>Ga0187884_10000428_pt1 | contig 42643 bp, 44 predicted proteins | sample June2016WEW_20_4_FD_132983 | JGI IMG/M metagenome (GOLD analysis project Ga0187884, IMG submission 132983) | Peatland microbial communities from SPRUCE experiment site at the Marcell Experimental Forest, Minnesota, USA - June2016WEW_20_40 | ecosystem: Environmental > Terrestrial > Soil >...
GCTCGGAGGCAGAGACACGATCGCTCCGGACCGCGGCGTCTTCCTTCCCACGACGTGGCGGATGCATCCGGCGGTCTGCGGATTCGTCTCCACCGCCTTCTACGAGGGCCGGCTGACCTCGGATCCCTCGTGCGCAGACCGCCGGCTTGTCGGGTGGTGCGATCGCGAGGGCGTGGGCCTGCGTCGTGTGACGGTCGAGCACTCGGGGAATCGCACCTGGTCGGCCGAGGAGGTGGCGGAGGTGCGCCGCCTTCTCGACGGTCTCCAAAGGGCGGCCTGGGTCGACGGCGCGCGAGGTGTTCGCCAGCTCACCCTCGCGGACATCCTCGTGGTCGCCCCGTACAACGCCCAGGTTCAGCGCCTGCGTGCGGCCCTCCCGGTCGGGGCCCGCGTCGGCACGGTCGACAAGTTCCAGGGGCAGCAGGCTGCGGTCACCATCTACTCGATGACCACCTCGAGCGCCGAGGATCTGCCGCGCAACCTGGAGTTCCTCTTCAGCCGCAACCGGCTCAACGTGGCGGTCTCCCGGGCCCAGGCGCTCTCGATCGTCGTCCTCTCGCCCCACCTGCTCCGAGCGCGCTGCCAGACCCCGGGGCAGCTGCGGCTCGTCAACACCGTCTGCTCGTACGTCGAGAGCGCACACGAAGTGGCAGACGAGCCGAGGGGGATCGCAGGGCAGGCTGAGGATCCCTGCCTCTGACGGGCTTGAAGCCGGTTGGGAGTTGCGCTCTGGGCTGAATGCGATGGCCGGGGCCCTGGCCGCAAACTGCGCCTGTCGGCTATCAGGGCCGACGGCGGCGAGGCGCCTCCCTGGGACGTACCCCCCAGCACGGTGACCAGAGCGCGCGCAGGACAAGGTACCGAGCCAGCGCTTCCTTCTCGGCGAGGTCCGCCTGCGACTGAGCGGACGGGACGTCGTTCCGGTTGGGGTTGGGCACAGCGTTGCTCATCTGGGATTCCTGGTGGAGCGGTAGCGGGCTGATCATCGGCGGGCTCCTGTGTTTCTTCGTCGTGGAGGACGAGGAGAGGCTGCGGCGCGACCGCGACAGATGACTGTCGCCGTGAGCCGGCCACCATTCAGGCGGTCCCCCTCCCGGCTCGGAGGACCGTTTCCGGCAGCTCGAGCGAGGCGCGGACGACCGATACTTCGAGGAGGTCGCCGTCCAATTGAACCGCGTGCGCGACATGATCGCCGCTGCGCGCCTCGGCCAGAGCTCGACGGATCATCCGCAGCGACGTCGCATCCGAGGGGGACGTGTCTGTCGACGTTCCTGCGCCGAGAGGAAACATCAGGTGGATGGCCAGAAGGGTCGAGCCGTGAAAGAGCACCCAGCCATCTCCGCACCGCACCGCCCGGCGGCCGGTGGAGTGCCGATACGCCTCCCAGAGAGTCGTACGAGCGATCGAGCGGAGCCCAGGGCGGTCACTGATCGCCAGGCGGAACAGCGCCAACAGCGCCGGTTGCAGCTGCCCCGCGAGACGCGGACGACCCTGGTCCCACCATCGGGGAGATAGCGCGGCGACAGGGACGACGACGGTCGCGTTGGGTGGGAGGGCTGTGGTCACGGTCACGACGCGTTCGGCCATCCCGCCGATGAGCAGCTGGCCGAACTGGGCGGCGGCGATGAGACGGGCGTGGTTGGTGACAACGACGAGGGTGGGGTCCGGCGGCACCAGCTCCCGGTAGACGAGGCCCGGAGATGCCAGCGGCAGTGGGCCTACGGTCCCCACGGTGAGCCGGACGACGGTCAGTCCGAAAGCGTCCAGTTGTGGGGGGCCCGCGGTGGCGGTGCCCAGGGCGCGAGAGACGAGGAGGCGGGCGGATTGCGGCAACGTGGATCGGTCCTCGTGCGGGCTCCGATGAGGCGCTCGCCTTCCAGCCTGTCCCCGGGGCGCGACAGGTGTCAGTCGCCCGAGTACGCCCTGGCCACCGCCCGCATCGACGCGGCGACGTGCTCGCGGGATGAGGGCGGGGCCAGCCTCGCCACCGCCGCCGTCGAGGTCGGTCAGCTAGGCGCTGCGGTTCCAGAAGGACTGGCATACCCGAGAGTCGGTCTTCAAGGCGAGCCGAGGCATCATCGCCTCGTCAGCCTCGATCTGCGGAATGCCTCGACGGCTGGGACTACTGCAGGATGGGAGGGCGGCTCCCCGACACCATGGTGATCAACCGCGCCTGGGTGATCAGCAAAGCACTGGCTGATCGTTTCCACACCAACTATTTCGATGCGCCCGGCCGTCAGTCGCCGGCGTACAGTCTCGCCCCGGCGGCCATCGATTCCGCGACGTGCTGGCGGAGCGAGGGCGGAGCCATCACCTCGGCCTGGGCTCCCCAGCCGAGCACCCAGGGGCGCATCTCCACCTCACTGGCCACGGTGAGCCGCAGCTCGACCCCACCGTCCCCGAGGTCCGTGAGCTGGGCGCTGGGGTGCCAGAGGGACTGGCGCACGCGGGGCGCGGCCTCACGTGTGAAGCGGAGCACCACCTGGTCGTGGCCCTCCGCCTGCCAGACGCCCCAGGACCCGGAGACCAGGGCGTCGGCATCGAAGTCGGCGGGCGGTTCGAAGCGCTCGCGGACCACCCGCGCGTGGGATATGCGGTCGATGCGGAAGAGGCGCACCTCGCCGGTGGCCTCGTCGTGGGCGAAGACGTAGAGGGTGCGGCTCTCCGAGCGCGGCTCAAGGAAGTACGGATGGATGACCCGGCGGGAGGACTGCCCCCGGGCATCGGTGTACTCGATCTCCAGTTTCAATTGGCCCGTGAAGCTCTCGACAACCGCCCGGCGCAGCTGCAGAGCGATGGGGTTCTCCGGCCGGTCTTCGACGGTCTCGACGAAGCGGCCAAGGAGCTGGGTGACGGTGGGAACGCTGAGGGCGGTGGCCAGCCGCGCCATGGCGCCGACCAGGGCGGGGTCGCGGTCGGGGTAGAGCTGCTGGAGCAGCCGGACAGCGATGAGAAGGGCGGTCGCCTGGTCGCGGTCCAGTTGGAGGGCGGGGAGCTTGCTCCCCTCGCCGAGGCGATAGCGGTCGTCCTCGGCGACGATGTCCAGGCCGACATCGTCGCGGAGCTGGTGGATGTAGCGCTGGGCGGAGCGGACGTTGACCTCGAGGGCATCGGCGATCTCCTGGGTCGTGAGGCCGCGCCGGGTGGAGGCTAGCCGGTCGAAGAGGTCGATGACCCGGACGAACTTGTCCCCGGTGGAGTAGCCGGAGCGGGAGGGCATGGCCCCCGCAGCCTACGCCTCGGGCAGGGACAGCGTCCCGGCCGCGGGCGGCGACGACAGGGCGATGTCGCGGTCGCCACCCACGCTTCCCAGCTGGCGGAACAGCGACGCCCGGGTGCCGATCCATTACGACGGGTCCGCTCCCGGGCGCGTCAAGCTCTTGACACCGTCCGGCGCAGCTGCAGGGGGATGGGGTTCTCGGGCCGCTCCTCAGCGGTCTCGACGAAGCGGCCGAGGAGCTGGGTGACGGTGGGAACCCTGAGCACGGTGGCCACCCGGCCATGGCCTGACCAGAGCGGGGTCGCGGTCCGGGTAGAGTTGCTGGAGCAGGCAGACGGCGACAAGGGGCGCGGTGGCCTGCTCGTGGTCCAGCTGGAGGGCGGGGAGCCTGCTCCCCTCCGAGCCGGTGGCGGACGTCCTCGACGACCGTCTCGCCCGGAGGTGGTGGCGACAGGCAGCCGTCGCGAGGTCCCGTCAGCCTCGGCGCGTGGCCAACGCGTCCGATCCGACGCCGCTACCCTCGACCCCGCGGGTCGCCGCGTGGCCCCGGCCGGTGGGGAGCTATGACCTGAGGGGCGATTACCGGCCCGAGCCGCCGTCCCAGCTGATCTTCCACGCCGTGGCCGCGGATCGTGGCTATCCGGCGGCCGAGAGTCAGCGACGGGCCGTGGACGAACAGAGCATGGGCAAGGTGCGGGCCGCCGCTAGCGCGGTGCTGTTCGAAGCCTACGAGGAGCATGAGGAGACCCTGGTCCTCGACTGGGGAGAGTGCTGTTTCCATCTCAACCTGCAGACCAGCGCGACCTCCGCAACATGGCTACGGGCGTACGTCGCCGGACCCGCCATCGAGTCGGTGCGCACGGCGCTGGGAGAGCTCAAGGAGCTGCTGCCGACCGTCGCAGCCGATGAGGACGATGGGTCGATCGAAGTTCGCTTCTGGATGGGCGGGTCATATGAGCGCGCGGCCCGGATCGAACGGCGCCTGACCGTACCGAGGTGGAGTGAGGTCAGCCGCAACTACCCCGCGAACACCCGGTGTGAGCTGGAGACCGTCATGTCCGACCTGGAGGGGCTGGCGCGACGCGGCCGAGTGCTCCTGTGGCATGGACCACCGGGGACCGGCAAGACCTACGCCGTCCGTGCGCTGGCACGCGAGCACAGCAGGGTGGCAACCGTGGACTGCATCGTCGAGCCGGAGCTGTTCTTCAGCAAGGGTGCGCGCTACCTCACCGAGGTCCTGGACGTCGACGATGATGTCGACGATGAGCGATGGCACCTCCTGATCGTGGAGGACGCGGACGAGCTCATCTCCGCGGACGCCAAGATGCGGTCCGGCCAGGGTCTCTCCCGCCTTCTCAACCTCGCCGACGGGCTCTTCGGCCAGGCGATCCGGGCGCTCGTACTCGTCACTACCAACGAGCCGATGACCAGCTTCCACCCAGCCCTGGTCCGTCCCGGGCGCTGCGGCTCGCTGGTCAGCTTCCAGCGATTCGCGCTGGACGAGGCCTAGGAGTGGCTCCGGGGGGTGGGGAGCTCGGAGCCGGTGAGCGGGCCGGTCACGCTCGCCGAGCTGTTCGCCATGACGAGCGGCATCGCTCCGGTGCGCCCAGGGCAGGAGCTGGGGTTCCACCTGCCCACGCCGTTGGAACGCCGGTTCGACCGCCGGCACGCACGCGAGCCGACCCAGCGGACGACGGGCTGGACAGACCGCGTCCAGGACATCCCTGGGGACGACGAGCGGTTGGCGGACAGTGCGGAGTGTGCCTCGGTGGCGGACGCGTGGACCGTGCCAGGGAGCCGAGGTGGGAGGCGCCGGCTCCCATCGGTGTGGCGTCCGTGATCCGCCGGGGCCGCCCCGAGGGGGGAGGATGTCCGGCAGCGTGACGGCCTTCGCCGACTACGAAGCCGTGGTGGCCCGGGCCCAGAGGCGACATCCCGAGTGGCGGGCCGGCCAGACCGCGTTCAATGTCTTGGGCCGGCTGTATCCCGACCTCAGCCGCGCGGTCGAGACGACACCACTCGATCCCTTCTCGGAGGACGAGCGGCTTCCCGCCTTCCTTGGTTGGGTGGAGCGGGTTCTGACGACGAGCGCAGAGCGCGGCGCGGTGGAGCAGACGCTGATCCGCAGCATTCACGAGCGCCTGCCCGAGCTCCGCGGCCTGCTCGACGAGTGTGACGGGGAGAGGGGATCCGAGGATCTCGTCTACCGCTTTTACCACCAGAGCTTCAAGGTTTACGAAATCCAGCTCCTCACGGGGAGGATCGTCGCCGAACTTGAGAACCTGCTGCAGGGGCGCCTTCTCAACAGCTGGTTCACGAACATCGTTGAGAGAGGCACGGGGAGGAGCTTCCGGTCGTCCCACAACAAGAGATGGCTCCTCCACACACGTCCGCTCCTGGAGGCCTTCTGGCACGCGCGCTACATGCTGGCCATGGTGGTGCGCTACGGCGAGGAGCTCTCGGCTCCGCCCGATGAGCTGCCCTCCGGGTGGGCGGCCGTCCTTGATCTCTACGGCTTGCGGTAGCGGGTTCGGATCGCCCCTACTGCCCGCTGCGCCCCGCCGCGCGACGCTTGGCGTACCCGACCAGGAGACCGATTCCGATCAGCGCCTCCACGACGTACATCACAACCGCGACGGCGAGCGGGATCTGACCGCCGCCGGCCCAGGCGGCGGGGGCGACCACCACAAATACTCCCAGCGCGATCCAGAGGCAACCGCTGCACGTCGATGTGGAGCGGACCTCAGTGCTGCTCACCACGTTGCCCTGTGCGTCGCGGGTGACCCAGGTCTGGCGGCTCACTGCTCCTCGCGCTCCACGCCTTGCTCGGCCTCCTCGACGCCGCCGACGACGAGCCGGAGGCGCCGGCGGCCCACGCTCACGGTGCGATACCAGGACGACAGAGGCCTGTCGGCACTGCGGCGGGTGTGCTCAGAGGGTCTCGCGGCCCGCCATCGACCCGGGCTCGAGCGCCGGACGTCACCAGCAAGGGGGTGGGACGGTCCCTGCGACAGGGTGGTGTCGCTGGACGCCGCAACCATCGCGGTAACCGTCCGCATCGGCGAGCCGTTACCCGAAGGAGGAGGTCCGAGATGACCCGTCGACCCCTGGCACTCCTGGCCGTTTGCCTGGCCGCGGGGTTGCTCGCTGGCTGCGACCTGGGTGGTGGTGCGGCCACCCCCGGCGCTGTGACCACGGCCTCCTCCCCGGCCGCCACCTCGAGTGCCACTGGGAGCGCCAGCCCGAGCCCAACCGCCTTGCTGTCCGACGTCGTCCCGGTCATCCAGTGTCCCACCAGCTACGGCTTTCCCAACCCGGGGCCGTCCGGCGCCCCGTATCCGAGCACGATCGCCCTCGACGTTCCCGACGCCACGGCGGAGCAGCTCGCCGCGTACTCCGACGACTACCGGGACCTGACGCCCGTGCTGGGGCCGCGGGGATGGAGCTGCAGCGTGTCGATCGGGGCAGACGGGAGCACCGGGGTTCTCATCTACCCTCCCGCCGCCGCCACCCCGACGCCGGGCTCGGAAGGCCAGATCGGGCCGCCGCTGGTCTCGGCCGCCAGCGACTCGGCCTGCATGGGCTGCATCTACCAGACCGTCTGCCCCTTCGTGCCGACCGCTGCGCAGCAGCTCGGTTACCAGGGCTGGGCCTGCTCCAACACGCCACCCGCCCAGGAGACGGTCCGATTCGTCAATGGCTCGCCGACCACCAGCCCTCCCGCGGCCATCTTCGATGTCATCGATGTCACCGACCCACCCGGCGTGTCGGGTGACGCGGACGGCTCCGGGGGGCCGGACACGGCTGAGGGGGTGATCCTCTACGACAGCGTGTCGAGTTCGGGGACGGTGGGGCAGACCACGTATGCGTCTGGCGAGAGCTGCGCCCTCCCCGCTTCGGACCAGGGTCTCTGCACCGCCATCATCGATGACTTCGTGACCCGCGCCTGGCTGATGGGGGACTGATCCTCTCCAAACGACAGGCGGGTGTCGCGGAGGCCTCCGAACCTTGCGGGCATGGACAGCACATGCGGTGGGGGCGCGCCGGCGTGGTCATGGCCGAGCCCCCATGAGGGGCCCTCGTCGCCGGCGTATCTCGTGCGCGTGGCAGGCGGGCTGCTCTGGCGCTTCGCCGCCGTGGGGGCCGTTGCCCTCGGAACCCGTGTCAGCACCGCCGTCCCACTGGCCGTTGCGGTGGGGGTGCTCCTCGGCAGCGAGCTCATCTCGCTGCGGCGAGGTCCGGGCGCAGCCGCGCCGCTTTGGCGCACCGGCCTGATCGCCTTGGCGCTGGTGGTCTCGTCCGGTTTGGCTGTGTACCCGAAGGTCGTCGCGGGCGGCCTGCTCTGGGTGGGCTTCGAGCCGTGGGTCCTTGCCGGGACACCGTGGAGGCCGCGCGTCCACCGCCTCCGCAGCCGCATGCTCAGCCGGCTCGGGGAACGGGACGAGTCGGCATGGAGCAGGGCCGCGGGTCTGGAACCGCCCACTGAGCTGGAGAGTTGGCGATGAGGGGGTGCGCCGTCGTGTGCGCCTTCGCCTGCGGAGCGCTCGCCGCCGGCCTGGCCGTCGACGCGATGGGGGGCCGGCTTCCCGATGTCTCCCCGGAGGTGCATACGGTCGAGCGCATGTTCAGCTCGCTGGCGCCGTCCTCGTCGGCCACCGTGACGCCCACGTCGCCAGCGACGGTGCGAGGCAGCAGCGCGGCGACCCCGGCCGTGAGACCTCCGGTGCTGGAGACGGCGACACCAAGCACGACCCCGACGACGGAGCCCGTGTGCCCTCAGGGAACCCACTGGTCGCCCAGCTTCCCCTGCCTCGCCACACCGGCACCGACGGAGCCGGTCGGCATGGCATGGCTTGCCAACACCGGCACCGCCGCCCCGCTCTGGGAGCCGTATGAGGGCCGCGACACCGCGATCGTGGCCAGAGGTCCGGGCTCCCCCTACTGCGATGACATCTCGGCTGCCTTCGGCTGCTACGAGGCGAACCGCGTGACCTCACCGGCGTCCAGCCTCACCCCGGTCAACGCAACGTGGGATGCGCAGGGTCGGACATGGAGCCTCGACCAGTGCAACTGGGCGATCGACACTCTCTACGCCGACCAGGAGCTGGATGCGGGAGAGCACACCGTGTACTACGACGAGTGGGCGGACACGTGGAGCACGGACCTTGGTCTCGTGGAGGGCGAGTGCATGAGCAATCCCGTCGATCCGCCCAGTGTCGAGCAGGCGACCGTCGCTGAGGACGGCTTCGCCCAGGCCGCGGCCGACCACGAGGCCGCCTACGGGGGTGCGTCGGACGTGTGGAACCTAGAGTGGGGCGACGCCTACCTCGCGCTGACCCAGCTCTTCGACCAGTTCTCGGCATGAGCAGGCTCCCGCCCGGCCGCGAGAGCGCGGCGGAGGGCCACCCGCCCCGAGAAGAGGTGGTTATGGCGATCGCGATCCCCGAGGAGTTGCACGAGCGCATCCGAGCCTTCCGGCCGGTGGTTGAGGCGGTGCTCGAGGAGCCGATCTCGGACGAGGAGTACGTTGCGCTGCTGCTCGACCGGGCACTCCCGCTGATGCTGGCTGAGCTTGTGCCCCACGAGGTGCCCGTCCTGCTCCAGTCGCTGCAAGGCCTCGCCGCCCGGCATCCGGCTGAGGTCTACGGCTACGTGGCGGACGTGCTGAGAGGAGGCGCGGCCGCAATCGACCGGGAGGCGCTCCGGTGGCGGATCGGCTTCCAGCCGAGCGAGCCGGAGAGGTGCCTGACCACCACCGATGCACCAGGCCCGCCCTCAGATTCCGCGCGACCTGGGGCAAGCGGGCGATGATCGGTCGGTGGCACTCTGATTGACCGTGAATGATGGCGACGCCTCCTACATGGGCGCCTCTTGGCCGCTGATGGCGAAGGACGCTGCTGCGGGGACACCCGCTGTGGCCGACGTAAGCCAGGAAGAGGCGGCGGCGGGCCTGCGCGAGCTCACCGCGTCGATTCGGAGCATTCTCAAACAGCTCCACATCCGGGCGAGCGGCAGCGTCATCGTTCTGCCCGATGCGGCGGGCGCATTCCCGATGGCAATGCTGTCCAACGTCCCGCCCGTCGTGGTCGACGCCAACACCCTCCGGAACGACCTCCTGTACTCGTGCACCCACGACGGCCGGCGCACCACGCTCATCAATGCTGCCAGCGCTGGGCTTCTCCGGCTCTTCTGTGCGGGGCATGTCCTCAACGAGGTGGCGGAGCACCATCGGGAGTGGGCAGACCAGGAGCATGTGCCGGTAGATGACTTCGTCGCGTGCTGGAAGCAGCAGTACGCGCCGCAGCTGCGCGTGATCGAGGAAGTTCCGACGGGACTGCTCACGGCGGAAGAGCAGGTACGCATTGATGCTCTGCACAGCGGGGATCCGGACGATGTGCCGTCCGCAACCCTGGCGCTCCTAATCCAGGGCTTCTACCTGACCACCGACCGCAGAGCCAGAGCCGCCGTATACGGGGTTGTCGCCACCGCGGAGGAGCTCCGCGGCTGGCTGAGCGTGCTCCAGGCCGGGGGCGATGCGGGGCTCCTCGGTGCTCAGTTCGAGTTCACCATGGTCGTGACCGAGTTGCTCGGCCATGCGGTCTGCAGTCTTTTCGATCGTCTGACCCGGGACCTCCCGACGTGGTTCCGCCTGATGATCGTCGCTGGTCTCGTTGCCGCCGGAGGTTACCTCGCCCGCCGCTCCTCTGCGGAGACCCGGGACCGCTTTGCCGGGGGACTGGACCAGCTCATGGGCCTAGCCGTCGCTGCTCGTGAGGTGCACGACGTCGCCGTTGAGCAGCTCCGTGCGGTGACCCCGGCAGTCCCGTCGTGGTCAGCGCTCGCCGCATCGACGGGCGCCGAGAGGGTGCTGCTCCGGGCTTCCCTGCACGCGCTGGCCCGCTCGAAGATGAGTCATCGATCCGCCATCGAGCTCGCCGGGCAGCTGCCGCTGCTCCCCGTAGCCCAGGGTCCCCAGCGAGTGAGGGAGGTCCTTCGCGGGCATAGGTGCTTTTCCGAGGTCTATCGCGGCCGCTGGCAAGTAGGGAGCGCACTGGTTCGCCAGGTAGCCGCTTCGCCGCCAGGGCCAGACTGAGCTTGGGCCTGCCGGAACTTCGGCCGACCGGGGAGCTCGGAGGGTCTCGCGCTTCGCGTTCCCCCGTGAGGCTCCGCCGGTTGTCATCCATACCTGGCAATGGCGCCGACCCAGAGTCCCAGATCGGGCACCATAGTATGCTCGGTGGGCTCGAGCCGGATTCGGGTTCCTTTCCTTCCTTACCTCGGAGAAGCGCAGCCGGAGGCAGGTTCTGGCCCTTCAGGTCTACGTGGACGAGAGCGGGGGCCGCGGGCAACCTTCCCCGATGGTCATGGGCGGCTTGCTCATGGCTGCCGAAGACTGGATGAAATTCACCGAGGACTGGCGCGAGGCGCTTGACCGCCTGCCCCGGGTCTGGCGGTTCAAGAGTTCCGACCTAACGGGCAACAATCCGAAGGGGCCGTGGTATGGCATCAGGGCGGACGAGCGCCGCGCCAAACTTCACACCTTGGCCGGTGTCCTTAGGCGGCACAGGCCAAGGGTGATCCGCACGTCTGTAGACACGGTGCGCTTTGCGGAGACTATCGGGCGTCTTATGACGCAGCCTATGGACGACCCATACTTCTATCTCTTCTTCAACACCATCGAGATCGTGGCCTCGCATTTGGTGTCGGAGGGTCAGCGAGAGCGATTCGAGATCGTCTTCGACGATAACGCCATCATGGCTCCAAGGGTCAAGCGGTGGTATCCGATGCTTCGTGAGATGGTGGAGCGTTTGTCGGCAGCTGGCCCCCGTTGGGCGGAGATAGCCTCGATCTTGCCTATTGACCCGCTGTTTCGCACTGACGACGCCCTTCTTCCGTTGCAGGGCGCCGACCTTATCGCGGGGGCATTGCGTGGCGACATGCGAGGCCGCTACAGGCTGCAATGGCTACGCCCAGAGTTGCCCCCGCTCACCTGGGAATATGACTTGGACGTGAGACAACTTGGCGAGATTCTAGGGGGACTTCGGGGGGCACAGGCGGCAGCGCTAGAGAAGTTTACGGACACTGAGCGGTACGCCCAGATACTCGGGCTTGACGACGACCCTAGCCGGTGGCCTGCGTATCTTCGGCCCCGCGCCCGCGAGTATGCGGCTTCGCGCGCTCGCATTCCGCCTTCTGTTCCGCAAGCTCCTGAGCCGGCACCGCATCGATGATGAGGAGACGGACATGAGACAAGTGATCACGCTGCCCATCACAGACGCCCTATTCGCGATCAGCCGAGAGGCCCTGCTCCCTCGTGTGCCTGGCATTTCACTAGGCATTGTGCAGTGTCTGAAGAAGAGCGTTTGCTTTCTGCAGTAACTCGTCGAACGTGACCAGGTCGATATCCTTGAGGCTAGCACGCAGAAGCTCGAAACTCTGGCGCTGTGCGACTGACGTCAGACTGCGTAAGTGTCCGACCATGAGGAGGGCTCGCGGATTCCAGGCGCGCACCTCGGGAGAGTCGTCGTCGCCGAGCCTGGACCGATATGTTTCGACGAGAGACTGGCGATCCTGAAGGACCTGGGAAACGGCGCCGGCTAGTGCCTCCGTAGCGCCGTGCACGTTGTTCCTGTACGGACGCGCCGTGACTAACTGTGTTAGGGGGGTTTTGATTTCCACCAAGAGCGCATTGTGGGTGAGGTGGTTGCGATACAAGAAGTCGACGAGATTGCCGCCCTCGCCAGTCACGCGCTTTCCGCCCATGTATCCTTGTCCTGTGACAATGACGAAGGGATGGGCGAAGAGTTGGGAGACGGCCCAACTTTGACTCTCGAGCCATGCTTGCCAGACGCTCTCTTGGCCGTTGTCGAGCATGCCTTCGGCCTGCGAGACGAAGAGGCGAAGTCTCGCCGCGCCAATGGCAGCGTCGAAGCTCAGAAGTTCGCTGAGGCCATCGGCCTGGATTTGGTTTAGGAGAGCCGCTGCATCCTGTTGGCCGAGCCAGCGAAGAAAGGTGTGAAGCAACTCCCGGCGCTGGTCACTCTGAGTTGGGTCGCCGAGTGCTTGCGCCACGTCGGCGACTACGGAGCCGGCTGGGACGGGCGTCCATTCGCGGAAGCCCATTGGGACTCCACGGTCATGCACCAAGCGATAGAGCTTCTCCAGCTCGACGAAGAGACTGAGGACCTCCTCGCTGTGCAGCTCAAGTTTGAAGGCTTCTCCTGCCTTGAGGGCGGTCAGCGGAATGTTGGCTATGGGCTCCCAGTCGTCGGTCTTGTGCCTCCTTTGCCATGTGAAGACACCGCGGACAGCCGCGGACGGATCATGCACGTTGTCAACGAGCGTTGGGATGAAGAGCAGCCTTGCTTGGGGGCCTTCGCGAAGCACCAGCGGATTGACGTCCGCCGTCCGGCGGGACGTCGACCGTGTCTGAATTGGGTCAGGCGGGATGGCCATGCTGGTTGCTCTGAGGTCTCCCAGCGAGAGGATTGAGCCGATGGTCGGATCGACATGATAGCTCTGCGTTTGTACTGACAGGGGGGCGAGGGTGCCGGGCGGCGCCGTGGGGCGTCGACGGTCGACCCTCTCGCCGCGGGGCCCCGGGGTGATTCAGTGGGGCCTGACTGTCCACCACCAGTGTGGCTGCGTGGAAGAGAAGGGGGGGCGCCATCGGCGTCCCCCCTTTGGCATGGTGCTGGATCTGGGCTAGACCGAGATGAGCGAGTCGAGGCGCCGGAGCGCAGCGAGGATGTCCGACTTGAGATCCGCGGCGATGGTGCGTGCCGCGATGACCTCCTTGTCGATCTTGCTGTGACAGAGCTCGATCTTGGAGAACTGCTCGAGAAGGCCACGGATGGCGCTGATCTCCCGCTGGATGGCGTTGATGTCGAGGTCAGCTCCGGAGTCGCTGACGAGGGTACTCAGGGCGATCACCTTGGCCATATAGAGCGCGCAGGTGAGGGCGGTCTCATCGCCGTCCTCCGGGGTGTAGGCCACGAAGAAGTCGCACTCGGAAACCTGGCCGAACCCGAGATTGTCCGGTAGCGCGCCGGCGTCCTCGGCGACGAAGACGCCGGCCGCGGCGTCACGGTTGGCTCTGGCTCGCTTCAGCTCTGCGCGGATAGCGTTGGTGCTGAAGGGACCCTTCTGACTCTTGGCCTCGATGGCGACGCGAACGGTCTCCCTGCCGGGGGCGGTCTCGACGGTGAGCAGGTAGTCGCCGCTCTTGCCGGCCTTCTCGCCCTCCGCTTGAGCGCAGTGCTCGACCCGGCCCATGGCACGGGTGAGGATGGGCAGGCGAACCGAGAGGACATCCTCGAAGCAGCCGCCGCGGCGGTTGCTCTTGGTGCGAAGGGCCTCGCGCTCGGCTATCACCTTGGTGATCGTGGTCGTCGCCGCCTTCAGCTCGTCCGAGATCTGCTTGACGGCCTTGCCCAAGGCCCCCGCTTCGCCGTCCGTGAGCATCACGGAGATGTGTTCCATCGCCGCCTTGTTGGCACGGTCGAGCATGGCGACCATGGTGGCCGGCAGGCCGGTCGAGTTGTTGGGGTCCGTGAGCGGTGCCAGGAGGCGCGTCAGTGCCTCCTTGTGCTCGGCGAGGAGCTTGGTGGTCACGTCCGCAGAAGCGGTGCCTGCGGTGGCGAGCTGGGTGCCGAGGGCCTCGGTGAGGTTGGCGGTGAGCTCCGCAATCTTGGTCTCGAGGAGCACAAGGTGGGCGCTGCTCTGGACGGCGGCGGCGGTTCCGGCTCCGTGTTCGATGAAGTCCTCGACGGCCGCGATCCGCAATTCCGGTGGGAGCGTATTGAGAAGACTGACCGCCTTGGGCACCTCCAGTGCAACGGTGCCGATGATGGTGAGGGTGGCGCCGTCGAGGAGGATCTCGCCGGTGGCGTCGGAAGGGTTAACGAACTTGTGGATGGCCACGGGTTCTCCTTGTGATTGGAGGTCACCCGGGCGGTCGCCGAGCGGTATGCTCGGATTTGGAACTGAGTCGCCGTACGGGTGACCCGGGACTGAGGCGGCCTCCGAGTTCGCGCTCGTGGGGCCGTCGCTGCGTCTGCGGGTGGGGTCGCTACTCGGCTGCTATGACTGAGAGCCTCACCCCCTTCTTCTGAACGGCGCCACGGCCCCCCGTGGTACGGGTCCGGGCGAACGGTGCCCGGAGGCGGTAGGTGTATTCCTTGGTCCAGCCCTGGTCAGTGAGGGGCGCGGGCTTGAAGTGCAGCTCGCGCTCCAGGAGGCCGAGGGAACGGAGCTTTGCCAAGCCGCGCTCGGCGGTGTCGGCGGAGAGGCCGTACCAGCGGCTCACCCAATCTGACGGAAGGTAGAAGTCTTCCCGTAGGCTCAGCGCGATGAGGAGGACGGCCTTGGTGGCTAGATCCATTTGGCGGTACCAGGCGTCATAGAAGTAGGCGAGAGGAAGCTGGAAGTAGGGGTCGCCACGGGAGCCGAGGTAGGTGTACGGGTCGCCGCTTCCGTCCTCGCGCAGAAGGGTCACAACCGCGGTGCGCCCCCGGCGGCTTCGGCTCACGAGCTGCAGGTCCTCGAGCCGCTTCCAGGCGCGGGACACCGCGGCGCGCCTGGAAAGCCCGCGGAGGCCGAGCGCCCGAGCCCACACTCCGGATGGCTGGATGTCCTGGAAGGGCTCGTGGCTTGCGAGAGCCAGAGCTAGCGTGTAAAGATCCAGGCCGCGACCGTCATGGTTGCGAACGAACGCTGCCAGGGGGCCGGGCCTGAGTTCTGACCGTCTCCCTTGCTGGACGAAACCTCGACGGATGGGAACGGAGCCGGGACGGCCGGACTTCTTGAGAAGTTCGTTGATGGTGTCCTGCTGGGTGGCTACGGGTGGGCTTGGCATGGTCCCCACTATGGCATATCCGGAGTTGGATCGTTGTCATGGCCCTTCCCCGCGACTTGCCGGGCGAGCGGGTGCTATCACAGCACATCGGCCATGGCAAGCTACCAGCCCATGCACAACGACACGAACAGCACACCAGCGACCTGCGCGCCCGGCCGCCGATGCCCCTGCGCCTACCCCGTGATGGTGGCTCTACGGCCAACTGATCGTTGCCTTGCGTCTGGTGCGGAAGCTACTGGAGGGGCGAGGACCGCGACCGACCGGTAGAGGGCGTGCTGCATTCTGGGGGTCGACGGGCTTACAGCGAACCAAGGTACCCGGCGGCTGGGCGCGGGGGTCCGCCGCCCGTGGATCTGGTCGCCGGACGGACGGTCGTGGGCCGCACCCAGATGAGCCGCTCTCTCGCCGTCCCTATCGCCACGCGCCTCGCATGCCCCGCCCGCCAGTGCTCCCGGGGGGAGGCATGGGTGCCGGTCGGAGGAGGGGCCTCCTCGGCGGGCAGCGGCGCCGGCGCGATCGACCAGGCCCGGTGGGCGATGACGCTGACCCGGCCGCGAGCGCCGTGGCGGGCGAGGTGGCCCTCGACGTAGACGGTGGCGCCGGGCGAGAACTCACTGATGTCGGGGGCGTGGCGGGTGGGCAGGATGACGCGGTGGCGGTCGACCCTCTGGCCGCCCAGGTCGCGCGGGGTGAGCAGGAGGAAGCCGACCTCGCCGTCACCGCCGACGGGCCGTGGCAGGCAGGCCACCAGGCCGATGAGGCATGCGGTGTTCACTGCGGGAGCGACGCCTCCGTCTCGCCGTCGGTGAAGAGCTGGTCGACGATGATCCTGCTCGCCTCGGTGAAGGCGGCGGCGCGTCCCTGGCGGTCGGGCTCCTCGACGTGGCGGTGACCGGTGAGGCACTCGTGGTAGCCGGGGGCGGACCGGAGGGGCCCCTGGGTCCACCTCCACCTCGCCTCATGCCATTCCCAGTAGGAGCGGGCGGGGACCTGGGGGTCCTCGGGTTCCGCGGGTGACCCCACGGGGTCGGGCTGGACCATCGCCACGAAGGGGCGCGTCACCTCCTGGTGGTAGTGCCAGAGGGCATTGAGCTCGTCGACCAGGGCGGGGTGGCGCGGCCAGCACGGGGGCAGCTCGTCGGCGAGGTGGTAGTGGTCGACGAACCAGCTCACCCACACGTGGAGGTCGTCCCAGCGCCGCCGAAGCTCCTCGGAAGGCAGCGCGTCGACGCCGCCCTCCGCGTGGTCGACGTCGTCGCGCTTCTTCTCGTCGAGCGTCCCCGGACGCTCCGGGGCCCAGCCCCACCACCAGGGCAGCCGGACGCGGACCCAGTCAGGCATGGGGATCTGGCTCCCCCTCCCCCCAGAGCCGGCAGGGGTCGGGGAGCAGCTGCTCCGGGCCGACGCTGAGGCCCGTGGCCAGAGCGGTGACGGTGCGCATGCGCGGGCGCCGGAGCGATGGGGAGCCGGACTCGAGGCGCGCGATGGTGTCGCGGCTGAGGCCTGCGCGCCGGGCCAGGCCCTCCTGGGTGAGGAAGAGGGAGACGCGCAGCGTCCGGACCCGGCGACCCAGGGCCCGCACCGGGTCATCGCCGTCGAGGGGAAGCGGCAGCATCTGAGCGTCAGTCCTCCTCATCGCCCTCCCTCCCCAGCGCCCGCGAGTTCTGGTGCTCAGTCACCCAGCGCAGCCAGGCGGCCTTGGAGAAGAGGGCCTGGGCTTGGACCTCGGACTGGGGGCTGGCCACGTGGGGCATGTCGAGCCGCATCGGCCGGCGCCCGTAGAAGGCGATGCCAGAGAGCGCCGGGAGCGCCGAGAGCTCGTCGGTGGTGAGGGCGCGCTCATAGCGGACCACCGGGTCCAGCCGCTCCCCGCGAGCGTTGCGCGCCTCACGGGGATCCTCGACCCGCACTGTCGGGGAGAGGTCGGAGAGGTCGCGCAGGGTCTCGGCGCTCGAGACCTGGCCCATCACCAGGTGGCAGTTGGTGGCCGACCACATGCCCCCGAAACGGGTTGGTCCCCAGGCGGTGCGGCCGTCCTCGAGCGACTGGAGGGCGTACACGACCACGATGCCCTGGGAGGCACAGTCGGTGACCAGCTCGGGCAGCTGGGGCAATGGGCAGACCTTGCAGACCTCGTCGAGGAGGAGCAGGAGAGGCGGGTCCAGCCGCCCGCCCTGGGCGAGCGCTCGCCGGGCCTCCTGGCGGCCTGCCTCCACCACCGCCGAGACCAGGGAGGTGACCAGCGGGATGGCGTGGCCGCTGGGCCGGGCGATGACCATGAGGCGGTCGGAGTTGCGGACCAGGGCCGCCGGGTCGAGGTCGCCGATGGAGGAGCGTCCGGGCGCCATCCGGGCGAGGATGCCGGGGTCCTCCCAGCAGGCGAGCGCCTCGTGGAGGTTGATCTTGATCGAGTAGAAGGTCTCCGGCGCCGAGCGGGACATGTCCTCCACGAGCTCCGCCCAGCGGGAGCCCTGGGGGCTGGTGCGCAGGATGTCGGCCGCCGCAGTCAGGCGCTCGCTGGCGGCCCACTGGACGACCCGGGCCATCCCCACCGGGCGCTGGGGGTCCGCCGCCCGCGAGCCATCCAGGTGCTCGAGGGCGGCAGCGTGCAGCAGGTACTTGAGCATCTTCTCGGCGAGCAGGGCCCAGTCCAGGCCGCGGTCGCGGCCCCGGGCCCGCTGCTGGGCCATCACTGCCTGGGCGGTGAGGCGGGCGGCGTCGGGGTCCTCGCAGCCGAGGGTGGGGTCGTACGCGGCGCTGGGAAGGCCGCTCAGCGCCTCGGGGTTGAAGAGGATGGGCCGCCCGGGTGCGCCGGGGGGCTGCCACACGTACTCCAGGTCGGCGGGCTTGGTGGTGGTGAACGTGACGGGTCCCACATGGGGCAGGGCGATGCGGGCCTGGGCGCTGGTCTTGCCCTGGCGCATGCCGCCGAGGATCCCCACCGCCTCCTCGTGGGAGGCGTACATGGCCTGTCCGCCAGAGCTGCCCAACGGGATTGCGAGCTGGGCGATGGGCCGCTGGCGCAGCTCCTCGGGCGTGAGGCTGGGGTGCAGTCGCGCCGCGCGCCGCCGGGCCGCGGCCTCGCCATACGCGGCGAGGGCCTGGTGCCGGGAGAGGAACCCGTGGCGCTTGCGCAGCGGGTTTCGCTGCTCGTGGGCCTCGCGCCGGCGCTCCCACCAGGAGAGCGCGTGGAGGACGCAGAGCACGGTGGCGACCAGAAGCAGGCCGAGGATCAGCCAGAGCAGCGCGGCGGGGGGAGCGGCCGCGGGGCTGCGCCACGCCGCGCCGGGATCGGCGGGGTGGGTGATGAGTGCCAGCGGCCCCAGCAGCCAGCCGCCGGTGAGCGCCGGGATGCCGTGCCCCGAGAGCAGGCTGCTGAGCAGCGCCGCCAGGTCGATGACGCAGGTCCCCGCGGCGGCCAGCACCACAAGCGGCAGCGCGACGCGGGCCCAGAGAGGCTCCCCAGGATGTCCGGCGGGGTACCTCGTGCTCTGTCCCCAGGCCCCAGGACGTGGCTGGCTGCTCATGCTCCGATCCCCTGCGGGCTGGCCAGGATGAAGCCACGGACCTGGGGGTCGGGCCAGGCGATGTGGCGTTCGTCCACCTGGCCCAGGCCGAGGAAGTTGGCCTCGGAGACCCAGTAGCCCGAGATCCCCGACGAGGCGGCGGGATCGGGGTCGACGGCGATCACCACGGCGACGTGGCCGTCGGTCGCGTTGTAGCTGCCGCCGGGCCAGTACACGACGTCGTCGCCCACCGCCGGCACCGCTCCCTGGGCGGCGAGCTGGACGGTCCCGGCCGGCATCCTGCTCTCCGCGCTACTGATCCAGCTGTCCGAGCCCACGCCGTCGGCGTCGCCGCCCACCCCGTACTCCGAGATGGCCCAGGAGTTGTACGCGGCCCACCAGGTGCACTGACCCCAGGGGAAGGCGTCGGAGTAGCCGCCGGAGGGGACCCAGGGGAAGACCGGGGTGGCGGGCTCCGGACAGATGGTCCCGATCGGCCCGCTGCAGGCGGCGGAGCCGACCTGCGCTGCGCCCCCGGATAGCCAGGCGGCGTAGGCCGGGTAGCGGACCAGGAGCACCGACTGAACCCAGGCGGCGCCCGCGGTGTCGGCCCCGGAGGCGGACGGCGACGGCAGGCCGGCGACGGCCACCACATAGAAGGAGGTGAGAGCCGTTTGCAGTTGGTCGGGGCCCGCGCTGGGGGTCGCCCCCATCCCATTCAGCAGGTACGCGGCCACGTCCACCTCGGCGGTCGGGTCGAGCATCCCGGCCGGCTCGCCGTCCAGCGGGCAGCCCCCCTCGCCGTCCTCCGACGGCAGGATCTGGCCCCGCGCCCAGGTCTGCCCCGCGAGGGTCAGCGGGCCCCCGTCGGCGTCGCTGGCGGTGGCGGCCATATCGACGCCCGCGGGCGGGCCGGAGTCGGTGAACGCCGCCGAGACCATGCCCATGACCCCGAAGTCCTCTCCCGCGTTCCCCGACCCGATGGGCTCGCACTGGCCGGTGAAGGCGGACTGCTGGGCGGCGGTGGCGAGCAGCAGCGCCAGGTTGGTGTCGTACGTCTGGGCGGCGTCCTCGAAGATGGTGAGCAGGTCGGAGGCGGGCACCGGCTGGCCGTCGAGCAGGTCCGCCGGCGGGGCCACTGGGTCGTTGCCCAAGTCGTTCGAGTCCAGGTACCCCTCCCAGTCCGCAGCGGCGGTGGTGAGCAGGTACGCGGTGGGGACCGTGGGCGGTGAGCCCTGGTACGCGCCCGCCTCCAGGCCCCAGTTGCCGGCGTTGAGCTCGGTACCCTGGTCGATGTCGGAGGGGGCCTGCTCGGGGTCGGTGGGATACCCGCCCGCCCACGACCCGGCGTACGGGGGGAGGTGGTTGGCGGCGACGTAGCGCGCGTACGCCTGGTTGAGGTCACCCCCCGAGGTGGTGAGGTCGTCGGCGAGGACGGCCGCGGTCGCCAGGTACTGGTCAGAGGGGTCGGTCGGGTTGAGCGCCTCCCCTCCCCCGCTGGGCTCTGCCTGTGCATAACCTGTGACCATCTCTGTGGGAAGAAGCGCGGTGGCCCCCACGTTGCCACCGACGCCCCCGGCGGGCGATCCGCTGTCGCCGTTGGCGGAGCTGGCGGTGTCCATGTACGCGGTCGCCACCTGGCTGGGGTTGCCGGCGCCCAGGACGTCCGAGGCCGCGAGCAGAAGAGCGATGGCGTCGTCCTCGCTCATCGGCCCCGCTTTTCCCGCGTCCTCCTGCGCCGGAGCAGCGACCGGGGCCTTGGCCGTCGCGGCGATCTGCTTGAGCGCCTGCTCCGCCTGGGCGGCCTCCTGGGAGACGGTGCCCACCCCGTCCGGGGCGGTGGCGCCGTCCCCGCTCTGGGCGACCTGGGTGGCCTCGCTGAGCAGCTGGTCGTACGGGCCGTCGTCGCCCGCGCGCAGCTCGCTGAGCAGCTCCGTGTACGCGGCCGGCGGATGGAGGACGCGCGGCGAGGCCTGCGCGTCCGCCTCGGTGGGTCCCGCCGGGCAGGTCGCCCGGTTGGAGAGATCCTGGGCGAGATTGGCCCAGTCGCCGCCGGCGACGTCGATGGCCTGGAGGTCACTGACGGTGGCGTAGCCCCCGGGGAAGCACCAGACCGGCTCCTGTGCGATGTCCTGGGTCGTGATGCTCTGCGGATGGGCGAGCAGCCACCGCCCGTCATAGCCGCCCAGGTCGAGGTCGCGGATGTAGGCGGCCGCGATCGCCGCCTGGTCGGCGGCGCTCGCCCTGGTGGTCGGGTTGGGGCAGTCCGAGCCGGAGGGGACGACCCCCTGTACTGCCTGCTCGTACATCTCGTAGAGGGACATGGTCTGGGGGGGCAGGAAGGTGAGGTCCTGGCCCGTCGCCTGCACCAGCCCCCCCGTCGCAGCGTTGAGGAAGGCGTTGACCACGAACAGCTCGTCCGTGTACGAGCTGATCTGCGCCTGCGGGTCGTTGTTGGCGCGGATCTCCCCGATGAACTCCAGGTTGGCGAGCGAGGTGGGGTCCTGGAGCACCTCGGCCCAGGTGTCGTAGGCGGCGGCGCACGAGGGGTAGCTGGGGTACCAGAGGTCCTCGGGGGAGTAGTCGTGGAAGCCCGCCGCCTGGGTCTGGGCGGAGACCTGGTACCCCTGGATGAGCTGGCTCACCACCTGGTACGCCATGTAGGCGACGCCGACCCATCCGGCGACTCTCAGCCCCAGCCCGGCGGCGCTCCCCACCACCTTCAGGGCGCCTCCGATCGCCCCCGTCTTCTCGGCCGTATCCGCCGCCTCCTCAACGGCGTCGGCGACGGTGGAGTCCCGGGCGTCGGCGCTGTCGTCGGCGAGCTGCTCCGCGGTGCAGGAGCTGCCGCAGTCGGCCTCGCCGGCCTCCAGGTCGGCGTCGGCCTCGGGGGTGTCGAGCCCCGGGACCCCGGGGTTGGGCGCGGCGCCGGGGTCGCCACCCCCCTCCGCCTGGACGATCTCGGAGTCGAGCTCAGCCCCTGGCTCGGACTCGTCGACGGCCGATGCATCAGGTGATGTGTCGCCGTCGAGCGCCGCATTGGTGCCCTGGACCGCCGCCTGGACCGAGTTCCAGGTCAGCTTGGCATGGTCCATCAGCCACGTGGCGGGCGCCTTCAGGGTGGTCTGCAGCCAGGCGGTGATCGCGGTCTTGGTGTCGGTGAACCAGTCGGCGGCCGCCTGGCAGGGCTCGACGTCGCTGCAGAGCTTCGCGGCCAGCTGCTTGGGGTTGCAGACCTCGAGGTCGAGCAGGTCCTGGCACATGGCCTGGGCCATGGAGTACGGAGAGTGGCAGAGGTCCTGCTCGCCGAGGTCCTCGACGGTGGTGGCGCCCGGACCGCCCCTGGCCAGGATGGTGTCGGCGACCAGTTGGAAGGCGTGGCACTCGATCTTCTCGCCGATGTCGCGGGCGATCCCGTACGCGCCGGCCAGGAATCCCGCGAACATGCTGAAGACAACCAGAGCGATGCCGGCCATGCCGCCGATCCGCGAGCCGCGCCGGCGCCGGATAGGGGCGCTCATCGCCTCCCCTCGCGCATCCTCTGGTCGCTGTCGACCAGGGCCCGTTCATGCGGCCCCACCCGGTGCTCGACCAGGTGCGAGCGCCTCCCCACCCGCCACAGCGCCGTTCCCCGGGGAAGGGTGGAGATGAGCCGGGCCTCGGTGTCGTTGAGGTCGAGCAGCCCCCGGGTGTTCTCCACCTCGGCGGGGGCCTGGCCGTAGATGACAACGGTCTCCGTGTCCGCCAGAAGCCCTCGGGCCATCCGGACCTGGGCCGAGTTGGCGTCCCCGGCGGCGCTCAGGTCGGCGAGGCGGTGGAGCACCGCCAGGTACTGCACCCCATAGCTGCGGGCCAGCTTGTACGAGCCCCGCAGCCAGCTCGCCGTCTCCGGGTTGCTGAGCACCGCCCAGGCCTCGTCGAGGACCACGATCCGCTTGGTCTGGTCGTCCTGGGTCAGGACCCCCTGGAACCAGGCGCCCACGCAGGCCATGAGGATGGGCAGCGCCGCCGTTCCGTACACCGCCGAGAGGTCGAAGCTCACGAGCGGCGCCTGCAGGTCGATGTCCCCCGAGGTCTCGGAGTCGAACATCCCGCGGAGATCGCCGTCGACCAGGCGGCGCAGCTCGAGGGCGACGCTCCGCGACGAGGTGCGCAGCTCATCGGCGGTGAGGTGCAGGTCACCCGCCGCCCGCTCGGAGGGGGAGAGCAGCGCGTCCACGACCGCCGGCAGGGTGGGTGCCTGCCAGGGGACGCGGGGGGTGGCGGCCTGGACGGCCAGGTCGATGGCCACCCGCTCCTCGGGGGTGAGCGAACGGGACAGAGACGCGCCGCAGATGGCGGCGATCACCCGGACCCTCTCCTGGACGCGGGTCTGGGGGTCGGCGAGCTGGCCCAGGTCGAGCGGGTTGAGCCGCACCCCTTCATCGCCGGCGTCGGGTCGAAGCGCCACCGGCGTCACTCCGGCGGCGGCGCAGAGTGGTCCGTTCTCGCCCTTGGGGTCCAGCATCAGGGCCTGGCGGCCGAAGACGAGCTGGCGCCACACGTAGGTCTTGACGAGCGCGCTCTTGCCCCGGCCGATCTCGCCGATCACCAGCATGTTGGGGTTGGTGATCAGGCCGGCCGCGTACAGCTCCCAGGGGTCGTACACAAAGGAGCCGCCGTAGACGTCGCGGCCGATGTACACGCCGCGGGTCCCGCCGTCTGTTCCGTTGGCGATCCCCGGGTAGATGGACTGCAGGTGGCGGGTGGTGGCCCGATGGAGAGCGCCGCCGTGGATGCGCGGCGCGAGGAGCGGGGGCATCACCAGATCCCCCGGCCGAGCGGCAGGGTGGCGGCGAATCCCAGGTCGTGCTCGCCGTCCATGCGGCGGATGTCCAGGCACGCCGCGCGGGCCTGCTCCTCGACGTGCCCGCAGGCCGTATCCAGCTCACCGACCGACTCCGCGCTGACCGTGATGTGGCCGCAGAAGCGGAATTCGGCATGGCCATCGGCGAACTCGTTCTCTCGTCTCTCGACGGTCTCTGACTGGCGGTGTACGTCGACGGAGGTGCGAAAGCCGTGACGGCGGCGCAGCTGTTCGTCGGCCAGGTGCTGGGTGCGGGCGGTCTCCAGGTCGTGCCGGGCCGATACCGGGTCGACCGGCTGCATGCAGACCGAGACCCGGGCCGTAGCCCCGGCCTGGAGCACCAGGGGGATCAGGTAGTCGAGCGACACCGGGCGGCGTGGCCACTCGCTGATCCAGTACGAGACGTGGAGCGCGGAGTCCGTCTCGTACCAGCGCCACCCACGCCGTGCGTAGAGCGGGCCGGCGCCCGAGGGATCCACACCCTCCGAGGCAGGGTCACGCCGTCCAGCGAGACGAAGTTGGGAGACCGTAGCCGGGTTCCAGCTCTCGCGGAGGGTCTGGGCAAGGAGGCGCGGCGGTAGCGCGCCGTCGACGCGGATGTCGGCCCGCTCCATCTGGAGTTGGAGGCGCTGGAGCTGGCGGGCCAGGACAGCCCCAGCGCCCTGATCTCCGCCCCCCGCCTGGCGGATCGCGCGGCGCGCGCGGGCCAGGCTGAGCTGGACCGCGACGTGGACGTCCTGGGCCTGGGTGACCGGGGCTGCGTCGTCGACCAGGGCGAGGTACGAGCGCAGCACGGGGCTGCGCAGGTCGACGGTGTGCCGCTCGGCCACGTGGCGGGCGATGGCGTCAGGGTCGGCGACGGTGCTGCGGATGACGACCTGGAGGGCACTCACCGGGGTGCCGTGGTGGGCGAGTGCTGCCTGGGCCACGCCCCAGGCGGCCATGCGCCGTGCCTTCTCGCTGGAGTCGAGGAGCGCGAAGGAGGAGCCGCGCACGCGCAGCACCGCAGTCCAGGTGCCGACCCGGACGTCGCGCACCACCCCGAGCTCGCCCCGCGGGACCGGGACCGCCAGCACGGTGCAGTGGCGCAGCATCGGCGGGAAGCCGGGCTGGCCCGGGATGAGGCGCGGCTGGCCGGTGGGATCAGCGGAGACCCGCTGGCCGCGCGAGGGCTGGGTCGAGCGCCAGGTGGTGGGAGGACCGGCGAGGTGGCGGATCACCACCGGCACCCACTCGTCGACCCCCCGCCCGCCCACGGGCATGAGCGCTGCCATGCCGCTCAGGACAGCGAGCGCCAGCACGGCGAGGATGGCGAGCGGGCTTGCCTGGCTGGCGGTGATGGCGCCGAGGGCCAGCAGCACCCCGCAGAGCAGGATGCCGATCTGTCCCGCGCGCAGCCCGAGGATCAGCCCGTGCTGGTCCCTGGGACCGAAGACGACTCGGGGCTCGGGCTCCTGGCTCATGTGGCGGGGCTCGGGAAAAGATCAGCAGCGGTGGTGGCGCCGCCGGAGAACGGTCCCCCAGGGGTCTGGGTGGGCTCCGGATCGGGGCCGGCCATGGAGGGACCGGTGGAGAGGGGGGCAGCGGGAGTTGCGGGCGCCGGCGCTCCCGGCCCCGCGCCGGAGCCCGGCGTCCCTCCCGCCTGCGCCGGGGCCGACGGCCCCTCCTCCCCCGGCCCGCCCGATCGCGGGGCCGGCGATGAGCCGCCCGTTGCCGGGCCACCGACGTCCCCGTCGCTCCCTCCTCTCGCGACCCGAAGATCGTCCAGGCCGGAGGGTCCCCCCGCGCCACCGCCCGGAGACGGCGCCGCGCTCTGCCCCACCTGGTCGCCGCGAGCGATCAACGAGTTGGTGCCGTCGCTGGCGGACTGCAGGCCGCTGCCCACGGCGCCGTGGGCGGCCCCGGCCACCTGGGGCCCCCACTGCTGGCCAAAGCGCGAGGCCCCGCCGGCAAGTCCGGCGACCACGCTCATCTCCAGGAAGGGCAGCAGCCGGAAGACAGCGAAGGGGGCGAGTCCTGCGAGCAGGAAGATGATCGTGCCGGTCAGCAGGTTCGGCAGCCCGGATGGTGTCGTGGCTGCCGACAGGGCTCCCGCGCCGATGGAGAGAACGAAGACCAGCACGAACTTGCTGATCGCGAGCACGAAGATGGTTTCGGCGCCGCGCTTGAGCGCGCTGTGGCTGCCCGCCCACAGCGAGGCGAGCGCGATCAGCGGGATGAACGCAACGACGATGTAGAGGGCGGCACTCCGGGCCAGCAGCTCGAGGTACCCGAGCAGGGTGGCGAGGATGAGGATCAGGCTGGCGATGACGGTCAGGAAGTCGTAGCCGGTGTTGGAGTTCTGCAGGCTGGTGGTCCAGGTCTGCAGGCTGTTGAGGCTCCCCGAGGTCACCCACCCGGAGGCGACATCGGTGAGGGTGAGCAGCTCGCCGACCATCCACACCGCGATGGCAGTGAGGAAGATGGCAACCGGCAGCCGCAGGGCGACGAGCCGCACCATGCCGCCGACGTCGCCGCGGATCACCCCGGAGAGCAACGATCCGGTCACCACGAGCAGCGCCAGCCAGGCGGCGATCACCACCGCGCCCGGGTTGCCCGAGCTGCCTCCGCCCCAGTACACGCTCTGAAACCAGGAGGCGGTGAGGTCGGGGCTGTTGTCGTCCTTCTCCAGCGCCCCCAGCAGGTCGGTGGTGGCCTTGACGGCGGCGTCGGTGATCCAGGAGGCGAGCCCGTCGAGGGCCTCATCGATCAGCCCGTGGCTTCCGGACGACGAGGGCGAGGTCGACGACGCGTCAGGGGAGGGGGTGGCGGTGGGCGTGGGGGTGGCCGAGGCAGTCTCGCTGGGGATGGGCGACGACGTGGGGGCAGCCGCGGGCGCCGGCGCTGGAGTGGGTGGTTCAGCGCTCACGGGCATGGCCGTCGCCAGCGCGCCACCAGCGCCAGCGAGCAGGAGTGCAGCCACCGCAGCGACGCGGCGCCGCCAGCGGCCGCGCTGTCTGCGTGGGGAGAGGGGGCGGAGGGGCAGCACCCCGTCCACGAGAGACCCTCAGCCTCCGACCTGAGTGCCGAGGGTGTACAGCCACTGGATGAGGGCCGGCGCCGCGCCGATGAGGGCCGCGCCGACCACAGCACCGATGACCCCGACCTTGGCCTTGCCGGCGTAGTACGGGTTGCCCTGGTGGCTGCTGAATGCCCACACCGCGGCCCCCACGACCAGGGCCACGAGGCAGGCCACGAGCGCGGCCCAGCGGATGCCGCCGATGATCACCATGATCTGGTCGGCCCCGGGGAGGCCGCTTGGGTCGGGCGGGGTGGAGACGAAACCACTGGGGTCGGGGGTCGCAGAGGGCATCGGGAGCTGCCTCCGTGGGCGGTTGACGACGCCGCCCAGGCAAGCAGCGGGCGCGTACGAATCGCGTACGAATCGGGTCCGGATCGACCAGGAGGTCGGCGCGTACGCGCCAGACGCCGCGTACGCGATCAGCCCGCTGTGACGCGACCGCGCGTACAGGCGCGATGGTTCGGCGCGTGTGCGCGTACAGGGCCGATCCTCGCGCCGCGCTTGCCCGTACAGCCGCGTACGCGGCGTTCGTGGATTCTCAGCGAACTGTTACACGCGGCTGGAGCGCGGCTGCGTGATGGGCGCGTACGCAGCAGGGAGGACGCGCGAGCTCAGGGTGCCTCGGCAACTAACCCCCAAGGAGCACTGGCGGCAGATCTGTCCCAACAACTTCTATGGGTTATCCGGCCTTGGAGGACCGACGTGGTGGGGATCTTCCCCCGCCGGGAGGTGATCCGCTTCGTTGGGGCGGTTCTCGCCGAGCAACACGAATGGGCCGTGGCCCGCCGCCATATGAGCGCCGAGTCCCTGGCCAAGGTCTACGCCGCCAACGACACGGAGGGAGTGCCCGCGATCACCGCATCGTGGAGGCGAGGATCCCCCGCATTACCCCTAATTAGGGGGTATCCATTTAGCCGGCGTAGGATGGGCGGGTGGAGGTCCCACGCAGCGGTCGCGACTACCCACGATCCACGGGTGAGTTCGAGGCGTGGTTCCGGACCGACGCCGACTGTCTGGACTACCTGGAGTGGCTACGGTGGCCTCAGGGGTGGGTGTGCTCGCAGTGTCATGGCGCGGGGTGCTGGCGATTGGCCGACGGTCGGATCATGTGCCCCGCCTGCGGTCACCGCACCTCGGTAACGGCGGGCACGATCTTCGACAGGACGCGGACCCCGCTGACGGTCTGGTTCACTGCCTGCTGGCGTTCGCCACCGGCAAGGACGGGATCTCAGCCCAGAGCCTGAAGCGGACCCTGGAGATCGGCTCGTACCAGACCGCGTGGGCCATGCTCCAGCGGCTGCGCTCGGTGCTGGTCCGGCCGGGGAGGGAGCGGGTGTCCGGGGTGGTGGAGGTGGATGAGACCTTCATCGGCGGCGATGAGCCCGGCCTGCGTGGAGGCCGGGCCCGAGGCAAGAAGGCGCTCGTCGTCGTGGCGGTCGAGGTGAAGCAGCCGCGGGGCTACGGTCGGTGCCGCATGGCGGTGATCGCCGATGCCTCCGGCGCCACCCTGGGCACCTTCGTCACCGAGAACGTGGAGCCGGGGAGCACGGTCATCACCGACGCCTGGCAGGGGTACGCGGGCCTCGGGGCACTCGGCTACCTCCACCAGCCCCACAGCCAGCGCGGCGCCCAGGCACGCGGAGATGACCCCACAAAGCTGCTACCCGGCGTCCACCGGTTCGCCTCCCTGGTCAAGCGATGGCTGCTCGGCACCCACCAGGGCTCGGTCGAGATAGCCCACCTGGATGGCTACCCGAACGAGTTCGTATTCCGCTTCAACCGTCGCAGCTCGCGGAGCCGCGGCCTGCTCTTCTACCGCGTCCTTGAGCTCGGCGCCGGACACGAGCCCGTCCGCTACGGCGACATGATCGCCAGCCGGCGCCCGCGGCGGGACCGTCCCACCCCGCCCGGGACCAGGGGACACCCGCCGAGCCTGGAGCGGCCCCCTGCAGGCCGGCCCTGGAGGGGTGCCGCAGCCAGTTCCGGCTGATCTACACCCACCTTCCGCATAATTGCTGGAAGCCATGACGGAGTTCGACGAGACGCTGGCCTGGCTGGGAGGGATGCCTTCAGGCTGGCAAACCCTCCGCCTTCGTGGCCGCGAGTGGAAGCACGGGCCCCGCCTGATGCAAGCCTTCGAGCGCGAAGTTGCTGACGCCCGTAGCCGAGGCCGCTCGAGCCGTGTCGTCCGCATCCGAAAGATCGGAACCCCCGACAGCCGCAATGCGGATCCCGAGCCTGAAGAAGGGGAGACCGAATGGAAGCTCTGGGTGGAACGTCCCGACCGCATCCGGGCCGAGTTCGGCGTGGTTGACGACTGGATCACGGCCGTCTTCCAAGGAGACACATGGTGGAGCTGGGCACCATCTCGCGGCGCTCGGACCAATGGCGGCCGCCACAACGTCGGTCACGGCAGGGGACCCGGCTGGGCCCTGGTGGATGCCGCGGCGATCCCCGCGCTCCTCTCCCTCAGCGTGGTCGACACCGGTCGGTTCCTGAACCGAGAGACAATACGAGTACGCGGCGTGCCGCAGAAAGCCGCCGCGGATGAGGCCCCGCTGGCCCTCCTGAGGGACCACCTCGTGGAGCTGGGTATGGGGGCGGACGAGTACGTGCTGACCGTCGATCGGACCACTGGGGTTCTGCTGCGTTCCGAGGCGTTCGTCTTCGGCCAGCCCTTCCAGATCATCGAGGCGCTCGATTTCGTCGTCGACGAGGTGCTGTCCGCCGAGACCTTCGTGCTCAACCTGCCCGCCGGGGTCGCCTTCGAGGAGGCGCTCCCGCCGCAGGTGCGACCGCCCCATCGCTCCCGCATCTTGCGTCTGCTCGGACGATGACCGGACCCCTCCCTGCCCGGCCGTCTGGAGAGGGACACTGATCGCAACTCCGGCTAAATGGATACCCCCTAACCCCTAATTACGTGGGCCCGAAGAAGAAGTGCACGACCCGCACCAACACCTCTACGGCGACTGGGAGCGTGCGCAGCGTGGCGGCGCGAGTGGCCCAAGGGGGAGCGAGAAGCGCCGTCACGCCCAGCACCGCGAGGAGAGTCGGGACCCAGAGGGGGAAGCCCCCGGTGACGAAAACGGCGGCCGCCGCTGCGCCGCCCAGAGGAGCGACCGAAAGGAGTCTCCATGCCCAGGTGGGGGCATCATCCTGGTTCTCGCGCCCGGCCTCCCGAAATGTAGCGGCGTCGGCCTCCGACGGCTGTGAGCTACGGCGGCCGAACATTAGATCCATCATGCCACCGCTAAGAGGTGTGCGGCGCCGTAACGAGGGTTCAAGATGGCCGCCTCAGGCTCCCGCCACCCCGCCCGAGCGGCCAACGGAAGCTGATGCCGGCGAGTGCTGTCGTGCCTCTCTTCGTGTGCAGTTCACTCTCTTTCGCTGGCCTGCAGACGTTCGATAAAGGGATTCGGCGTAGAGATCGGTTTCTCGGAAACGGTGACAACAGAAGACATCCCGCGCTTCACCTCCGCCACCGGCATCTGGCCAGACGCGAAAGCCTCATCGAGGTTGATGGTCTGTGCCCCGCGGAACTGCGGCATCACCTGTGCTACCTGGAATCGAACATCATCGAATCTGCCCACCAAGTAGCACAGGAGCCGGATGTCTCGTCCCTGAAGTTCCTCGTGCGCGACGCGGATCTCCTCGGGCGTGGTACCGCGCTGCACGAACACGACGATGACCGTATTGTCCGAGTAGGCTCTTTTCGTAGGGTCGAGTTTGACTCTGAAGAGGAAGTCTGCCAGCGCCTCGGAGGAGTGAGTGGTGTAAGTGGCCACTTCAACATACAGCACATTCATGCGGTGCGACCCGCGCGGGCCGTTCTGGTCGAAGTACATGACTTGGACGTCCGGTGCACGTTCACGTGGGTGCACGAGCCGCATCCACGTCTCGGTTGCGAATGCCTTTGCCAAGCCGAGCGCGAAGATTGCGCAGGTGCGCCCTTCGCCGATGGCCTTCTGAGATTCTCCCGAAGGTACAACGTCGCGAGTCCTGCACTCTTCCAGAGCACGATCAGCAAATATCAGCATGGTTTGGGGCGAGTACCACCAATTCTCAGCCGTCATCGCTTCCTACTAAGGGCATTGGCCATCAGCATCCGCCATCCATGGCCACCGTTATACGCGAACGACTCCTGGCGGAGCCAGAGGGCGCCGAACTCCCCACGCCTTGGTGGCCTCCCGGTTTTCAAGCTCGATCCGCCGACGCGAATCCGTCTCGGCCACGAGCAGGCCGACGTCAGGCGCTTTGCGACCTCGTGTCGGGCGCTGGCCGCGTCTTTTCGGCGGGGCGAGGGAACAGTGGCATCCGCTCGACGACGCGCTGGCGCCGCACCGCTCACGGGGCGTACGCGATGGCCGGACGGCGACAGGCTTACTGCCCTTGCCGCGGCCCCCGTTGCCGATCGGCCTCCTGGCGAGCCTGCTCGGCCGCCTCGCGCGCGAGTTCATCCCGGCGCCGCTGCTCGTCCTCCTGCGTGAACCTGGGCGCCCGCACGCCGTGCGGCCCCGGGGGCTCGACGGTGGGGACATCGTCGCCGGGGCCCGGTCTGAGGCTGCGAACGGTGGGGATGTCGTCGCCGGGGCTGGGCCGGTGACTGCGGGCCGGCTGGGTCGGTGCGGCCGCAGAGGCGGGCGGAGGGGAGGCGGCATTCGCCCGGGCCCGGACCGGCTCCGGCACGGCATCCGGAGGGCTGGTGGCCGCCGAGGCTGCCATCAGCGGGCGATCGCGCCGGTACCGCTCGGCGGCGTCGAGCCGCTCGGACCCTGGCGCCGCCAGCAGCTGCTCGATGGCGGCGAGGTGAGGGTCGCGCTCCGCGGCGGCCCGGCCCTCCCGCGACGGGATCGGCTGGCGGGGCAGGGGGTTGCGGACCTCCTGATCCTCCAGCGCCGCGGCGACCCGACGCCAGCCATCCGGGGTGGGGATGCCGAGCTGGCCGAGCCAGGCGACCGCCTGAGTGCCGGGGGCATGGCCATGGGCGAGGTCCACCGCGGCCGAGGCCTCCAACCAGGAGGCGTTGTCCGGCACCGGCCGGCCGAGGCGCTCCGCCAGCTCGCGCTGCGCCGGCGAGGCGGGGGAATCGAGCGCCGGCGGGCTCTGTCGCGGTGTCGTGAATCTCTCCTCCAGGACCGCTCGCTCGCCGGAGTCGAGGTAGTCGAGGGTGGTCACCTTGCGCGTCGGCCGCACCAGGTTCTCGGCCAGCACGTCCTTGACCCGGTCGCGCACCTCCAGCCAGTCCCCGGCCATGTCGCCGCCTAGGACCCGGTCGGCGCCGGCGTAGAGGTGGGTGCACCGGGTGGCCCGGGTCTGGGCCGTGTAGGTCTGCTCCAGGCCTGTCAGCCGCGAGGCGCTGAGAACCAGGTAGCTGTCCGACCACCCCCGGGCCTGGGCGATGGCCACCGTCATGGCGTAGCCGTGGCCCAGCCGCACCGGGCTCTGCGGACTCTCCCCAGCCGCCTCCCGGGCGGTGAGGGTGACCACCCGGCTGGGCAGCCGTCCGGCGGCGTCGGTCCGGATGCTGAGAGTGTGGGCAGCCATGTCGACGGCGATCACCTCCCCCCGGGTGCGCCTGGGGAGAGTCATCCGCTGCATCCGGAGAGATCCGTCGGCGCGCAGCAGCGGGGCGCCGTCGGCAGACACCCTGGCCCGTTGGGTCACGTGCTTGCCGAGCAGGCACACCCGGTCGCCGACCGAGTACGGAACTCCACCGCAGATGACTTCCTGGCTGCCCAGCCGTCCCATCTGTCGCATGGAGGCCCGGGCCCTCATGTTGAGCTGGTCGACCACCGTGTTGGTGTCGGCGATCAGCACGTGATCGCCGACGCCGTCACCGCCCCGGGCCACATTGGCCACCCACTCGCCGACTGCCTCGGCGATCGCCGCCTCCTCGGTGGGAGCGACGTGGAGAAGGCCGGCGGAGTCCTTGCTCTCCAGGTAGGCGCGGCCGCGGCCCTCGCGGAGGAGCCGGCTGGCCACCGCCTCGTGGCTCCCCTCCGGGTCGCCCTGGCGGTAGTTGACGGTGAGGTGGCTGACCGGCATCGACCGGGCGAGGAACCCGAACACCCCGCCGGCGCCGACCGGCTGGGTCTGGCCAGGGTCACCGATCAGGCGGACCGCCCCCACCTGGGCCCCGCGGCAGACCTCGAGCAGGGCGAGCTGGGTGCGGGAGTCCACCGTCCCGGCCTCGTCGACCAGGAGGACGGTGCGCGGCCCCAGTTCGACCGGTCGGCCGTCCTCATGGCGCAGCTGGCCGGTCTCGTGGCGGGTCAGGAAGTCGGCGATGTTCCAGCTCTCTGCACCCGTCTCGGCCCGGAGCACCTGGGTGGCCCCCTCGCTGAGCGAGACCCCGAGCACCTCGTAGCCGGCCTGGGTAAGCGCTGCCACCGCCGGCCGGCACACAGTCGTCTTGCCTGAACCCGCCACCCCGATGAGGGCCACGAAGCCGGACGGCGAGCACAGCGCACGCGCCGCGGCCTCCTGCTCGGAGTCCAGTCTCCGGCCCCGCCCCGCCTCCACTGCGATGGCGCCGGCGACGGCGGTCTCCGGCACCGACAGGCGCGGCGTCTCGGCCAGCTCGGCCACGTGGGCCACGATTGCCCGCTCCACCCGCAGCATCTCCGGGGTCGTCCACACCGGGCCGGGCAGCCCGCCCCGGACGATGCCCGGCGACACGCGGTCGGCGAGCCGCACCGCTCGACGCTCAACCTCCCGGATCACCGCACTGATCCCTGAGGCGTCGAGGTGCCGCGCCAGCCCCAGTGGGGTGACGCTGTCGAGCAGCTCCTCGCGGGTCCACACTGACTGGCCGCCGGTCATTCCCTGTGCCGTCTCAGCAGGGAGGGCGAGCTGGCGGGCCCGGGCGGGGCCGAGTTCGCCGAGGGCCCAGGCGGCGAGGTCCTGGGCGACATCGCCGGTGGGTCGCTCTGCCAGTCCGGCACGAGGGGTGCCGTCGCTGGGAGACGGGGACGAGGGGGGCGGCTGGTGACCGTAGCCGTGGTCGTCGATCACCCGTCCCCAGGCCGCCGCCAGCTCCGCGCGGGACTGGGGGATCTTGGCCTCGCGGCTCGCCCGGGAGAGCGCCTGGACCTGGTCCTGGGTGGGGCGAAGCGCCTGCCGTTCGCTCCAGGTGAGTGGCCGCCCCAGGTGCTGGCTGAGCCGGTCGGCGTCTCTGTCCCACTGCCGCTGGGCCAGCTGCTCGACCAGGGCCTGGCGCTGGGACATGGCGTCGCGCAGGGGCTCCGGGACCCGCTCCAGCTCGAAGGACTGCCAGGGGCGGTGCTCCCCATGTTCGGCCCCGACGGTCTCGTAGCCGCGGGCCCGCAGCCGGCTGCCGAGCTCCGCCTCGATAAGCCCGTTGAGGCTCCGGATGTCGTGGTACAGGACCCGGCTGTCCACCGCCGACCACCGCCCGTCTGCCCCCTTGGCGCAGTTGAGGATCCGCATGTGGACGTGGAGGTGGGGGTCGGGTGCGGCCTGGCCGCGCACCGGACGGGCCGCCGAGTGGAGGTTGAAGAGAGCCACCGGCGTGGCCGCCATGGGCTCCGCCCCCCGGGCTCCCCGCCGGGCCAGCGGGATCAGCTCGCTGAAGGTGGCTAGTCCGGTGGATGCCGCGCCCTCGAGGTCACCGAGCAGGTCGCTGCAACGCTGCCGGTCCCCCGACGCAGCCGCGGCGGCGAACTCCACCGAGACCGACTTCGGTGCGGAGTACACGACGTCCCAGTACGCGACCCGCACGTCCCCGGCGCCCCGGTGGATCAGCTGGTCCCCGGTCGCCGGGTGCAGCCCCGCCCCGAGATGGGCGATCTGCTCGGTGGTGGGCCGTTCGGAGAGCCCGAGCTCGCGCAGCAGGGGGGCGGGGGCGACCGCCACCGTGGGGCCCTCGGCCACCTCCATGTCCGGCCCCAGGTGGTCGGACTCTCCGGCGTAGTACGCCTCCCACTGGCGGGCGTGTTCTTCGTGGTACGCGTCGTAGTCGGCCTGCGCCGCCAGCATCACCTTCTTGGCGCGGAGCACAGGTGTACGCCGAACTACTTGCCAGGATGATCGAACAGAATTACCATAGGTGCATAGGGTACGGTATCCACGAACGGCGCGCAATCGGAGCCGACGTTCGGTGTGCGGGAAGAGACGAGGGCGAGAGAGCAGCGGACGTGGTGGCGACTGGGAGCGTGCTGAGGACGGGAGGAAGCAGCTGATGACGAGGCGACGGATGGTGCGTACGCGGGTACAGACGCGCTCCGACGACGTGGACGCTGGTCCGGACGCGCTCCCGGCGACGGAGGCCGACGGCGTGGTGAGCCGCGTCCTGCTGGAGGCCGTGAGCGGCGGTCAGCCCCTCCTGCTCACCCGCCGCGGCCGGCCCGCCGCGGTGCTGGTTGATCTCGACAGCTGGGCCGAGCTGGAGCTGCTCGCCGCCGAAGCTCTGCTCCTGGCCCCTGCGTGACGCGGCAGGGGGAGGGGTTGGCCCGCATGTGGCCCCCCTTCTGGCCCTGCACTGGCGCTTGACACGTTTGTGGGCTTGTCATCGCATGCACGATGGACATACACTTGTTTGTGATGCTCAGCTCCAGCTCGCTCCCCGCCCAGCCGGCCCCGACCGGCGAGGACTGGCTGCCGCTGTCCGTCGACGGGCGCTGGTGGTGGGACGGATCGCGCTGGCGGCGAACCGTGGAGAGCCCCTGGCCAGCTCCGGCGCGACGCGAAGCAGTGCGACGCCCCGCCGCGGGGAACGATCGCGTCCCTCAGCCGCTGGGCACGGGACGCGAGGCAGGTCGACCCGCCTGGCGCCGGCGCAACGTGCGCCCGTTGCTGAACGTGATGATCGGGGTGGGCAGGGTGATCTCCGTGCCCATCATCGTGGTTGGCCGCTTCGTGCTCGAGGTCCTGGCCAGGGGTCTGGTCGCCGCCGTCCGGGTGGTGGGGTGCGTCTTCTCTCTCGGGGTCATGATCGCCCTCCTGATGTGGTTCTTCACCCACACGTGAGGGCGGACGCGCGCCCGCGCCCGGGTGCGCGGGGCCTCGCACGCGGAGGTATCAATGGCCCTACCTGTCCGCTCCCGACCCGCTACGGCCCTCCTGCGGGCACGGGATTGACTGGCACGGAGCGCCTGGCGTGATTGAGAGATCGGCTCACCCTCCGGAGCCGAGGGTGCCTCACCGACCAAACCTCCGGTGGCGAGGCAGGTACAGGTCCCCGTCTCCCGGGTCCTGAGGAGGCTGCGCCTCCGCTCCCGCGAGCAGGCCGGCCGGGGGACGGGGCAATGGAGCGGGGACGCCTGCTCCCGCTGTACCGGGCCCAGAAGGGGGACCAGACGAAGCTGGAGGCCGGCGCACAAACCACCAGTCGAGCAAGCGACTGATGAGATTCCAACGGGCCCGCGAGGTCCGAACGTGGCCGCGGTGGGACCTGCTCACCGGCGGCTGCGCGCGCCACCGGAGGCCGCGGGCCCGGCCGCGCCGATCTCGAGGTGCGCGCCCACCGCGGCGGCGAACCGCGCAACGGTGGAGATCCGGGCGTCCAGCGCTCCGCCCTCCATCCGGGCCACCGCGGACTCCGAGGTCCCCATCCGAGCGGCTACGGCTGCGCGGCTCAGCCCCGCCGCCTTCCGCGCAGCCTTGAGCCGTGTCATGATCGCCAGCCGCTCCTCGGCCGCGGCCAGGGGAACCGGAAACTCGGCGTCAGCCGCCGACCACTCGGCGATCAAGGCTTCGAGGTCGTCGCGCTCGTCGTCGCTGTCCATCATCGCTCCCTTATCTGATTGAGCATACCTCATCTGGTCTGTTCACCCCTTCTGGTCACGCGCCCGCCACTCGGCCAGGCGCCGCTCGGCCAGCCGGATCGCCTCCGTCGGGGTCCGCTGCGTCTTCTTCGACAGGGCCTCCAGGGCGAGCAGGACGCGCCCCCGTCCCTCCTGCGCGAAGAGCACTCGGAAGCTCTGGCGATCCCCCTCCGCCCGCACCTCGTGGATCTCCCCCCGGAGGTGGCGAGCTGCGGTCAGGCCTTCCCGCACCACCTGGCGCAGCTTCGCAGCGACGGCAGCTCGGCCTCCTCGCGCAGGACCTCGAAGCTGTAGCGGCGGGCGGTCACCCGGATGGCGCCCATCACCGCGCCTCCACGGAAGCCGCCCGGCCAGCGGCCTCGACCCGCTCGTGGAGCAGGCTGTGAGTGCTGTGGCCACGCCGATCGATCCACCAGCCGGCCCGCTCCTCGGCAATCAGTGTGTCGGCGGCCTCGACGATCGCGCTGTAGCCCTCGGCTTCCTCGGAACTGAGGGTCCCGATCCGGAGCCGCCCCGCAGAGCCGTCGCGGATCGCGTGAATCTCCGGAAGCATCTGGGCTCGAATCCGAAGCGCCCAGGCGATCTGGGAGTCGGTGCCGCGCAACCGCGGAGGGGCAAGGGGTTGTCCGACGAGGATCATGGGGATGTCCTCCCGTGAGGGGAGCCGCCACCGGCTCCGTTGGCGGGCGTCCGCCACGCCGCGAGCCGCGGTCCAGGCCGGAGCGAAGCGGAGCCGTCAGGCCGCCTGGACCGAAGAAGGCCGAGTGGCGTGGCAGCCTGCCGACGGGCTCGGAGCCGGTGGCCCACCCTTGAGAGGACATCTCACGCCGGCCCGGGGCGCGATCCCCGGGGTCCACCGCTAGACTGGCGGCGCCGCGCAGGGCATGAGGGAACACCATGACGACAGATCGCACACAGGCGACGAACGAGAGCCTCGACCCGGACTGGCGACGCTATGGCCAGGCGCTCCTCCACGCCATGGCGGAGGTGCGGGCGGAGACGCCGGAGGAGGTCCACGCGGTGCTCATGGAGACCGCCGACTACTGGCTGTCGCTGGGGCTCGCCATCGGCACCGACCAGCCAGAGGTGGCCAGTCGCTTGCTCCGCCTCATCGAGACCGAGGAGCCCGAGCTGCTGGAGCTGACCGCGGACGCCCAGCACTTCGTGGCGGAGGCGCTGGGGTGAGGCGCCGCGGGCTGGTCTCGAACCTCTACCGGGCCGCGCGGATGGCCAACGACGTCACGACGCTGGCGTCGGGCAATCCCCACCGCATCGCCCGCCGGGCCAAGAACAAGATCATCGGACGGGCGGCGGCCCGAGCCGGCATCTGGCGGGCTCTCTGGCGCTGAGCTCAGCCCTGGTGCGCCGGTAGTCTCCGGGCGAGGACCATCGCCACCTCACCACCCTCATTGACGGCTCGGGGGAGAGGCGATCGCCCCTCCCCCGCCGCCCTGCGGGGTCAGTTCGCGCTGGGCCTCTCGGGAGCGTGCATCCGGAAGTACCGCGCGAGGTAGCTGGAGAGGGCGACGCCCGTCTCCTGCTGTCTGGCCACAGGCCAGCTCCTCGCCACGCGGGTCACCGCGTTCGCGACGCCCCAGGCGTTGCGCGGCTCGACGTCGCTGAAGCCCCGCTCGCGATCTTCGGCGCTCGCCATCTCCTCCGGAGTGAAGTACCAGCCGTGGACCTTGCCGAGCTGATCCGGAGCGATCACCCGGCCGTCGAGCGCCAGGTCATACAGGAGCACCTTCGCCTGCGTGTCCGTCAGCTCCGTGTTGCGCAGCTGGTCCACCAGCTGGACCAGGTCGCGGTACGAGTGGAAGGTGCGGTCCAGTCCCCGGTCGACCTCGGCCACGAGCTCGAGCCCGGTGGTGTGCTTCCGGCGCAGGAGCCTGTCGCCGCCCGAGAAGGCCATGTTGTCGCACACGAACACTCGCAGGCCGGCGATCACCCCGAGTGCGAAGGCCTGGTCATTGGCGTGACGCAGGCCCACCGCCATGCCTCCTTCCAGACCCTCGACCAGCGAGGCACCGGTTGTGGGCATCAGGTCCAGGGTGCCGAAGAGACGCGCGCTCTCGTGGCTCACCGAGTACTGCTCGCGCGCCACGGCGTACCCGCGCTCGGAGAAGTCCTGCTTGACCGTGCTGACCAGCTCGATGTGCGGCACGGGCCGGTGGCGCGGGCCCATCGGCTCACCAGCGGGGATGCCGGCGAGCTCGTCGAGGGTGATCAGGTGCGAGGCCGAGTGGCTGAGCACGGCCTCGGGGCGGGGTGGGTCGGTGGTAAGCGGTGCCATGGCGGTTCCTCCTGTGGCGGGTTTCGTGGCGACCTCGTCGGCCGCGCCACGGGAAAGACCCGGGGTTCCGCTGCCCCGGAGGGAGGCCGCAGGCCAGCGAAGCGGTGCCCGCAGGGGCCGCGGGTTCTCGGGCATCGTGGCCTCAGCGGCCGGCAGCCACCAAACCCCGCTCAGGAGCCCGCTCGCGCCCCCTCCATCCAAGCCCTGACCTCCGAGCGTCGGAGCCGACTACGCGGCCCCTCTTCCCTCTCGGTCGGTGATCGCCTGGCTGAACGCGTGATCGGCCGGGAGCGCCTCGGGCGGGTCCACGTGCGGGGCATCTCCAGATGGCAGGGCCACATCAGACGTGGGCGTAACCGTTCTAACACGCCAGAGCGGCCGCAGAGGTTTGCCGGCGGCAGGGGCCCGCGACGAAGCGAATCAGTTCGTAGGGGGCTTGGTAGTCGGGCTCCAGAGTGATAGCGACCGCTCCCATGGTCGATAAGGTCCTCTGCCATATCCCCTATGCTCTCGACGACGTCCAACATCTCGAATCAGACCGCGCTCAAAAGGGCCCACGGCACCTGAAGGCCACGGCCAGCCCAGGAACCAGCAGCGCCATCGCGCCAAACAAGGCGATCAGCCAAGATGGAACTCGGATGCGACCACCAAGGATCCAAGCTTCGCCACCACACTTCGAACTGCCTTGCAGATCACTTTGACTATCGCTATAATGGGGTCCATGGGTCCAACTGAACCGACTAGCCAGATGAATGACCGCATCGCCGAGCTCGAACGTTCGCTTCAACAACTCAAGGACGAGGCGGCAAGACAAAGCGTCCAGCCGTTGGAGCAGCCGACAAGACCGCCTCAGGGCGCTCAAGCAGGTGTTCCTCAGGGTGTAAGCGGCAAAGCAACCGAGTCCTTCCCAGAAGGCTTTGCCCTCTTCACCGGACGGCACCGGCGTGCAGGCGGAGCTGTTCCTCGGGCGGCGTTTCAGCGGCGAGGAAACCTCTCACTGAATCGAGCAGCGTTCGAGGCTCTCGGATCACCCGATGCGGTCGTCCTCGGCTACAACCAAACCGTGGGAGAAGTGGCAATCAAGGGCTCGGCTGCCTCAGTGGCTTACGCGAGCCCGGTGCGGAAGCAAGCCGCCGCGGACTCGTACTTGGTGGCAACACGCGCCTTCACCCAGTCCATCGGACTCGACGTCGAACAGAGCGTGCTCGTGTTCGACCAGGTTCGCGTCGACCGGGACGGCATTCTCGTCCTCAAACTCGAGGACGGCCGCCGGTTGTTCACTCGGAACAGGCGGACACCGCCGCGATCCGAATCGGAGGAGTTGCCGTGAAACCCAAGGCGGGTTCCTGGCCACTCTGATGCCAGCGATGCAGGCGGTCTACTATCGCGCCCCAGATGGCAGCGAGCCAGTCCGCGACTTCCTCGCCAATCTCCCAGGGGCCGTCAGAGCAGCTGTCCTCCTCCAGGTGGATCGCCTCAACACCCTGCGCGATACCGACCCCCCGCTTCCCTTCCCCCACAGTAGCCAGGTCGCCGGGGAGCTGCGCGAGCTGCGGTGCCACCACGGCCGCCAGCTCTTCCGGATTCTGTACGAGCGGTCCCGGAGCCTCTTCATCCTCCTCCACGCCTTCGAGAAGACCACGGCGGCGATCCCTGATGTCGACGTGGCCCTGGCCCGGCAGCGCTGGGAGGACTTCCGCCGACGCATGGAAGAGATCCCGCGACGCCCTCCCCGGGCGGCTGGCCACGACGCGCCTTGAGCTTGATGCCTGTTCGCATATCTGCTAACATAGGCTCATGGACGCCATCAGCCCGATCGGCCGAAGCGTGCGCGACGACATGACCGAGCAAGCCCGGCTCGACCCGGAGTTCCGCGCCGAGCTCGAACGGCTGCGACCCTTCGAGGAGGTGGCCCGTCAGATCATCCGCCTGCGCCTCGACCACGGCCTCAGCCAGGAAGCGCTGGCGCAGAGGGTCGGCACAACAAAGTCCGCGATCTCACGACTGGAGAGCGGCCAACATGCCCCAAATCTCGCGACCCTCAACAGGATCGCCGGAGCCTTTGGCGGCCGCTTGGAGATCGCCTTCCACGTGCCCGACGGCACGGCACTCCACCATCAGCTGACCCCCGTGTAGCACGGCGGATCAGCCCGGTCGCGGCCGCGCTGACAGCAGCTGGAGCGAATGATCCCGACCTGATGCGCATGCCAGCGTACGTGATCATGCTGACTCCGATATGAAAGAACCGACGCTGAGATTGCACCATCTCGGACTCTCAATCCCTTGGTCACAGGTTTGAGTCCTGTAGCGGGTACCAGCCTTGGGGCGCGGCCGGTGTGGAAGTCCGGCAGCTCTGTCCCACAGTGGCTCCGGCTCCCGTGTCTCATCCGGTGACCCGGCTCCGGCTCCCCAGCGACAGTGGCTTCGGTAGCTGTGTCCCAGCCGCTCCACGGCTGATCCCATCCTGAGCTTCAGGTGGGCTCGGGTCAGCCAAGGAGGGTGGTGGGATGTTGTCGGAGCTGTCGGTGGTTGAGCAGCGGTACCTCGCGGTGAGGGAGGCGCTGGAGGGCGCCAAGATCACCGACGTTGCGACCCGGTACGGGGTCGACCGACGGACGGTCCACCGATGGCTGGTGCGCTACGCGAACGAGGGTCTGGGCGCCCTGGCCGACCGGAGCTCGAGACCAGAGCGGTGCCCGCACCAGGTGGCCCCCGAGGTCGAGGCGAGGATCGTGGCCCTGCGGACGTCGCATCCGGGGTGGGGTCCGCGGACGATCCTGTCCAAGCTGCGCAGGGAGCTCCAGGAGCCGCCGTCGCGGCCCTCGATCTACCGCTGCCTGGTCCGCCAGCGGCTGATCGCGCCGAAGGCGCGGCGACGCCGGCCCCAGGACTACCGGCGCTGGGAACGTTCCCGGCCGATGGAGCTGTGGCAGATGGACGTGATGGGCGGGGTGCTGCTCGAGGACGGGACCGAGTGCAAGGCGATCACCGGGATCGATGACCACTCCCGCTTCTGTGTGATCGCCCGCCTGGTGCTCCGAGCGACGGCCAAGCCGGTGTGCGAGGCGCTGCTGGCGGGGCTAGGCCGGCACGGCATCCCCGAGCAGATCCTCACCGACAACGGCAAGGTCTTCACCGGCCGGCTGGCCCGGCCGCCGGCGACCATGGCATTCGACCGGATCTGCCTGAGCAATGGGATCCGCCATCTCCTCACCGCCCCCTATTCGCCCACCACCACCGGGAAGATCGAGCGGCTGCACAAGACGATGCGCAAGGAGCTCTTCGACGGGCGCCGCTTCGCCTCGATCGAGCAGGCTCAGGTGGAGCTGGATGCGTGGGTGGAGCACTACAACCGGGAACGGGAGCATCAAGCCATCGGTGACGTGGCGCCCATCCGACGCTTCGAGCTGGTCGAGAAGGTCGTGACCGAGGTCATGGATCCGGGGAGTGTTGCGGAGGAGCCGCCCGCACCGCGCGGCAAGGTGGTCGGACGCAGGGTGGACCGTGCTGGTCGCATCAGCATCCTCAAGCACCGGTACCACGTCGGGCGGCACCTGGCCGGGCAGACCGTCAGCGTGGAGTCCGCCGAGGGCCTGCTTCACGTGAGCCACCACGGCGTCGTGGTCGCCACCCACGCCCGTCGGCACCTGGTGGATGATGACGAGCGGCTGGACCGCCGGGTGACGGCGTCCAGGCCGGCTCGACCCACGGCTGGGGAGGAGGTCTTGCGCAAGGTCGACACCTCCGGATCGGTGAGCTTCGCCGGCACCCCCTACCGGGTGGGGAACCGCTACGCCGGCGAGGTCGTCGGCGTCCGCGTGGTCGCCGAGACGGTCCAGATCACCCAGGCGGGCAGGCTCCTGCGCACCCACCGAGCCCGGCACGACAAGAACAAAGAGTTCGGAGCGTGGGCCAACCCGACCGGCCGACCGAGAAGGAGGGGCCAGAATGTCGCCTAGCAGGGTGCTGAAGTAGGGTCCCTGCGCCTGCCGACCGCCGGGTCGGGTGGTCGGAGGTGGGTGCCGGTGCAGCGGCAGCGGTACTCGGTGCGACTCCGACCTCCTGACGGGCTGCC
>Ga0187884_10000434_pt1 | contig 42372 bp, 27 predicted proteins | sample June2016WEW_20_4_FD_132983 | JGI IMG/M metagenome (GOLD analysis project Ga0187884, IMG submission 132983) | Peatland microbial communities from SPRUCE experiment site at the Marcell Experimental Forest, Minnesota, USA - June2016WEW_20_40 | ecosystem: Environmental > Terrestrial > Soil >...
CACGTTCAGGACCGTCAAGAGATAGTTGAGCGCTCGGGCAGCCAACCGGGCGAAATGGCAGAACGAGTTTACAGCGCATGGTTTTTCTATGCGGCGTGCCTACCTCCACTTGTGGAAAGTCGCGTTCTTGAATTGATCAGATGTCAACAGTGCCTAGGTACCCTCGAGTACGATAGAGATGTGCTCACGTGTCACAAATGCTCGTTGGAGTACCCTGTTCGCCACGATTTGATTTTCATGGGGTATAACATCGAAGAACGTGACGAGATAAGGAAGATTATTTCGACCGAATGCACTCATCAAACGAATTTGGATGACGTCGGGAAACACTATGATTTCGCACGACCCTCGTTCAAGTTGTCACAGATTGCCATCGACGTGCTAAGAGCTGACAACGCCATCGATAATCCAATCGCGCTAGATGTGGGCAGTGCTGGAGGACCTACGAGCCAGCTCCTGTCTGAAAATGGATTTGACACCTATCGATGCGACCTCGATCCCAACAGCTTATTCAGCGGACTTCACTGGAAGCACAAAAACTTGATACCTGGAAAAAATATCGTCTGTGACTCCAAGTGGTTGCCATTTCCAACCGGCGCTCTTGACGTTGTTTTTTGCAAGGAGCTGGTGCATCACATCGCTGACTTCCAATCGTTTTTTCTCGAAATCAATCGCATATTAAAGCCCGGCGGGACTTTTGTGCTCATTGAACCGTCAATCTCGCTAAGAAGTCAAATCGGTGAAGCTCTCGCATTGTCGCGCGACGATCATTATGGCCATCATTATCAAACGACTTCTGAGTACCTTCAAAGCCTGATGAAATTGCATTTTAGCCCCTATCGCTACTTCGTGTACAATTACCGATCGACGGCCGCAGTTTTTCAAAATGCAGTACCCAAGAATGCGAAGCAGAAAGTTGCCCATCTGAGGATAAAAATGCTGTTCCAAAGAGTTTTTGGCGGCAGCAACGTATTTTTCCTAAGAAAAAATGCAGATCTCAGTCGCTATGAAGAAAGGCCTAGAATTGAGATCGTCGATGCTGACTGTCTCACGCTGGGTGATGAGTTCTTAGAAGATGATAGACTGCTGAGGTTTCACGAAATATTGAACGAAGTTTCGCAGGAGCTATCTTCGGAGGGAGTTCATTAGCGTCGACCAAACAGGCGTAGTTCGACCATTTGCAGCACCTTGTGCTCTGAACGTCTCTGCGCGTTGTTGCAAGCCGGCCCTACACAAAGAATACTGTTCAAGGAGACAGCACGAAAACGACTGTGTAATTCGTAAGAGAATCGAGGGCCGTGGCGAGTGTTCGCCGGAATTCAGCGTGGGCCCTTCTTGCACTTTTCGATAGTCCGTTTTGAGCAGGGTAACGGCATCCGAGAATTCTGTTTGCGCATCGGAGCCGTGCTGCGTACTTGGTTTTTTTTGGCGCAGCTTGGGAAAAGACGAAAAGGAGACGCGCTGCTTCAGAACGATGCACGACTCGCCGTTTCATCGAAGCACAGAGAATCAAAGCGGGGCCTCACGGCAAAATCGTAAAGGCCGGGCTTGTCGGCCTGTAGACTTGTGCGCCCCCATTGTCGTAGATCCTGCTCTCATTTCCGGCGATGCGGTCGTACAAGGCAACACCTGTCAGGTTCGTGTTGGCCGGATAATTGACTGAGAAACTCATTTGCGCGACGTTCAGGGTCCCCAAAAATGCGTACGTGTCATTTACCGAGACATCCGTAGTCACGTCAATCGAGCTTGCTGCCGAGGGGGTAAACTTCTCTAAGAGCAGGAATCGGTAGTTGTCCGCCCAGACTATGCTGCTGTCTTTTTCGGCATAGAGCCACCTTGCGGCGGCGTTCTCACGATCATTAAAGATGGGGTAGTCAATCTTGGTGCTAAGAGCGAAAGATGTGGCGGGAGCTCCGGCAACTTGGTAGACAAATCCGGTGTTGAAAACCAGGATGATCGCTAAAAAGAATGATAATAGCACGGTTGCTCCCTTGATCCGTTTTTTTGTAAACGGAACCTTTAGCGCGTTGTGCAGTCTCTTAACAACGGCGAACCACCCGATCACCAAAAAAGGAGCCAAGATCACGAGTGCGATTTGGTACAGTCTGGAGATATTGAGGCCGCTTGCAAAATATGGCACCGCAATGCCAGCGACTAATAATGCGAAGCTTGCGGCGGAGAATCCCAAGTACGTCGCATTGAAATGCATTTTGCAAAATCGCACTACGACGGCAAGTAGACCAACCGCGATGAGGAGGCTACTTACAATACTGATATATCGTGCCAGCTGATAGAGAGGCGTCGCGTTTACACTGGTCAAAGCAGTGAGTCCTTCTGGCGTTTGAGACGGTCCGCTGCCGAAAACGGTATTTGAAATGTGTGCGCCTATGTTTAGTAGAGACGAGATGGGAGTTGCACTACCGACATATACGTACCAAACGAACGTAATGATAAAAACCAGCAGCAGTACTCTTGTGTTTAGATTTTTACTCTTCGCTGTTGAAAACATTCTTTTGCTGTTACTTACCTGAGCCCGATTCTCCTTTGAACGAGCACCGTGTTTTCTGCTACTCCGCTGCGCGAGAGGACTGTTGGATATCGCTTGCGCGAGGAATGCGCCTAAGAAGCATGCTAGAAATAGGTAAGTAATCCCATAGTGAGAAACGACGAGCGCAGTGCCGAATACAAAGAGCAATGCACTGGCGTTGATCTTGGTCACGACTCTGTCCTCGATCAAAAGCACAAACAATATGAGAAAAAGCAAAGCAACTTCTTGTCTTGCAAGCTCGACCTGTTCTACATAGAAAGAGTACAGTGAGACAAAAAAGAATGTCGCGAAGAAGCTCATCTTACGATTGGTCTGTTTCTCAAAAACCAGGAACATGCCGAGCGGTACGAGAGCACATATGAATGGATAAACTGTTTTGAATACCGACGTAAGGCTCAGTGCGCAAATCTGCGTGTAAAAAACGGGGAGTATCGTCACACTCAACATCGCGTTAAAATTATCGGCGAGGTATGGATTCCATAACGAGTTTTGTATTACCGCTTGTGCGAGAGCATATTCGTGATTGATATCCCAACCCCACACATAGTTTGAGATCAGCGACACGTGGTAAAGAAGGGCCAGCGCAATAACAAAAACTGCGAGGGGATAGTGCTTCGGTGCGAAGAACCGATCAATTGCAATCAGAAAAGGAATAAGCGCAATAACGACAATCAGCAACATCAAGATGAGATTGTTCTGGTACGCGTTCATGGCGTGCGTCCCAATAATTGCCAAAAAAGGAATCAGACATAGAAACAGTGTCGGGGCACTAAGGAGCTCTTGAACATCAATAGTACTTCGGTCTGAAAACGTCTTGTCCTGTGCATAACTCACAACGCAAAGGCCGAGGACGACCACACTCATCGTACTCATCAGTGGAACAAGCGAAAGCGGCTCGCTGTACCCAAAAAGTGGATAGACGAAGTTGCAAAAGAGGCCTACAAACATCAACGATGCAAGGCTCAAGCCGACAGCAAACAACAGGGTGCGGATGGTTCCGATTTTGTGAATTCGCACGCATCGCAGGATAAGAACGCCTGGAATATACGTAATGTAGATAAATCCTAGGAGCTGAGGTACAATTGGAATCGCCACCCCAACCCCTTCCAAGAGTGTTGTGCCCCAGAGAATGAACTGAACAGCTAATACCACTCCGAGGAAGTCGCGTATTTGCCAGTCGTTCATTTCAAGCGGGTTACTTATCTGCATCTTCTGGTTGAGATTCTCGCCCTGCGCGTTATCAGGGTATAAATGCGTACCGTCTCTCTCACTACCGTGTCCCAGGAAAGGTCCTCGTTCATTTTCCTGTAAGCGTTTTCGCCCATTTGCAGCCGCCGCTGGCGGTCTTTGAGTATCTTTGCCACGGCATCAGCAATGGCAGCTGGGTCCCTTGGCGGAACAATGAAACCAGTCTTGCCGTCCTCCACCACCTCGTCAAAGCTGCCGACGTTCGTGACAACGACGGGTTTCTTGAAAGAATAAGCGATTGGGACGACCCCTGTTTGCGAGCCCTCTACGTAAGGCAGCACAACGACCGCGGCTCGTTCGAAGAGCTCAGCGACCTGGTCATCCGGGATGAACTCGTTCAGCACAGTAGTGTTAAGCGAGCGTTGGATTGGCTGCTGTAGTTCAGCGAGATCCCCGCTGCCCGCAATGATGAGCTGCGCGTACGGAAGCTCTTTCAAGATCAATGGCATGGCATCTAGAAGATACTCCAGCCCTTTGTACGGAAAAATTCTCCCAAAAAACAATATCACTCCGTCCTCTTCAACGCCGGCATTTGCTCGCGTCGAAGAAAGAAGACCGCCGAGCGGGATGCTTGAAACCTTCTCATCGTCAATCCCCGCGTTTACTAGTTCGTTCCTGAGTTTCACACCGTGGACAAAAACGTGATCAGCGCTTCTTATGTAAACATAATTCGTTAAACGCGCCACTAGCGTTGCTTCGCCGAGGTGCATTTTCACGTCGTGCACCGTCGCCACGACCGGGTATCGTTTCACTTTCAAAAAGAGACATAGTGGGAATATCCACGGATGGCTGCCGGAGAGGTGGACGACGTCCGGTTCTGTTTCGGAAATGGCGCAGAACAACCTCCAGACTTGTAAGTTGTTTTTGTTTAGCCACCCCCCTAGTGGCGGGGTTTTCACTGTTCTGACGCACACTTTGTCGCTAAAGTAAGCCAAGTCACATCCTTCGGGAACTATTACCGTAACGTCCACCATCTGCGTCAAATGATTTGACAGTTGGGACGTGTAATGCACCATCCCACCTTCATCCATCAGCGTTATTAGTGTCACCCTCATGGCTCTCTGACAAGGCGCAGCCGCACGGTGCGTACCAAGTGTAACACTCTCGATCGCTCGTACCGGCGTTCCAAAACGTTTCTGAAGCAGGTTAATTAACAAGAAGCGGATCTGCAGTCGTGATCGTATGCTATCGGCTTTGTTTGCACGAACTCGCGATCGTTCTGCGGCGCCTCGTGAGCGCCGTGAATTCGCGTACTGGTCTCCACGATCCCCTTTCCGCGAACAACGTTATTCAGGCTTGCAGACAGCGTCGCATTCGGCGCGAGCTTACTATGGAGCTCGCGAACAGCTATGGTATGGGGCCATCTGTGTTTGTCGTTCTATAAATACGTGGCTCTCTATGAGTGCCGTATGGGCGTTCGCGTTGTCTAGAACGGCCTTTTTGTTAAGCTAGGCGAGCTGTGTCTTGTGCCACGGGAGGTCGTGCAGAACCTGCTCAACCATTGCGACGAGGTCGTCGAGGCTCCTGTTCGTAAATTCTATCCTCCCACTTGGTCGAGGCGCCTAGCCGTGCATGAGCGGCGGCTTTTTCAGCCCTTCTCGTGTGCCCGCAACAAATAGCTTCAGAGCCTTCCAGTCCCTGTGCCATAGCGCTAACCGCAGCACTTCAAACGGCGCGTCAATCACAAAAAAATAGAAGAAGAAGGTCAAGAATTGAAGTGCATTTCCTCCTTTTCTCACAAACCAGAGTCGATTTCTTGTTCCGTAGTAGGTCTTACTTCCAGAAACGTTTGATGAGGAGGGCTTGTGCCAGATTTTGGCGGTCGGCACATAAATTGACTTATAGCCCGCTTTCCATCCTCTCGTACACCAGTCCATGTCTTCCCAGTAGGAGAAGTACGTAGAATCGAGTAATCCGATGTGGTCGAGTGCTCGCTTTTTTGCCAGCACGCACGATCCTTCTACATAATCCACTTCGGTGATGTCATCGTACTGGCCCGAATCAAGCTCATCTAAGCCGCGGTGGCGAGACCGGCCAATCCACATGTTGAGGGTCCCTCCTGCAAAACTGATTACGTGCCCGCCGCCTTCGCCGTTGAGATAGTATACCTTGGGCCCCGCAAATCCGATAGTTTGATCCCCCTCTGCTGCCGTTACGAGACGATCGAGAAAGTATCTGTCCACTATGGTGTCGTTATTTAGGAGTAAGACATAGTCGGCCCCGCCTGCTAAGGCGCGGCGCATTCCGACATTGTTTCCCTCAGCGAATCCCAAGTTTTTGCTGTTTCGGATTATTTCAATGCTAGGATACATCTCTTCCAAGCACTCGATCGATCCATCCGTTGAATAATTGTCGACAACCATTATCTCATAATTTGGGTAAACAATTGAAGAGAGAGAGCCGAGACACTTAACTGTGTTTTCCTTACCGTTCCAGTTTAAAACGATCGCGATAACCTTTGGACACGTCTTCATGTTTCTCTTTGATGCTCCGAAAGTTCTTCCGGCATAGTCTATGCTGCTTTGTAGCAGCTTCTCCCCGTCAATTAGGTTGCGATTAGCACTATCCAAACATGCGACAAGTATTAGTGCGAAAAGATTCGCGAGCAAATATATGCTTTTTCCATTTAGCGCTTATGTCAAGATCTCGCTCACCAAAGCCACGAATCACGACATTCCATCTACACCAGCTCTGACGATTGGCGGGTCCCGAAATGAAGGCCACCTACGTTTCAGCAACTAACCTACAGGCAGAGTTGCTAAAGCTGAACCTCACTAACACTAAGCGGGCTCTGCACCCCCCGGCAGCTGCTGCTTATGCCTTGCTTCAATCGCTCCGGAATACACGCGGGGCTGCAAACGCTATGCGAACTAACTGAGCAAGAGGCATCGGCATTGCAACACGAGGCAAAAAAGCCAACAGCGTAATTTTTGAAATTAAAAAAGGGATCGTTCTATTCACCATACACCTCCTTCGAGCACGACGCCGCACAGTTTGCCGCGAGGCAATTATGAATGGAAGTTCTCTCGTTATAATCACCTTTGTCACAATTCAAGAGTGGAACACAATCATTTTGGATAACCATTAATTCGTCATACCATGGTCTTGGAGGCGGTTAGAGGGAGTTACAGGGAGTTATTGGTGCCACGTCCACCTTGTAAGCATCATGCGTCATAGCTCAAGCGCCAAAACCTTTCTTGCCCGACGCAACTCGGTCTTAGCGATAAACGTAACGCGCATTGGAATGTTGGTCGACTTTTGACAGAGCGTTTGAACTATCTTTACACACAGTAGAGCCGTGTTCTAACGCTGTTCACAATTTGAACCACCACGAAAGCAACTCGCTGCACGATGATCGGGTACGCCGTCGTCCAGTCCCTGAATGTCGTATATACTCTCGGCGTCTGGTTTCTGTGCTTTTTCAGTAGCTTCTTGAGCGTTTTGTAGTAATCAGGAGACAGATTGCCCCTGTGACTCGCGGGAATATTAGCAGTCAGTTGGTCGAGCAAGTGAGTCGGGACGTCGACCGCGCCCTCGGACGAATGGTAAACAGGTAGAGGCAAAACGTAGGTCTTCAGCCCAATGGAAGCACTGCTTAAGCAATAATCCACCGCATATAAATGCCAGCCATCACACACCGCTTCGTCAAACTTGAGCACGTCGAATACTTCGCGGGGAACGACAACCAGACATTCATCTACCGTTTGCACAACAACGGGCGCTCCTAACGTCTCGCTGCCTGCGGGCCTCGGAGGGGTGCCGTGCTTACTATTGCTCAGCCACTCATTCTTCTTTCGTTTTCCGGCGATGCCAGCAACCCCGAGCTCGGGGAGCGAATCCAGCACATTTTCTGCGTCACGCATCCACGTATCGCCGTTCAAACTGACATCCTGGTGTACAAACATGACGTACTTCCCGTGTGCCCTGCCGCCGCCGTAGTTCAAAGCTTCAGCTGCGGATCTAAATCTGCTCTCTGTATTGTCGAGGGCGATTAGCTCACACGAGGCCGTTTGGCTACGCAAACATTGGAGCAGACAATCCTGAAGTGTCTGCTCGTCATTGTAAACGCAAACCACCGATATCATCGTCTTTCACTATCGTTTTGACCTGAAAGCGCGCTGTCTCACATTGCCGCGACGTAATCATTATTGCCACGCAGATTGCAAGGTTAGGTGCGCACTAATTGGATAAAATTGTGATGCGCCCGAGATTAAGAGTGCTGTGCTTAAAACGGCTCACTTTTTCCTGATAAGAGACATCTTTCAACAAGGCGGTCGCACGTGAACAGCGTGCCCCGCGGCAGGACACCTATATCACGTCTTCTATTACGTCAAACGAGTGCACCGTATGGGACAAAAAACCGCTGGGTGAAGCCGGAATGACTGTCGAACAAGAAGGAAGAACGTCAATTTGCCTGTGCAGTACAGATCAGGCATACTTGATCTAGCTTTTGTGTTTTCGTGCTCGGTGCCTCTCGTGGACTTGCTCCAACACTGGTTATTCTGGCACGACTCAATTACTTTTCCGACCATTTCGCGCTCTCTTATTCTTATTCAATAGGTTCAAAAAACGAGCTTCAAAAAATCCGGCGTGTCTAAAAAGTTCGACCGACTGTAAGGATCGTACCAGATCGCGCGCTAGAAACAGATCATAGCGGCTTTGTTTTCGCCAAGCCTCTCATAGACCCATTGCATCTTAGCGTAAACTTCAGCCTTTGTTATTCTTGAAATCGCTTGACCGTAGCGCTGCATCGCGTCTTGACGAATAGATATCTCTTCACGATATGCGCGGCGTCGCCTGTTTGAGGCTTCCGAATCGGAGCCCAGAAGTGTGTTTCTCGTGTGTATTCGATATTGGGCAAGCGGTTCAGCGACGTAATAAAAGTCGTATCTTCGCGCCATTTCTAGGTAGAATTTATAATCGTTAATGTACACTATACCCTCATCGAAGCGTATTTCGCCTTGGTTCATCCGCGAGAACTGGCTTCACCCATATAAGACGCTGCAGCAAAAATGAAAGCGATTACGAAGATTCGCGCAACCTAGAGATGCGACGTGATTGGCCGTTGATAATTGAAGCATCAAAGGAGGATAGCAGCCCTACTTGGATGCACCGCCGTAGTCCGAAAAGCAGGGCCGCTTGTACGAAGCCAAGCCAAACGGTGCTTCCACGTTTAGAACTGTGTCCAAGTGAGGTGCCCGCACCACACCCAAAAAGCGTCGACAGATGACAAAACGCAGAACAATACGAAGAGTTGTCTTAACCCGATTACCGGGTCCATTCATACGTTTGGGAAGGTCAGCAAAGGCGCTTCCTTACAAGATTCGATACAACTACTATGGCAAGAATAAGCTCGAGCGAGCAAAGAACAAGAAGTTGCTAGAGCAGAGCAGAGTGTCTGCAAATAAAATCGTAAGTAAAAAGCCGCTCGTTTCAGTTTTAGTTTGTACCTATAATAAGAGCTGGGAGCTAACAACACGTGCAATTCCGTCCGTTTTGCGACAAACATATGACAATTTCGAAATAATAGTTGTGGGAGATCATTGCACCGATGATACAGAACAGCAACTCGCTCGATTTAACGATGGTAGGATACACTTTTACAACCTTCCCCAAAGGGGAGAATATCCAAGTTCTCCTCATCGTCTGTGGCAAGTAGCCGGAACAGTTCCAAGAAACAAAGCGATCGCATTATGTTCCGGCGAATGGATAGCTCCTTTAGACGATGATGATGAATTCACAGAAGACCATATAGACGTGCTCTTAAACTGGGCATTGAAGTATGATTATGAACTTGTTTATGGTGCCGTAAAAATGATTCAGGAAGACAATCGGTTTCATCTCACAGGGTGTTATCCGCTTGCGCACGGGTGTATATCACACTTATCGGTTCTGTACGACGCCAAACTAAGTTTTTTCAAATATGATACAGAATCATGGAAATACGACGAGCCGTCTGATTGGAATCTTTGGCGACGCATGAACGAAGCCGGCGTGCGGATTGGATTTCTAGATCAATTAGTCGGAATTCATTATCCATGACACACAGTAAATAGAATGGATGAGATACTGGTTTGTCTGATATTCACATTAATGAACCTCGACCAAAAGATGTCATTCCCGCCACTACGGGACTGATCTAGGTATTCTTGCAGCGTAGAAGTAGGGTGTAGAGTGGATATGGGACGCTCAATTGATTTCAATAAGATAGTGTCGATCTTTCGGGTGCAGGAAATCATAGCGGGTGCTTGATCTATCTTTTGTGATACTTTCTTGCGCGGTTCCTAGCGTTGACTTGCTCCAACACTGGTTATTCTGGCGTGACTCAATTGCTTTTCCGACCATTTCGCGCTCTCCACTTAATCAATAGCTTAAAAAAACGCCCTTCAAAAATCCGGCGTGCCTAAAAAGTTCGACCGACTAAAAGGATTGCACCAGATAGCGCGCAAGAAACAGACCATAGCGGCTTTATTTTCGCCCACGCTCGCGTAGATAAATCGCACCCTAGTGTAAACCTCAGCCGTTGTTGTGTTTGAAATCGCTTGACCGTAGCGCTGCATCGCGTCTTGACGAATAGATATCTCTTCACGATATGCGCGGCGTCGCCTCTTTGAGGCTTCAGAATCGGAGCCCAGAAGTGTGTTTCTCGTGTGTATTCGATATTGGGCAAGCGGTTCGGCGACATAGAAAAGTCGTATCTTCGCGCCATTTCAAGAAGGAATTTATAATCGTTAATGTAAGCTAAGTTCTTATCGCACCACAAGTCACCAAGATTCGCCTCCTTGTAAAGCAAGGTCGTCAAAGATGTAGCCACTCTTCTTTTTCAAAACGCTGTTGCAGAATCGGCTAAAGCTCATGCCCTTGGACCGTCCTTCCTGATCGACAAGTTGTCCTTCAGACCATACCAACACGTTCTCGTTGCTTTTGAGAACGGCCAGTTGCTTCTGCAGCTTATCTTGCACCCAGAGGCCATCAGAGTCTATTTGTGCTATGAATTTTCCTCGTGCCGCGTTAATTCCATCGTTTACAGTTTCTGTAATGCCCAAATCATGCTCGTGAAATATCACTCGAATTCGGGAGTCCCCTTGTGCATAACTTCTGATAATCTTTCTCGACTCATCTGTCGAAGCATCATCAACAATTATCAGTTCGAAGTTATCAAAGTCCTGGCTTACGACGCTCTCAATAGCTTCAGAGATGAATCTGTCGTGATTGTACTATTTCATAAATACACTGACTAACGGCATCGCCCCCCGCCAAAAAGAAGTTCCGCTTAGGACTTGCAAAGTTAGATTGCATTTCTTCATATTTGCGTTTGTTACTCTTAACGTCTCGCCTGACAATCGATAACTATTGGTTATCCATAACGACCGCCACGGCAAGCACGATATCTTCTTAGTGAAGTTTGTCCCCTAGTTTGACGCAGCTGTCTTCATTTAATCACAAATGCGCCTGAAATGACTTTCAACGAATCTAAATTCAGAGCGTAATCAAAGACGGCTGTCATGGTTCTTGATTCGGAGATTAGAATCTACGATGCACGTAATTCTCTCAAGCGCAATCTATCAAAGAGCAGACCGCGTCCAAATTCACTTTGTTGCTTAGACTGTATTTTCTAGCAGAGCACTGGCTTAACAGGGTGGAAGCGCTAAGAATATGTTTAAGCCCCAAGCGAACGCCGTCTATCATTAGAGGCCCACTTTAAGGCTTGACATCCACACTTTTCATGGTGGAAAGCATAGGTCCGCAATGCCCAAAATAGCAGAAAAATAGCCAGGTCAGGACGCTAGCTGCGCACTTGTCCAAGCCATAATAAGCCCATCTTCTAATGAGGCCAAAATGCAAAGCCTTACTTCCCATTTGTGCCGTTTTAGAAAGTAAAACGACAAGGCTTAAGCTATCACACGGACAGCGAGCGCGTAAATACAGGCAGCGCCCGCAGCCATTCCGCAGAGGCGCGCATATATCCAAGCATATCCTTCGAGCCGAAATGTTCAATAGCAAAGATCCCATTATAGCCGTCCCGCCTCAGATCCTCCACGATCTGGCGGATGGGGATGCATCCATGTCCTACAGGCGAGGAGTACAGCTTGCGTCTTTTGATCGTGCGAAGTGGTTTCTCTCCTTTTTTTCTTGTCAGGCTTCTATCCTTTGCATGTACGTGCACGATTCTGCTCTTAAGCACCTCATATGCCTGCAGGGCATCTTCCTCGCTGAAGAGGAAATTGCCCGTATCAAAGCAGCAGCGAAGCAGAGGCACCTGTTCCATGAACCACGCAAGCCCCTGTGTGGTGGCATAAGGAGCCATAATTCCGTCAAAATTCTCCATCATGACCGTGACGCCCCGCTTAACCGCTTCCTCACACAGTTCATTTAGGGCATGCTGCATATTACTGAGCATCGGCGCCGCATCCTCGCCCCGCGCGATAAAGCCAGGAATAACCTCCACTTTTTTCACATGCAGTCGCGCCGCAGTTTCGATCAGGGGCATGGCTGCATGGTGATCCTTGTCGTGTCCGAAGTCGTAAAAAGCGTATACGTTGCCAATCCCGAACCCGGCCGCCTTCAGGCGTAGGACTTCATCCTCCCGGTAGAATATACGTTCCAGCGGCGCCTCCACATAGTCGATGCCAAATCCCTTAACTATCTTCAAGACTGCATCCTCTGCCTGCCCCGTTTGTGAGGCTGCCTCATATACATGCTCCAGAAAAACCGACAACTTCATTGACATGCTTGCTGTCTTTGTATAGCGCCAGCCATATTTAACTGGGTTGAGCAAAAAACACGACAGCTGAAAGGTACGTTAGCATAACCGTCCCGTAGGTCTTGGTCATTCACTTCAGACAAACTGCCGTCGTATTAATATTTGAATGGCCCAATCTCTTACTAATTATTAATCGCCTTCTTTTTTCGACCCCAAAAGAGTCGCGCCCAGAACCCAACTTCATGAGCCGTGTCACAACCGCCCACCACGCTTCAGTTTCTGCTCGTTTCCATCCATAAAGCCCGTGATTAATAATCTGCTTTAGTGTCATTTTTTGCCGCGGCCGTATATAATGCTAGCGTTACAGCCAATCAACTATTGTTAGCAGAAGGGCATATTTTGCCAAATGAGACCTTGCGCGGCTTTAGGGCTTTGCCCTTGATTCTGAAAGGAAAAGCAGAATTTCCTATTACAGGGGTTGATAAAGGCAGATTTCGAGGGAAAAAGTGGTCGATCTCAAAGAACTTTTGGCTCCAGTTCGGTTTCAAAATATTAAGTGTTTTTAAACTCCTTTAACTTGTGATTCCTCGACGACTCTCCTTGCACACAAGCCGAGCTCAAAATTATGACGGTCTCTCCCTTCACAATATACGCCCCACTGGCCAATCTTCGCTCTTGGACCACGTCGTTAGAAAGTTCGCGGTTCCCGGACTTTGGTAGCCCCCCAAAACAACTTCGTAATACAAAAAACGCGGCACCGGTCTGCGATCTTTGGGGACTCAGTGAGCAATCGATAGTGTCGTAGTGTTTTTACCTCTCAGCCTCTTCCGGTCTTGAGCAGCTTAAGCAAACTGAGTATTAGCTGTTTGTCTTGTTCATTTATGGCGAGTTCGTATAGAATGGCTGCGTACACGGCGAGATCAATAATTGTAATTAACGCAAGCGGAACATTTTTGAGGAGCATTACTGCTGAAATCGCCACAATGACGGACAAGCCAAAAAAAGCCGGCAAGCTCGTTCTCCGGAATCTAAGATCGTAACCGTGTCGTCCTAAGAAAAAAAGACCAAGCGCGAGTACGGGGGTTTCTGTTGCTACGGTCGCGAACGATGCGCCAATGTAACTGTACTTAGGGATCAAAAGCACGTTCAAGCCTACGTTAAGGGCGACTGCTACGAACATTAGTTTCATATACAGCCGTTGCATGTCAGCAGCCACAAAAGCGGTCCCCAGAATCATAGTCACATACATGATCGCTGCTGCCCAGATCAGTATTTGCAGAGCTAAGACAGATGGGTCGTACGCGGCCCCAAAGAGGAGGGGAACGATCGGTCTTGCCCATAAAGTTACGAAAAACGCCATTGGCAGGGCAAGGTAAAGCATGTATTTGACCGACCGAGCGCATATGTCTCGAAACGACGCTACGGAGTTTTGGTGCAGATGCGACAACATAGGAAGGAGGGAGAGGATAAACATGCTTGGAACAACGATCGACGCCTCTGAGAGAGTATACGCGATGCTGTAGAAGCCGACCGCGGTAGTGCCTTGGATAACTGAGATCATCACGGCGTCGATCCTGAAGTAGATCATCATGCTTATTCCCATGGCTGCCATAGGCCACGCTTCAGTTAGCGTACTTTTCCAGAAAGTGAAGTCAGCTTCAAGACGAGGCACAAAAAATCGTCGGACGCACACTGCGTAGACGTACGCTAACCCAATCCCAGCCATCAAGAGCGATAAGAGCGCAAATGCCACAACGTTCAGGTGCAGTTGTATCGCGATCACGGCTCCACAAAGTTGCACGACACTGGTTATGACCAAAACTGTGGCTTGAAACTCAAGTTGTTGGAAGCCTTGGAATATGGCCAAAAGGAGTGCTGAAAGCGTGCTGAAAATGAGCCCGATGGCCAGGATGTAGACGACGTACACAGTCTGCTGCGAGTACCCAAGCGCATTTACGAACACCACGATCAGACCGATGGTGAGGAGCGCAAATAGCAACTGTATCGGAATAACGTTCGCTGCATATTTACTCGCCTTTGAAGGATCCCTGGCAACTTCTCTTACTATTATCGTCGTTAAACCGAAATTTGCCAAAACGTTGAAAACCGCTATAAGTGCTGCGCCAAAGTTCAAGATCCCAAGGCTTTGCGGGCCCAAGTATCGCGCTATCAGAATGACATAAATGAAGCTCTCTCCGTAACCTATGATCTGACTAATTGTCAGTAGAGAGGTGTTTCTCGCTACGCGCCTTGCTTGAGACATATTGCTTTCGCGTTTTTTTAAGTCTGCAGTTATTTACACAGCTAGCTACGCAAGAATTTCATGCACCGCTCTTATTATCTGCCACGACGCAAACACTTCACGGCTTGATATTTGGTTAAAGTAGGAAGCATAACAGAAAGAACATCAGAACCTAAATAACTTCCGACAGGGTGCGCCAAGGGTCGTTGATACGTTGGCGGTTCGTCTGAGTCCTTTATTAATCGGATCAAAGCGGGAATAAGATCGTTCTTCGTGCGAAGTGGTTCAGTCGTGAGATTTTCTTAACGCCTCGTGCCTGCGTGGCCGGCGTTGCTGTTGCAGCTTTGGGCGATGGAGAGCCGCCTCCATCGCCCGTATTACCCGGACATCCTGTTATGCTGATTAACAGCTACCAGATGAACAACAATGGAGTGCATTTTTCAACGGCATGTGATGTGACTTCTCATCATTTTGGTTATCGGGTTCGTATTCAGATCCGTTGAGCCGATAGCTTCGTTAGTTCTCAAGCGACATTGCCTGTTTTTAAAAAAGGCTTGATCAGTGGTGGAACACCCCCGACCGTGGCTTCAATCCGCCAAACGTAAATAGAAAGGGATAAGATAGAGCTCCTCCCTTCCTCCGAATCGCGATGCAGAATACACGTGGGTGGCTACAAGGGATTCAATATTTTCGAGCGATTGCCGTTCTTGAGATCATCGTACTGCACGTAACATTGCTTGTGCGCCTGTCCGACTTGACAGTCTTCAATTTTCAAAAAGGCTTGCTTGTCGCAACCGTTGGTTTTACGATGTTTGGAGTCCCTCATTTCCTATTCATATCGGGGGTTGTTCTCTATAATAAGTACAGTGGGGGGTTTTCAGTGTCGACATTCTACAAGAAGAGATTTAGTTCAGTCCTCCCCCCGTATTTGGTGTGGTCAACCTTTTACTATTTCTGGCCATTTGTGCTGTTGATCCCCTTTCCTGCGCTCTTCCGACAATTAACGTCCGGTTCGACCTACAACTTGAGCGGGTACGTAACGGGGCTTGCCGTCGGAATTGACCATCTGTGGTTTGTCTTGCTTATAATGCAGTTGTACCTACTCTATCCTCTCCTCGTCCGAGTATACAATCGGTTTGTGGGGCGAAGAAATCAAATTTCTCTCTTGTCACTGCTTTTCCTTGTGCAAGTACTTTATTGCGGTCTCTTTCTTGTGGGAGGCCCACCATTTGGCGTGTTTTTCATTTCAGGCATCTTCTGGTTCGTCCTGGGCTTCTTTATCGCGGAGCACTACGGGGCTCTAAAGCAGACGGTCACAAGAATAAGCTTAAAGAGCATTTCGCTCGTGGTTGCGCTCTCGACAGTGGGTTACGCTGTTATCCTCTATCATATCCCTTATGTGAACGCTACTGCAAGCATCGCCATATCGCCGTACATTTGGCTTTATCAGATTGTAGGGCCTTTCTACTGTCTACTTCTGATTGTCTTCTACCTGAGAATCAGCTTCGGCTGGGGAGAGCCCCGCGGATTCTTTACGCGGTATTTGGAAAAAATCGGCGAAAACTCCTTCGGGATATACCTCACTCATTACTTTTTTGTTATCGCTTTCGTATTTGCAGTTACCGGATTGGGAATAAGTTACGATAACCTGCTTATTTACCCAATTTCCGCATTCTTGATACTCATTTTAAGCTACTGGAGTGTGCAGGTGATCTATCGCCTCCCGTTCAGTGCGATCATAATCGGAAAGCCGCGAAAAAAAACTAAGGCTCCGGCCTAGAATAAGAAAGGGCGTCTCTTACGTATTAACTAAGCTTACTTTTTTGACATTCAAGTTCAGATCGTACGATCGAACTGCTTTGAGGGAAGACAGAGTCGGGACTCACTATATCGACAGTTTTTGGTCATGCGTTGCTCATCATTCGCATATAAATGGCGCCACGTCGTGTTCGATCAAACTCGTGAGTGCAAAGAAAGACTTATTTGTTCAAGCGCTAGCCTTTTAAGCTGCGCCAGCGTGCTCTGACATGGTCGTCTGTTGTGGGGGAAGGTGTAATGGCAGACCGCGAGGAACGAAGCGAACGCGATATACGCTGCTATTGTCGTAATCTCTGGGATACGTCCTTTTTTTCCTACTCGCCGCGATATGCGGAGCGACCAACTTGAGTTTCCTTGGAAGCGAGCCGCGCCACTTCTACACGCTTCAAATCAATCGCGACATCGCACGGATAATAATGCAAATTGTCGCTGAACGCCAAACTTTTTGTATCGTGTCGCTTAAGACGGCGTTTTTTAGTTCAACCTAGGTGCCCTTGTGAAGATCACGTTTGTGCTGCCGTTTTATACAGAGATTCCCTTAGGAGGGTTCAAAGTCGTTTACGAATATGCCAATCACCTCGTTCGCAAGGGCCACGAAGTCACAATTGTCTGTCCGCAGCAACTCAGAGGATCCCCCTCCTACCTATCCAGATTTGCCCTCGTTTACAGGCTTTTATCTTTCCACGCCGGTCTGGCAAGAAAACGCAGCACCAAGTGGTTCCCACTCGACGATAACGTTAAGCTGATAGAAACACCCGATCTTGACGCACGGTACGTTCCGAACGCGGATGCAATTTTTGCAACAGCTTGGCAGACGGCGTCGTGCGTCAACGGGTACCCCCGCGAGAAGGGGTCTAAGTTCTATCTTGTGCAGGATTTTCCGCCGTGGCTCGGCGAAAAAAGCGTGTTGGAAAAAACGTGGCGGATGCCGCTCAAGAAAGTTGCTATCTCTAATTGGCTGGCCGAACTCATTTTGCAGGCTGGCGTACCTAAAGAAGATATTGAGGTGATACCCGATGCCATCGATCACGAGCGTTTTCGCGTCATGAACAGTATCGCAGGACGAGCCAAAAGAGTCATCATGTTGTATTCACCGAAGGCATACAAACGATCAGCATGGGGTGTTTCCGCGCTACTGGAAGGCAAAGATGTAGTCCCTGACCTGGAAGCTTGCTTCTTTGGCCCAGGTCGGAGGCGGCCTTCTCTGCCGTCGTGGATCGAGTATTACGGCAACATAAGCGAAGGCGACCTTGATAAGCTCTATAATTCAGCGTCGATTTACCTGTGCAGCAGCGTTGCGGAGGGGTTTGCTTTGCCGCCCGCAGAGGCGATGGCTTGCGGGTGTGCTGTGGCGACAACTGATTGCGGGGGAAATCGGGAGTACGCTGAGCACGAAAAAACCGCCTTGGTGTCAGATCCCGACGATTTCACGTCATTAGTAAAAAACCTCCGTCGCTTGTTGTCTGATGATGAACTTAGAGAAAAAATCGCGCGTGTGGGGGGAGAACGTGTCAGAAAACTCACTTGGGAAAAAAACACAGAGAAATTCGTTGAGTTCATAACGACGAATATGTGATAGTGCAGTCAACGTCCCCTGCGGCGTTCTTTTTGAGAGGGTGCTGGATCTTTTTCATTTTTAGCACCATAACACAGTTATAAATAGCGCCAACTGCTTTTGCCCAACTGCTTTGCTTTGGCTTTTGGCGAAGATTAGGTCGATATTCGACTCACAGAGGACCGCTGCTGGGTGCAATATCTCGAAGTTATTCTCAAGAGCGTCGCTTAAGCAGCTCATCTGAGGTTACTTCTTTTTGGCGCTATTATACTGCTCGGTTGAAACAGACAACATTTTAGTCTTCAGTTCTCAAGAGTGGCTCTGGCTCCGGATTCTCGGGATCGAAATGACGCTCGTTGCGTGCAGGTGTTCTTTAATTCTAGTCAAATCAAGCGCTCGAAAATTCTGGTGAGTCACAACGACGAAAGCATTTGCATCGGCGGGTGCGCCGAGCGCGACCCCCTCAGTGCTGCTTAATGTCGCGACTTAGCGCTTCGTACGGGTCAACGAGATAAACGGTTGCGGCCCTCTTCTCCAGCTACTAAATATAAAAGCCGTTGAACTCTCGTGAGGTCAAAAGCTTTTTTGTGAGCGGGCCGTGAACGGCTCGAAAAACAATGGACGAAGGCTTAAACGCTTTTTTCAAACAGGTGCAATAAGCACCACTGAGAACCCGAAACCGTACACTTAATATGCTTAATCTGCCAGCGAGGGCCTTCGCGATGGCTTGGCCGATGCCACTGCCGGCGCCAGTCACCAGAGCTGTCTGATTTTTCATGGAGTACGTCATGATTAACCTCCTGAGGATAACTGTTTTAACAAGCCGTTTTTTTCGAGCACGCGGGCCACTTCCCGCAGTTCCTCAGCCGGCAGCTGGGAACGGTCGGCGATGTCTTCCAACGAGTGGTCGCCGTCGGAAAAATTCAGCAGCCAGAGCATGGCCATTTGACGTTGCTTCGTCTGACTGAGGCCGCCCAAGGTGTCGTACAGTCCGCGGCGCCCAAGTTGCGGCTCGCCGCGCGGGTTGAGATTGAGATAACGGGTTTCGCCTTCCAAGGTTCCCACCAGTTGTTCCAGCAAATCAAGCGTGTCGGCCAGACTTTCGGGTTTCACAAAGCGAAGGTCGTCGGCAGAGGAATGGTATTCGGGATATTGACCGAACGGCGTGCGCATCAGGCAACCGACTGGAAGATTGAAGCCAGGCGACCCGAATTGCCGCTCGTCGTAGCCGTACGGTTCGAAATCCAGCACTTGATGAGCACGTCCCGTTTGTCTCAACACCCGGAGCATAAGCCGGTCTATGTAGGCGTCGCCGTTGCGCGTTTTCTTGTAATGGAAAGCCCCCGTATCGCCCACGCCCGCTAGGATCAAGCCATGCCGTATGTTTTTGATGTTGTGCTCGTTCAGCGCTAGCCAGGTGATGGAGCCGATCGTACCCGGGATGAAAATAAACCGGTACGAATATCGTCGATTACGCTGGGCCAGTTGGCTGGCTAGGAACGTCGCGACCGCGATGCCGGAGAGATTGTCGTTTGCCAGCGAGGGGTGGCAAACATGGCAGGAAATCAGCACTTCATCCGCACACAAGCCCGGCAGCAGGAGTTCGCCGTAGGTCAGGCTCCCCGGTGCGAGAGTCGAATCCACACAAACCTCATACTCACCCTCAGGCAAGGAGGTCAGTTGTCTTTGGGCCAAGCATAAGCCCCAGGTTTCCTTGTAATAGGAAGTGCGATACGGCACCCAGTCGGGATGGTCCGGCAGTGAGAACAGGTGTTTTTTCAGTTCTACCAACGAAAGCGTGTCCCGAAATGGGATGCTATAACTAACGATATGCAGGTTGGACTGTTGGAAGTCCACGATCTTCCGTCCATCCGGTCCCTTGATCCATGCATCGCGGATATTCCATTCATCCGGCACGTTCCAATCGAGCACCGCGGTGCCGGAGGGCACTTCTCGGATTTCGATCGGAATGATTTCTTTGATTACTTGCAGCGTTTCCCGGACGCCGTTTCCGGTGATGCTGCGGCAGATTGGATACAGCCTCTTAACCAGCGCAAATAAGGCTTCGCCTTTGTTTCTTGCCTCTTCCGGGTTTCGCGTGGGATCCTTCATGTGGCACTCAGGAGGTAGGAAGAACTAGAATGCTTAGACCCGTCCAACGCGCGTGTGTTCAGAGGAAGCAAGCTATTTTGAGGACGAGGATCGTTTTGTGCGCTCTCAAGGTCGAGGATATAAGTACCCTTCAGTTTTGTCTCTGTAAATAGCATTGTGTTACAAACCAATCCATTCGTAATGAGGCATGAGACGTTTATTCAGCATGCGACGCCCATCGACAAGAACCGCATAAGGACTCGCTTTTTTAGGAGCTCCGGGACCTATTGAAATTCTTTCCAACTTGTCATTAATACTATACCATCGACCCTTCAATAGCTTCTAAGCGGATGACCGGGTTTTATGAGTTTTACTACGCGAGGAACCAATTCTGGTTCTTGCGAACCCACTCTACGAGGAGACAATGGATTTAGTTTCTTTTATGTTTCTTCTTCTTTACGTTTTGGCAAAGAAGCCTCGTTATTCTATTTCTTAACAAGAACTTGAAAGGCTTTAAATCATCGTGTCTAGGAGTTCTTGATGGACTATTAGCGGACATAACGCATAATTTTTATATACATACATTAATCTCCTGAATTAAACGCTAACTGTGCCCCCTTCAATGTCCACTCACCTGACCAGAAATAAAAAAAGAGGTCGCGACTAGAACCAGGCATCGTTCAAAAGCCCCAATTCATCCTTGACAAACAGAATCGTTGCTCGTATATCTCGCCAAATTCAGCGGAAGGATGCCGGGGGTTAAAAAGGCCTCGGCAGGATTGCTTAGGTAATTCATTATTGAATTCAAAGGATTATTGACCGGGATAGATTTATGAAACTGCAAAAACCTGATTATGTTCAAATGATGGGCGGCTTCGTCTGTGGGATAAAGCTACATTGCATCTCGGTTGCGAGGCCGCCATCCGGGGTCTCAACATGTTCGAGAGCGTCAAGGCCTACCGGCAGCCCGACGGATCTCTAGCCATTTTAATGCTGCGCCGCCATTACGAGCGCCTGCAGCGATCAGCACACCTTCTGCACATCCCGTTCGAGCATACCTGCGAGGAGTTCGTCCGCAGCCTGAGCGAACTGGCCAGAGTCCTGGTTTAGCCGGATAAGGAAATGTGGTTTCGGACGACGCTCTTTGTGACCTAGGGTCATTGGGGTGAGGACACGGCGGCGAAATTGGTGATCACGGCCTACCAGGCGGAAACGGCCCCGCCCCAACCCATCAACCTGGGCGTGAGCACCCGTCGAAGGAGCCCCGATGTTTCGCTGCCGGCCCGAATCAAGACCGTACCAACTACCATGTGGCCAGTCTAGCCCGGATCGAGGGCCGGGCTCTCGGCTGCGAGGACATGGTGCTGCTGAACCAGTCCGGTCGCGTCGCCGAAGCCACTGGGTCCTACATCCTCATGGTACGGGAAGGCAGGGTTTATATGCCTCCCGCGACCGAAGGCGCCCTCGAGAGCATTACGCTGCAGGCCGTCGAAGCACTTGCCCATACGCAGGGCATACCCTTTGAAAGGCGTCCGATCGACCGCACCGAGTTGTTGGTTGCCGAAGAACTGGCGATCTGCGGAACGCTGGCCGAGGTCGTCCCCGTTAAAAAGATCGAAGGGCGTCCGCTCCCTGCAGATTCGCCGATTCTCAAGGCGCTGCAAACGGGCTATTTCCAAGCGGTGAGGGGAATTGCGCCCCATCCGGACGTGAAATGACGAAGGTCATTTTGAGGCAATAGTTTCGGGCAATGTGATCGTGAAACGTGCCATGATAATCACGCTGCACTCATAGCATAATATGAGAGCCGATAGTGCAGCACAGATGCACAAGCAATGCAGCCTATTAAACCTGCCGAAATGATCTGAGTTTTTGCATCAACTTTACTTTGTGCAGCTGCATCGATAGCGCACTTCTGATGACTAAGTATGCAGTCTCTATGCAGCGTATGAAATCGTTAGGCACGGCACATTCATAACAGAGTTGCTATCAATTCAAAGCGCTGCATCGATAGCGCACTCTTGATGAACTGATATTCAAAACAATGCAGCTTCAGTACAGCATTTCACGTTGTTACTCAGCGAGTGTAGCTGCAGCTGGGGAACGGGACTCATCAATCAAGGGAAATCGAAAAAAGAAATAATGAGATAGGAGATGAGGAGTAGACTATTGGAACACGCTATGCAGCCCGTGATATGCAGACTAGCTTATAATCGTTTTGATATGAAGATAATAATGATAGAATCTACTTGTGCAATCTTGTGACCGTTATATTCTGTGATATCAAACGGATATCCTTCATTTCACGCATAGTATTTGTAAATTTACGGTGTGTGACCTATTGCTTAAATCATAATCCATATGTATCAAAACGATGACTGCAGTTTGTGAAAGTCGCTGGCAAGGGGATAACGAAGTATGGAGTCGCATTGTTGGCTATTGTCCTCATCGGCTTCTTTCTCAGGATCTATCAGTTAGGCACGCAAAGCATCTGGTACGATGAAGCCTACTCTCTATGGATATCTAAACTGGCCGTTACTCAAATGGTGCAGACTACTGCTGGGGATGTCCAGCCCCCCCTCTACTACTTTCTCCTACACTACTGGATGATAGTTTTTGGCACTTCAGCGTCTGCTGTGAGGCTTCTATCGGTTCTCTTTGGTGTTCTCGCGATACCGATGATCTACGTCGTGGGCCGTCAGCTCTTCAACAAGGAGGCAGGGCTAGTGGGAGCGCTCATTCTCGCGCTTTCATCATTCAACATTTGGTACTCGCAAGAGACGCGAATGTATAGCTTAATGGTCTTCCTCACCCTGCTCTCGATGTTCTTCTTCTTGTGCTTCTTGCAGCGGAGTGCGCTCGCCGTGTCAGCTGGATACGTGCTCTCCACAGTGCTTCTTCTGTATACACATTATTACGGTGTGTTTGTCGTCATTGCCCAGAACATCTACATCGTGACCTTCCTGGTGATATCAAAACAGCGCACGTATAAGCTGAGGCACTGGGTAGGGCTGCAAGCGATCGTTCTGGCACTCTTTGCTCCGTGGATGGTTGTCTTGAGCAGCCAATCCTTTGCTGGACCGGGAGCATGGCTCACCAAACCCACAGCAAGCACACTTATCTACGCTTTTATCCGCTATTCCGGCACGGCGTTGTTGTGGGCCGCGATGTTGTCAGCGCTTTTCCTCGGGTTGTCGGTGTTCAGTTTGTTCGCACATCAAAAAGTACGCGGCGCAATGGATTGGAAAGCCCCACTGAAATCCCTTGAAAGCTACTCATGGGAAGTCCGGATTCAAGATCTAACCCCAGTGTACTTTCTCGCTGTATGGTTGTTCGCCATTAATCTGATACCGTTCGTTGTCTCTCTTGTTTCTACCCCAATCTACGTAGACAGATACGTGATCGCAGGTTCAGCCGCGCTATATTTGCTCGTGGCCAAGGGAATACGCAACATCAACTACAAGCCTACCAAGCTCGCCGTTATTGGCGTCGTCGCAGTATTATCGGTGGCGAGCCTGCCCAGCTATTATTTTGGCGTGACAAGACCACAAACGCGCGAGGCGACCAGCTTAATTGACGCAAATTTCAAAAACGGAGATGTTGTCTTGGTGTATCCGAGCGAGTATCAAATCGCTTTTAATTACTACAACAACAAGACAGATGTCGCCGCGAACATGATCTCCTCCCAGGCAACGCCTTCGCCCAACGGCACTGCAGTCTGTCAAACAGGGGGATTTCTATCATCTGTGACAGGTCACGACAGAGTTTGGTTTTTTTGCGCCAGCCCTCGCCCTCAAAGCGAAAACGCTACGATGAATTTCATATTCAGCGCGCTTAACGAATCATATGCAATGAGTTATGTCAAGAGTTACTATGGCTATAACGTTTACTTGTATGAGACGCGGGCGTGAAACTATCAAACTGAATCGCATGTGTTGGCGTGTGCGAGAGATTTAAACATTATATGTTTATGGGAAAGAGATATGCACGTGCCCGCGTCTTATATTCTGATTTCAGCTCGAACGGCTGACAGACACTTTAGCGTGCCAAGTACATCTCCCCTCACTTTAACCTTGCCGTGAGCCCGGTTGCACTACGTTATCGGTACTTCCGCAGTCACAAATCCCTTTTGGTGAGCTTTTGCTACAAGCTTCGTATCGAATGCAAAACCCTCACAGTTGACGCTGATAGCATCTCACAAACTGCGCCGAAACGCCTTGCACCAGCACTGAAGATCGCGCTCCGTTGTCCCAAGGAACGCAACCGCTATGAGCGCATGCGCTGACCCTAAAACCCGTTGCATGAGCGGCTGGGGCTGCAGGATGACTGACCCTGGGAGTTTTCGCGACCCAATAGCAAGATTATCTCCGCGGTTGATCGCGTCAACAAGCCGCATTTAGTCCTCGGGGTGGATAGATCGGTCAGCATCAATGAACCGCGAGAACATCGTCGGTTGCCGCTGCGAGTCCCCGTTTTATGGCACCTCCCTTGCTGGTCAAGGCCCTGTTGCGTGTGATTATTGTGTCCGGTTTTGAGTGGCAAATTCTTGCACTATTTTAGGGGTTCCATCTGTCGACGCGTCTTCTGCGACGATGAGTTCCATGCCGCTGAAGGAACTAAACTCTTGAAGCAGTTTATTTATTTCCTCAGCTTCATTATGCGCCGGGATCACTACAGAAATCAGTCTCTTCTCTAAAACAAAGTTCTGACAAATATTAGGTATCTATTTAAGCTCTCTGCTTCGACACGCAAAAAAAAACAGCAACCTTCATCGCAAACATCCTGCGCGAATTAAACAAATTTCCGCATTGCTGGCTTGACCGGCCGTCCAACAAGGTATTTCTCGACCCCCTCATTCAAAGCCTTGCGATAGATAACCAGGGCTTCTGCTATCGCATCTATCGAATGATCAATATCTTCATCTGTATGTGAAAAACTTACCACTAGTGAGGGCATAATCATGCCTCGCTTGAGAGTTTCCTGCAAGAACAAGGTCCGAAATGGCTGCGATGGGCGCATCTCCTGATCGCAAGTGTAATAAATCAGGTTGCTGGGTCTACCTAACACACCAAAATAGCCATCAAGATGATTTTCCTTTACCGCCTGGTTGATGCCGGCAGTCAATCGCTCGCCTTGTCGGTATAAATATTCAACCACGTGCTCCTGCTCATAAATCTTCATCGTTTCCAGAGCTGCGGCCATAGAGTGCGTTTCGGCTCCATAGGTGTAGGAGAGCAAAAATACACGTTCTTTATCTGTTTGCAGGCCGCCCATCTCCATAATTTCTTTTTTACCCACCAAGGCCGAAATGGAGAAACCATTCCCCATAGCTTTGCCAAACGTGGACAAATCTGGTTTTATTCCTAACGTCCTCTGCGCTCCGCCCAAATGCACCCGGAAGCCAGTCTGGATCTCATCGAAGATCAACAAGGCACCGTTTTCTTGACACAACTGCTGGGTTTCTTCAAGGAAATTTCCAACAGGTGGATGGAGTCGTACTGGCTCCATGATGAGGCAGGCAACTTGGCCTGGATATTGGACAAATAAATTTTTTACGCTATTGATATCGTTGTAATGAAATTTGATGGTTAAATCTCGGACAACTGTGGGGATTCCTGCCGACATCTCTGTAGTGCCGATAAACCAGTCATCGACCGAAAAGAAGGGGTGGTCCACGCAGATCGCCACCAAGTCTCTCCCTGTGTAGGCCCGCGCCAGCTTGATGGCCGCGGTGGTCACATCTGAGCCATTTTTGGCAAATTTCACCATCTCCGCGCTTTCAATCAAGCTGGCCACTTTCTCAGCGCACTCGACCTCAATTTGCGTTGGGCGGTTGAAATTGACCCCCCGAAGCATCTGGCGGTAAGCTGCTTCAACTACAGGTGGATAAGCATGCCCAAGCGTTACCGCGCGCAGTCCCATGCCATACTCGATAAACTCATTACCGTCGATATCCCATACATGACAGCCTTCTCCTCTTGCGACGAAACCAGGCGCATCTTCTGGATATTGATCGTCCCCCTTGGCATAGGTATGTGCTCCCCCTGGAATGAGGGCATGGCTTTTTTTCTGAAGCGCCTTTGAGTTCCGGTAATTTCTGCTGGTTACACCTTCCATTATTGTCAATACCTCCTCTAAACTACTCCCTTTTGCACGGTGGACTTCCTCATTTGGACGCAATGTCACCCCAATCCGCGACAAAAGAAGGAGGGATTATGGATTATTGATTTGCGCGGGTTCACCACCCAAACGGACAACAAATATCCCTATCGTAAACACTCTTTAGTCTCGATTAGTTCTTAACTTTTTTCAGTGATTGGTGATCGAACAAGATTCTTGCTATTTCATAGATAATGCCGAATTCATAATTAGATCTTTCAGCAGTATCCAGCAAAGAGTATTCTCCATCAGACAAATTCAGCACCCACAACATACCTAATTAAAGGACGTTGGCGTCTTTGCGTCCCCCATTGCCCTAAAAACTGCGCTTGCCTAGTTGTGGCTCGCACACCGAGTTAGTATCATGTATCTCTTGTTGTTCTCTAAGACATCGAGAACTGCCCTATATTTGGCTAATGAGTCAGCCAGGTAATCGGGCTGGATGAAATCCAGGTTATCCGTCGAGGTGTGATATTCCTGGAAACGGCCGTGAGGTGTCCGACTCAAGTAGCCCACTGCAAGATTGAAACCCGGCGAACAGTACTGGCGCTCATCACAGCCGAATGGCGTGAAATCCTGAATCTCGTATTCCTGTCCGCATACTTTAAGACATGCGCAACCGCCAGATTGATCTCTGCATTTTCTTACCGGCTTTTCTTAGGAAATGATTATACAACAGATGTCGTATGGAAACAATGGGAGTGAGGTTTATAATCCCCATCCCTTCTATTTAGGTGTTGCAAATGCTGTTTAACCAACTGAATCTGAAAGGGGCCATGTTAATACACTTAGAAAAACTGGAGGATGAACGAGGTTTTTTTGCACGCAGTTTTTGTCAAAACGAGTTTAAGGAACATCATCTAAATACGCACATCGCGCAAAGTAATGTTTCATGTAACAAAAAGCGTGGGACAATTCGTGGAATGCACTATCAGATATCGCCTCACGAAGAGGCAAAGCTTGTAAGCTGCATTAGAGGCGCAATTTATGACGTGATTATTGATTTGCGTCCAGACTCACCGACTTTTAAAAAGTGGCTAGGCATTGAGATGAGGGCTCAAAACTCCGAGCTGTTGTACGTGCCAGAGGGGTTTGCACACGGTTTTCAAACACTCACTAACAATGCCGTAGTTTTCTACCACATGTTCGAATTCTATCACCCAGAATCCTCACGAGGAGTCCGTTTTAATGATGCAGCATTTGACATAAAATGGCCTCTAGAATGTGCAGTGATTTCAAAGAAAGATCTAAACTATCGAGAATTTAAGCAATAAATATGCCATAAGAGTCTATACTTCAAAGCAATGTAATATGTCACTCCTTTAGAGTATTGATTTCTGACTATTATTTAGTCGCGGAAGTAATACACAAGAATCGTGGTCTGTTGGTTAATCTTTGCGACGGAGCTAAATTAGCAATCAACATGATAATCGACAAAAATTGAAAATAGATTGTTGATCAGGTCGAATCAACACGGATACCTGAAGTCAAACGCTGAAGATATAAAAAACCTGCTGAAAACTTTTTTAGGTGACTGAGACAAGAATCCACACAAAATTGAGGAACGTTTGATGGACGACCAGCCTTTGATCACAATCATACTTCCAACGTATCAAAGGCCGCTAATGCTCAAAAAAGCCATTCAAAGCGTGCTTAATCAAACGTACCCTAACTATCAAGTATGCGTCTATGACAACGCTTCAGCAGATCAAACTGCATCTGTTGTTAAGAATCTGATCACAAGCGGCGCTAACATAAGATACCACCGTCATACAACAAATATTGGGATGCAGGAAAACTTTCAATACGGTTTAAAACGAGTCGATACCCCTTTTTTTTCGTTTCTTTGTGATGACGATATTCTCTTGCCGGGTTTCTTCGAAAAGGCATTGGAGGGGTTTGAAAAGCATCCGGACGCACAATTTTCAACAGGTTTGGCTGTTTATACCGACACGAGGGAGATTACCGACGTAAAGCCTCAAGGAGTTGAGGGGTATCTTGAACCTCCGGAATCTCTCCTCTCGATGATCACTGGCAATTTTACTCATCCGATATTGGAAGCAACTCTTTTTCGCCGAGAGGTGATTGCTGAATTTGGCTATTTGGACTTAGCTGTAGGACCCCTTGGAGATGACCTCGATTATATGTTTCGTATTATGGCCCATCGTCCAGTCGTAGTGTCCAACACCCCTTACGCGATCAGGGTCAATCAACCCACATCAAATTTGGTTACAGCTGATTATCACCAGTTGTGGCCAGGGTGGCTTAAGATGATTCAGAATCTTTCAGATGATGAACGGATACCTGCGCACGTTCAGACGCAAATAAGGGATGCGTTAACTCACACTCTTATAGCTTGGCTCCTCTCAATCGGTTATGCAAACGTTCGCAACGGGAGACTTGACAGTGCGTCTAAATGTGCAGAACTGCTACGCGATTATTTTAGGTTGGAAGACGAATCTGAAGCACTCGACAAGTACATAAACCTCCGAAAAGATCATGAAATGCTATTTCACCTGAAAAATCTTCAGCAGCACGCCTCCTCTCTAATGCAGATTCGGACCCAATTTATGGCACGAAGAAAATGGCGAGAGTGGCAGGAAAAATATGGGCAATATCTCCAGTATCTTCAAGCGTTGTAACTCGTTTTTTGTTGGCATGAACGAAGCTTTCTGGACACACGATATTTGCTTAGCTATCTGATTTTTGGCATTAATTGCCAGATAGTCACGTCGACAACAGAATTATCAAAGCAAAGCGACTTGTTAACGATCTTCGTTTCGATGCTGTGCTCCCGCGTTGCGACCTTCAGTAAGGCGCTGGATTCTGCTTTTTTACCGTCACCCAAGCAACCAAGCTGTATTCTGCAGACTGGATTACGAAACACATCAGGAACAAAAGCGGTAGTCCCACTAAGCGATGATATTCTAGGTAAGTTCAGTGAAATGAGTGACGCGAGGGATCTTCGCCACACCACCAGCGAATATCAAATAAAATGGCCGATGAAACAGATATGCAGCATAACTTGAGAGAGATAAGGCAATTGCCAAATTCAGCGCTCCTCGACTCAACGAAGGCCCACTGGTCTAGCGATGTTGAAGCTAGCGTAAATGAAGAGAAGTGCTATGGTGGCATAAAGCAATATTACAAGCGCTGAAGAGCTCGAAAAAAAGATCGTTTGTGCATCACCAATTGTTGCAAGGAGGTCGTATGCACTGAACGATGTTGAGGTGAACTGGGCTAAAGCTACAACTGCTACCATCAAAATCACGTAAAACAGCACAGCTAAGCAGTGTGCTAACGCTTGACCTCGATTTTATAGAGTAAATTACTTGCGTGCAACGATCCCGGTCCCAGATTCCGGCGCCTCAGCTGCAAGAAGAGCGTGGATTTGACAGGTATTGTAATAAGTAAATGCTTTATGTGATCCCGTAAAAAATATGTGTTACAAAAAGCAAGAATTCGGAATCATCTCTAGAAGCGATTATGCAAATTCTCAGCACAAGCTTGGCAATGCTACAAAAGAATGACATTGTTAAGCATGCCAAATTGACCTATCAAAAAGTCCGTTTAGCGATTTTGAATCGCATTGGAGAACCGAGCAAATCTCTGCAAAAAGATTCCGGTTTATATTGGAACGAAGGCGATAAACACGGTATTGACCTGAAAGACTACTCTCACTGGCGGGACCACGGCCCATTCAAGGATGGCCGGTGGGAGGCGCTGGGCCGTCTCCAATATCAGATGTTCGAAAAACTCGTCACCTTCGCAGCGGTGGAGCGCCCGATAGGTTCAGCCATCGAATGGGGTTGCGGCGGGGGAATGAACGCAGTCCATTATGTCGGTGAGGTCAACCGATTTTATGGAATCGACATCTCGCGGGCGAATCTTGAAGAATGCGACCGTCAGATGCGCAGTCGCGGCTTCGTGGGTTTTCGTCCGATCCTGATTGAACCGGAAAAACCTGAAGATGCATTGGAGAAGGTAAAAGAAAAATGCCGCTTCTTCCTGTGTACGTTTGTTTACGAGTGCTTGCCTGGAGTGGAGTACGCCAATCGTGTGACCAAAATTGCCCATGATCTGCTCGTACCCGGAGGGCTTGCCATGATCCAGATTCGTTATTACAACGGTTTATCGCAAACCAGGCCGAAGCGTGCAAATTACTTTAAAAACGCAACCCGGTTCACATCTTACCCTATTGATGAGTTCTGGATCCTTTCGGAGCGGATTGGATTCGAACCACTATACGTAGTTCTTGTGCCCCCGCCGGAGCATTATCCTCTGACTGGAGACACTTACGCCTACTTTTTTATGCGAAAACCTGAAGGTTCTCGCAATGCTGTACACCCTGTAGCGATTAATAGAAATATCTAACGGAACAGAGATTCTTATTCAGTCCCAGATATGCCTGAGGAACTAACGACATTACTCGCAAAAGACACATTGCCCCATCGAATGGCGAAGACGTCCACAATGTGCCAGCACTTGCACCCGTGGGTCAGACACGGAAGCTCTTTCTAAGCCTCGCCCGTCACCGATGAAGAAGAGCACCACAAGAGAAAGAAGAATGCCTCAAACAGTGTGGGGTAAGGCGGCTAGGTTTACGATCCTGGGCAAGTCACCTGTCGATGCGTATCTCCGCCTGAACCTACGGCTCTGGAAACACCTCCCTAGCTCTTTAGTGGATGTTCCTCCAATCCGATCATATGGGGCTTTTCTGCAGACGCTAGTCCGTCTGCGGGTCGCGCGAAAACAGAATTTTGGCACCCTGTTTCTTCGAAACCGCCCGCAACTAGAACTGATGCGGCGTCTGTCGCATCAGAAGGCAGCGGGTTCTACCCTGAAAATTGCTGTATTAGCATGCAGCAAGGGGGCTGAAGTTTATTCCATCCTATGGACAATCCGTGCGGATCGGCCCGATCTTAAAGTTGTGATGAATGCTGCGGATATTTCGAAGGAGGTTCTTGAATTTGCCGAAAGAGGGGTTTACTCCCTTGACGCCCCCGAATTCCACGTAGCACACGTTTTCGGAGATATGACCGAGGATGAAATGCGCGATCTATTTGATTGGGAAGGCGACAAGGTTCGGGTTAACTCATGGATCAGAAAAGGGATTACCTGGCACCTTGGGGATGCAGAAGATCCGGAAATAGTTAACATTCTCGGATATCAGGATGTGGTGGTGGCGAACAACTTTCTGTGCCACATGTACCCGCCGAAAGCAGAAAACTGTTTGCGCAACATTGCACGACTTGTCAAACCCGGAGGTTATCTGGTTGTATCAGGCATTGATCTGGATGTTCGAACGAAGGTTGCAGAGGATTTAGGCTGGATTGCGCTCTCGGATTTGTTGGAAAAGATTCACGAAGGCGACCACTTTCTGAGGGACGACTGGCCCTCGAAATACTGGGGTCTTGAGCCTTTGGACAAGACAAGACACGACTGGAAAATCCGCTATGCCTCAGTTTTCCAGATACGTGCAGAAGGTTGATGTCATTTGGAAAAGTAGCCATACTGCGCTCCTGTCGGCGGGGACCGCCTCCTCCTCCGGGTCCTCACGTCTTCGTCTCCACTGGCACGGCCCTTTCGACGACGTTAAGAGCCGCTAATGCTCGGAGACCCAGGCGGCAGTCTGACCTTCCTACTCGCGCCGGAGGGCCCATCCCTCGGGCTACTCAGAACAAATCTTACTGAGAATGACGGCGTATTGTTCATCTAGTGCTTCTCGACAGGCTCTCACCTCTTCCATGATGATCCGTTTCACGCTGTTGCTGTTCTGCCGGAGTTCCGAAAATTGCTCGATCAGCCTGACCGAGCTCAATCGGTCGATATCCTGACAGTACTCCAACAATCCCATCTGGCTCATGAGCGAAGTGCATTTGTGGTGGAAGGAAATCGCGATGACCGGCTTGTTGAGAAGAAGAGCTAGAAGGACGTTGTGAAAGCGCGTCGCTACTACTACGTCCGTTGCCGCGAGTTGTTCCAATAGGTCGTCTACAGATGCGATCGGTTCGCTGATGATTCGCGCCTCCCCATACCCCACTGACCGCTTCCTCACCAATGATTTGAACTCTTGCGTCGTAGGCGTGTCTACAAGGTCTCCAGTCAGCAACCGGACGTCGTATTCGTGGGCAAACAACCACTGTGTGAATTCCAAGAGAGTCTCCAGGTACGCCGTATAGACCGAGGGGGGGTAATACTTCGAAGAGCGCATCAGCCCGAGGCCAACAACCAGCCTCCCCCCCCTTCCGTCGGGGCCTCGTGGTACCCGGCTCTCGGGCAAGCTGAAGGCCAGATCCGGGTACACGGGATCATTGCCAGCCCGGAAGCCAATTCCCTCTAGACATCGCAGCGAAGATTCGTCTCGGTAGGAGCGGAAGTCCGCCAGGGAGAGTGCAGTCTTGACAAAGAATCTTCCTTTGCGACTGTAAAAGGGGCTGGCTCCAACGCTAACAAACAGGATCTTGCAACGACACAATCTCGCCGCGATTGACCACCTGAACAGGTCATATGGACCCCAGTCGAGGAGAGTGTAAGCGTCATCCAGTAAGCCCGTCCCTGGGACGACTAGCGCGTCTGTACCCCACAACGTCCTGATGCTCTTGACCCACTGCCAAAGCTCACTGGGCACTCCGACGACGAGTTTTCGCGCCAGTCGAACCAACGGGCGGTGCAGCGTCCGGTGTTCGACCCCGGGAGTCCTGCTGTATACTGCAGCGATGTCATAGGTCATCGCAACGGTGCTCGGATCGGAGCAGATGCAGTTGAATTCGGCATTCGGCACCATGCGGCGAAGATGACAAAGCACTGCTTGCAGGCTGCTCTCGTTGCCCCAGTTGTACCCCCCGAAGTGCCCAAAGAAAGCTATCTTCTTAGGCTGTTTCGTGCTCCCCGAGGTGTTCGACGTTGTCGTGCAGGGCGGGGATTGCCTTTGGGGTGCACCGCGATATCGGTCATCACCTCCGCGCTTGCCCGCAGACTCAGCACGGACGGAACGACCTCCGCCACATCCGACGGCTGGAGAAGTCTCTCTGGCACGTGGATCTTCTGCGCCGTGTGATGCAGCCGTGCTTGCATGGGACTCGCAGTCCTGCAACCTATGAAGATGTAACATAATTCGTGGCATTTTATTCGAAGATGACAAACTGCTAGATTTTATTTCCAACTATTTCACTTGGTATGCTTAATCAATCCTCTTAGTCAATTCAAAATGATCTGAAAAATACTCAAACGCTAACGAAAGCCATTTGTTCGTTAAGTATAAGAAATCTGGTTTCGCAGACCCCCTAACCTATATTCGAATGTGATGACTGCAACCTTTTTCAAAATGCTAGTAGCGCGCCTCTTCGCGTTACGTGACCGTCACCGCTCCGCGCCGTCGATTTGCAATGCTTGCCTAGCTCAGCATTCCCCTGTTTTGTTTTTCCTGTATATAGAGCACGGCAATTAGTTGCATTGCAACGAAATGACAGGATTTACGTTTGGGGGTGCATAAAAACCATGACCCTTGTGGATTAGCTTAACATCGCGTGGATCAACATGATGTCAGATCGCGAGGGCTGTAACAGCAAAAACTAATCGAACGCGCTGCTGGTGAACCTAAGAGAAACGCACGTAAGAGTTTCCTGCAGAGAATAGAGATGAACCTGAAGACGAGAACCATACGCGGCATTGGCTGGTCTGCAACCGCGCAAATAGCCCAACTGCTGATGCAAATACTGATTTCTGCGATCTTAGCGAGATTACTTGTACCTAGCGACTTCGGCCTGATCGCTATGGTGATCGTGTTTTCCAGTTTTGTGGCCGTATTTGCAAATTTTGGACTGACGTCTGCTATTGTACAAAAAAAAGAGATTAGTGACGAGACGTTATCTTCCACTTTTTGGATAAACGTGGGCCTGGGCGCGTTGCTGACACTAGCGTTAGCAGCCTCTGCGCCGTTAATAGCTGCTTTTTATTCCGAACCACGACTGATCCCTCTCGTCGCGTTTATATCCACGACCTTTTTCATCATTTCATTTGGCAGCGTGCAAACTGCGCTGCTCACAAAAAGCATGAATTTCAAGGCCCTTGCCGTAATCAACATCTGCGCCGTTGGGATTTCTGGCTCGATAGCTGTTTTCTTGGCTTTTTCCGGATACGGTGTCTGGAGTTTGGCTTGGAACATGGTACTTTCCACTTTTATTACGGTCGTCTTCACGTGGATTTATTCGCGATGGGTCCCTCATTTTTCGTTCGGGTTGCAGCACGTGAGAGGGTTGCTGGGGTTCGGTGCCAATCTCACAGGATTTACTTTCGTTAACTATTTCGCTCGAAACGCGGACAATCTGCTCATCGGCAAGTTCCTGGGCGCGGCTCCGCTCGGCTTCTACAATCTAGCTTACAACTTACTTCTCTTTCCATTGAACAATATCTCATCTGTCATCGGAAACGTCATGTTTCCGGCACTTTCAGTAATCCAACACGACAAGCAAATGGTGCGCGAGGCCTATGTTACTGGTAACCGTTACATTGCCCTCGTGTCTTTTCCATTGATGACCTGGCTACTCGTTGCTGCACCTCAGGCTATCAGAGTGGTTTACGGTCCCAAATGGGTGAGCGCAATCGTTCTGGTTCAAATCCTAGCTCTCACGGGTTTAACGCAGTCAATTGCATCGAATACCGGCTGGATATACCTATCACAGGGAAGAACGGACATCCAATTAAAGATGGGCATTTTTGCGACGATCATAGTTCTCATCTCCTTTGCTGTCGGACTTCATTGGGGGGTCGAAGGGGTTGCAATCGCTTACACGATAGCGTCTGCTTCATTGATGTATCCTGTTCATGTAATCCCGTTTCGGTTGATCGACCTGAAAAAGAGGTACTTTTTAGCACAATTACAGTCAATAATATTTGCTACGCTAACGCTCGGAATCATCGCCTTCCTTACTAGCGTCTCTCTCGAGAAATTGGGCGTCACACAAGATTTGACTATTTTGGCCATCGTGACGTTAGCAAGCTTGCTTAGCTATGTAGCTTGTATTTTTATGTTGGACAGGGGGCTTTTTAAGGAGTCCTTGAAGCTTCTCGGTCATTTAAGCTCGACCAACGACGAATAGACTTAGAAAGAAACTAACGAATGTATAAATATAGGAACCAATAATGTTCGCCAAAACGCGGGCGTCAATCTGCTGCCTTGCTGGTTAGTAGCGCTTCTCAAGCTGTGGGGTAATAAAGAAGACTTTCTCGGCAAATTTTACTGCTATTTGCGTCCCGAGTGAAAGCTCAGCATCTTCAATCTTGAAAGTGCTAAAGAAGTTCTCTCGCGTTTTTGCGCCTTTGCCGAAGCGCCAATTGAGGAACTTCGTTGTAAAGCCTGAGAAGATCGACTTAAACTTGTGCTAGTAACAAAAACTTGCAATGTTTGCACTAAATAACCAGCAGATCCTTATTCAATACCAGGTTTGGCTGAGAAAATAAGGACGTTACTCGCTTTAGTGTTGGGGTGTCAAACTTGCCCGCGCAGGACCTTTGTTCGCACCGATTCTCGACCTCGCGTGCGGCTTCGGCCACCTTGGGTATAACCTCTCCGAAAGACAGGCGTGCGCGTCCGTGGTCGGATTGGACAGGAACTTCTTCCAAATGTGGGCAGCGTAATACTGGGTATCGCCAGCAACCGCTTTGTCTGCGGGGACGCCGACAAGCCGCTGCCATTCGTTGCCGACTCGTTCGGCAGGGGCTTGTGCTCGGATGCCTTTCGCCTCTTTCGCAACAAGGCGGAAGTCCTAGAGGAGGTCGAGCGGTGTGCCCCCCAATCGTCCGATCGTGCTGCCGCGAGTCGGCAGATTATGGTAAGCAATTGAACAGAGGGGGCGGAGACAGTTGAGTGTATCTTCCTTGCCGTTCCAGTTTAGGATGATAATAACGACCTTCTTGTATCATAACACTATTCTCTTTTGCTGCATCTTGTCTTCAAACATCAAGCAGACTGTCATCTCTTTGAGGGCTACAATTGATGCTCAGGACGGACACGCTTGACTACCACCGTGACACAGCCGAGCAGCACTAAACGCTTTTTCCACCCACTGGCCGGAAACACTTGGTCAGGTGTTTCACGCACGCGGGCTACCGCTAAGTTTCCAATCTCGCATTTTCGTCTTGGCGCCGCAGTGTTTCCGTTCATCCCCCAATTGCTCTACTATGAGCGTAGGAGGCGGCAGTTACGTCGTGCCGCTCAAATTATCTGCCACGACGCAAATACGTTCAGGGCTTGAAATGTGATCACAGTGGGGGGCGTACCAAAAAGAATATCAGAACCCAAATAGCTTCCGACATTGTGCGCGGTACTCTCTTTGCTGTGTCGACCGTTCATTCTGAGTCCTTAATTGTCGGATGCAAAGCGGGAGCGCTCCTTCATACAGTTTGATAGATTCTGATGGGCAGCCCCGCAAGCTTTGAGAGTATATAGGGCAACCTGATCAGTGGGTAGCTGTAGCCTTTTTTTGCGTGGTGCAGACAGATTTTGCTGCGGTGAACCTCCAAAAGGTGATTTGGCAACGTACTGTATACAAAAAGGTCTGTGTAACTCTCACTTGCTAGCATAATAGGAAAGAACGTGGCCGTAGACACTTAGCCGTTGTGATCAGTCACGCGCGACTGTCCGCGCTGAAGCGCCTTTGCCTTTTACCATAGCGAAGACGTCTGGTTTCTCAGTCCAGGTAAAACTGCACGCTCTTCGGGAAATATAACCCCGCGGCGGGAAGAGCGAAAAGTTGAAGATCGTTCGACAGCTCTATTAAGAAAGCAAAGAATTGCATCTAGATGGTACTTGAGTACTCGGGGCCATATTCTATGATCTAGGGCTGTATTCGCAACCTGAGGAAATATCAAAACTAGTGAGACTCATGCCTAAGTTTAGTATTGTAATGCCTGTGTGGAACAGAGCAGACATAGTATCTAAAGCCATAGAGAGCGTTCGATACCAGACCTTTGGTGATTACGAGCTTATAATAATAGATGATGGTTCTCAAGACAATTTAGGAGAGGTTGTTGGGTCTTATCTCTCGGAGAAGATAGTCTACCATAGAATACCCCATTCTGGAGCCGGCAGCGCTCGAAATTTCGCGCTAAAACAAGCTAAAGGGGATTTTATCGCTTACTTGGATTCAGACGTGATTTGGCATCCAGATTATCTTTCTTCTATGTGGTCTGCCCTCAGTGAAAGTGCGTCCCTTAGCGAAGCAGCTTATTGCAGGTCCAACTTTTTTGTTATGGACCCAGCGACTAGGTCCCTCCGATTTGAGGGTGTAAAAGGGGAGGAGTTCAATTTTAGAAATCTTGTCGAGGGAAACTACATCGATCTCAACTCTTTCGTGCACTCTAAAAAATGCACCAGTATAGTGGGCTATCACGACGAATCAATGAGGGTCTTTATTGATTTCGAGTATATCTTGAGGATAACCTCCGTGTTCGAGCCTGTATTTGTTCCCAAGGTCCTAGTAGATTATTACTATGGCCTGGCCAAGAATGCTATATGCCGCACAAACATGTTGGCTAAAGCCCACGCTTATCAATACATCGTTGATAAGAACCAAGATGAGATTTTGCGAGTTATCGGTAAAAGCGGCTTGGCTAGAGTTTATAGCCGTATCGCACTAACATCTGCAGATATGGGCGATTTTAACTGTTGTCGAACCTATATGCTAAAAGCGTTTAAAACGGACGGTGGAAACCCACCGATATTTCTTTTGGCGTTGTTGACGTTGTTCGGGGAGCGTGTATTTTATCTCTGCATGCCCGTTAGAGATATCCGAGAACGTAGTAAGCAAGCTGGCGTAGCTTTTCTTGATAAGCGCCTTTCTTGACCTCCGTTTGATAAGGGCAAGGATGCTTACCGGACGTCTTTCGCAGAGTGCTTCCATCTCGGCAAATGACTGCTGACTCCAGCTGCCGGTATGTAGACTGTATGCTCCAGCCATATTTAACTGGGTTGAGCAAAAAAACGCTGCAGCCGTAAAGGTACCTTAGCAGAAACATCCTGCGGGTCCTAGTCATTGAACTTCAGATAAACTGCCGTCGTATCAATATTTGAATGGCCCAATCTCTTAGCTAATAATTAATAGCCTTTTTTTTTCGACCGCCAAAGAGTCGCGCCCAGAACCCAACTTCAGGAGCCGGCAATCGCAGAGTGACAAGTTCGAGTTGCTTTTGAATTGATTCTGATGTCGCGACGCAATTCAGAGGTAAGACCCTTTTCCGTCTGCAGCAACGTTTCCAGATTGGTGACCTTCTGTTAAAAGTTCATTCTCATGTTGCAGACCAGTGACCACAGAATTTTTAGAGGCCTCTAACTTCGTAGGTTTTCCACTGCTGAGGCATGTCAAAGCGTTTTTGATTATGGCGGAAACACGATCTTGTTAACGGATTAGGCAAGTGAATGAGCGTTGCTGTTTTGCCTCGAAGGATCGGGACTGGTGAACGGACACTGAACGGATACCTCAACCGAGTTTGCAGCTGAAATACATCGATGTAATAAACTTCAATAAAGGTAACCTAAGGAAGACATAGAGAACATCCTTGACCATATACGTCGCGCAGAGTACCGCGGAACTATCAACAGCTCACGAGCTGAGCAGTATATAGCCTTCACCGTTTTTGGTGCACTTACTGGCCAGCGGAGCATGGCAACGATGATGAAGCTCATCGTTGGTCAATTGCGCGAGGCTCTGATTGCGCCAAAACCAGTACTCCGAGTGGAGTCGTCTCAAGATAAGATCAGAATGGAACACTACGTTCCTCTGCACCCGCAAGTTATTGAATCCATGCAGCCACTCCTCCGAGGGCGGCCAGATGCTGAGCTAATGTTCCGCCACGGTTCCTTCTGGATGTGGGCTAAGCGACAGAAAATCCCCATGTCACGGATTAATGGACATTTCGTGCTTCGTGACTTACGGAAGTTTGCCGAGCAATATGGTGATGTTCTCCAGTGGGATCAATCCAATAGAGCTTATGTTCTGACCCATGGGGTGTGGGGGGTTGAGGGGAGCCATTATCGAAATCCAGTGCCAGAGACCGTATACGGTATTTACATGAACGCCTGGGAAGACGTCGAATTCACAATCTAACGCCGTCGCTGAACCCGATCTTGCAGCCGCCCATTTTCGAGGAATCTCTGAAAACTTTGTACAGTAGGGCGATATCTCGCAGTGGGATCAGTCAAACAAGAACTACATCATGGCCACGGCGTATCGGGAGTCGACTGGCGATTTTACAAGCATCCGCTCCACGACCAACATCCCAATATATCGTCACCCTTTGAGCGCAACACCAAAATCGAAGCTCGAATGGTAAAGTCTGCATGAAAAACTAGAGGTAAAGCGTTTTTTGCTACCTAAAAAAGAAGAAGGGAGCGCGAATGCCTCTATTATTGACATAGGATTGCCACTCGTCTATAACTAGTGCATGGGCTCGTAACTTTTTTGAGATCCCGTTTCCTGCTTTTTGTTACTTCTTGTAATGGGCGGTTGCTACTTTTAATGCCTCTAATGCCGGACCGTTGCTTGGACTCAAATCAGCTAATACGATGTGGTTAAAACCAAGGTCTACTAATTCATCGATATAGGTGATAAAGTCTTCTGGCTCATGAACAATCGTAGTTCTCTCCTCAAATTCTCCTTGGCGCGCAACGGTATGCCCTTTTTCCGTGGACTTACTCGGATCATATGCAAAATTCATCATAATCGCACGTTCCATCTTAGTTGGGTCTTTGCCTGCTTCTCTTGCCCCTGCCTCGAAGTTGGGAAAGATGACCTCTTCCAACACTTTAGGATTGGTAGTAACGGTTATGAGGTGGTCGCCTTTCATGCCTGCTAATCTGGAGGCTTTTGGCCCTATGCCGCTGAAGTAGATGGGGATCTTGGTGGTCGTATCTTTCGTGCATAATCTCACATTTGTCATACAATAGTTCCCATCGCAAGACATCGGCTCATCACTTGTCCACAGTCCCTTTATAATGTCGACTGCATCTGCCAGCATTTCTAGGCGTTTTGCAGGTTTTGGCCATTCAGCGCCCAATAGGGGAACCTCATTTAGATCTTCTCCTGTACCTACTCCGAGGTTTACTCTTCCAGGGTACATACAATTCATAGTAGAGAATGCCTGAGCGACGACAGCAGGATTATAGCGCATAATAGGCGCAGTTACACCAGTTGAGAATGGTATTTTTTCCGTAGCCTGGAGTGCAGATGCCATAAAACACCAAGCAAATCCGCATTCTGTCATCGGTGGGAACGGGAAGAAATGGTCATCTACCCAGATCATATCCATTCCAACCTTCTCTGCCTCAATAGCATATTTCAAGCATTCATTTGGCTTCATTTTCTCAAGTAATACCATATAGCCTAATTTCGTCCTCATAGAATTCCTCCTTTTTTACGATATAAAGAACAAAACAAACATTTACAACGGCGACCCAAGGAAATAAATGTTGTTGTAACGTCCGCTTGTCACGCTGATGGGCTTATTTTCGGCCTACGAACGGCAGTGCGACTCAATCTCATTTTGTTCTTGGCGATCTGAGGAAATTCTGTGAGCAAACGGGCGATATACTGCAGTGGGATCAGTCAAACAAGGACTACATAATGACCCACGGCGTTTCTGCAGTGGATTGGCGGTTTTATAAGCATCCGCTTCCGGAGCGCGTTTACGAAGTCTATATGCAGTATTAGGCGGATGTGCGGTTAACGTATGACGATCCGTGCGCTGAAGATATACAAGTTCGCGACTAGTTAGGCACTTTTAGGCACTCACTCTCTCCTAGTTTCCTAATCAAAAATGTGCCGACTGCTAATCCAAAAACTCGTCATCGTTCATCGATGACTTTGCCACAATGAGGACAAATCGACGGCTCTTTCGACTCACGCTTACGCGGTTGAACCTCTTCGTAAAATCCTGAGCCAAGTATGGCGGGGGGTAAGGCGAAGAATCCGATACCCAGGAACGCGGTCAGGCCACCGATCACTTTTCCGAGGGCGGTTATAGGAAAGACATCGCCGTGCCCGACAGTTGTTAGCATTACTGTCCCCCACCACATCGCATTACGAATACTCCCGAATTTGTCGGGTTGCACTGGGCCTTCAACGAGGTCCATGAGCGTTGACATAACCACCAGAAGTGTTACCCCGATTACTGCCGTTGCAAAGATTTCCCAGCGCTTCTTGGAGAGCACCGTAGCGAGGATTTCAAATGATGGGTGATAGCGACCTAATTGGAACAGACGCAACACGATAAGCAATCGGAGTACGCGCACGACGGGCTGATCTTGTATGAAGAGACCGAAATAGAAGGGTACGACAGTGATAAGATTGATGAGGCCTAGCGGCGTGACCGCATAACGAAGTCTTCCCCAAACCGGGTCTCGAAAGCGTGTATTAGCCGTGCAGGCTCAGATTCGTAAGACGTACTCAGCGGTGAACAGAATCGTTGAGAACAGGAGAAATGAGAAAAAGAGGAGCTTATTTGCTTCATGTGTTGCTCTGTCGGTTTCGAGTATGACAGCGAGCACGTTTAGACAGATGAGTGCGACGAAAAACGCGACGACGGCTCGTCCAAGCCGATCGGTGCTTTCGCCCTCTAGGACTCGGAAAACTCGTTCTTTCAGGGAACGTAGGGGGACTAACAGGAATGATGGTCCTCACAGGGAGGTACCTTTCGGGGCCTTTGGAATTTTGCCGTACTCCATCTTCAGCGTTGTCTCATCCCTTGCCCTTTTGATCTTCGAATAGGCCATTTCCAAAAGCTCCGAACGTGACCTGGTTACCCAAGCAATGCCCTCTCGCACCGCTTGTTCCCCAACAGCGGCGGCCTCTCTCGGGAATACTTCCCATTCGTCCATATTGGGTATAATATAGTCCGGGGTCAACCCTCTGTCCTCCGCTACCTTGGCAAGTTCCCTTGCAGCGGCGATACACATACCGTCAGTGATCATCCTGGCCATGACATCGAGCGCCCCTCTGAAAATACCAGGG
>Ga0187884_10000435_pt1 | contig 42335 bp, 38 predicted proteins | sample June2016WEW_20_4_FD_132983 | JGI IMG/M metagenome (GOLD analysis project Ga0187884, IMG submission 132983) | Peatland microbial communities from SPRUCE experiment site at the Marcell Experimental Forest, Minnesota, USA - June2016WEW_20_40 | ecosystem: Environmental > Terrestrial > Soil >...
AAAGCGTTGCCGGAGTCTCGCGCCGCTCGCGATACACGGTGGCCAGCCCTGCCAGTGCCGCGTACCCGAGCATCCCAATCAGCGCGACCGGGATTCCGAAGATTGACGAATATTCGCTGCGGTTCACGATGTCGCAATTGAACGTTTCCCCCATTTCACAGTACGCCGTCTTTGAGGTCGCGTAATGATGCTGCAACGACACAGACGACACCGCGATTCCGCACACCGCCAGAATGGCGACCAGACTCATCAGACGCTGCGTCAACTCGGTCACGGCAGCGCGCACCCCGTTCGGTCGCTCAGCTCTTGCAGGGTGAAAACACGCTCCACTCGTTCGCCCGTAGGCGGAAACTGCCAGGTGGGATAATGCTTGACGCTTTCGTCTTTGCAAACCTGCGACACACCGTGCACGTCGCCTTTGACGCCGCACTCCACGTAAGGAACATACTCGAACGACGCGCCGAACTTTTCTTCTTGCTCCAGGCAATGCGGACACCACCACGCCCCGTACATCTTCACGCCGCGCTCCGTCAGACAGCGCGCGAACCCATCGTGCTTGTGCTGGGTGCGGTTGCCGAGATAGTAGGCCAGCCCGAACGCGGCCACGATCAGCACTGCATAGATCGTAATGCGCCGCCATTTCCGGCTCGCAGCACTTTCTATCCCCAATTTTTCTTTTTGCCGTTCTCTTCGCTCTTGCGACATGGATTTTTTATCTCACGATTGTTTGGAAGCACGACGTTTGGAGCGCGATTCTTCAAACCACGACCCGGAGCGCCGACGGCAGCACTTCGAGCGTCCGGCACTCCAGCGTCAGCACCTCGCCGTCCACCATCACATCCACCGGGCCGTCGAGTTGAAACTCGACCCGCCGAACCGCCTGCCGCTCCGCCAGCGGATGCCGAGTGTGCGTGCCATCATAAAGCGTCGCCAGGTTCCGGATCAGCCCCAGTCGCCCAATCGGCCCCCACCGCACATACTCAACCAATCCGTCATCGGTGACCGCGTCGGGCGCGATCATCATTGTGCCGCCCGTGAACTTACTGTTATTAAACGTCAGAAACAGGCAGCGCCGCGAGTCAAACTCTCGCTGACCCTCCAACCGCACCGGAAACGGGCGCCGATCAAGCCGCGCCAGACAAAGAAAAACAGACAGCAAATACCCGAACCGTCCCAGCGCCAAAAACCGCCGATGCCGCAGCGCCGCCACGTCCGCCGTAAACCCTACACTCAGCAGATTTGTGTAGTAGATCGCTCCGTCTTTGTGCGTCAGTCGCAAAACATCACAAGGCCGCGAACGCCGCGCCTCAAGCGCCTGCATCGCGTGCTCCAAACTGTTCTTGCTGGAAACTCCACCCGCGAAATCCCGCAGAAACGAATTGCCGGTGCCAAGCGGCAGAAATCCCAGCGTAGGAATCTGATCTTCCGAGCCGCCCGAAAGCCCCTGAGACCCGACACCTGAGACCTGAGACCTGCTTTCCTGAGACCTGCTCTCCGGAAACAGCCCGTTGACGATTTCATAGGAAGTCCCATCTCCACCCACCGCCAGAAACTTCCGATAGCCGCGCCCATAGGCCTCGCGCGCAATCTGCGTAGCCTCGCCAGCCGCGCTCGTCTCCGCCGTTTCCAGCGCAATCCCGGCGGCCCGCAGCCGATCAAGCGCCGCGCCCACGCGCTCGCCGCACCGCCCGCCACCCGCCGCCGGATTGATAATGGCAAGAAAAGTTTCGTTCACGTTAAGCGCTTGGCCCTTGGCTCGTAGCTCGTAGCTCGCTGCGATTCTTCCGCACGACTGAAAGCTGATAGCTGACGACTGAAAGCTAGATCTCCACCACTCCCGCCCGCGTCGCGCCCGCTCCAATCTCCGCCACCAACTCTCCGCGCTTGATCTTCAGCGATGCCGTCCGCGGAAAATCTTTATCCCACACCAGATACCCGCCCACACGCTTGAAGTCCGCCAGTCGCCGGTTCCGCGTCACAATCTCCTCGCGCAATCGATCGTCGAACTGCTGGTTCTGCTCCAGTCGCACCACGAGCACGAGCGTCTCGTTGCCGAGCGTCTTTTGCGGCCACAAATAATTCGCCGCGAACACGCAGAATTCCTTCACCGGCAGACCATCAAAAACCGCCTCAATGTCCTCGGGATAAATATTCTTTCCGCCCTCGGTGACGATCATATCTTTCTTGCGCCCGACGAGCTGCAGGTGCCCGCGCCCGTCAACATCAAAGCGCCCCTGATCGCCCGTCAGCAGCCAGCCTTCGACGATCGTCTGCGCCGTCTGTTCCGGGTCATCGAGATAGTGCGACATGACCGCGCGGCTTCTCACCGCGACTTCGCCGATCCCGTCGCCATCCGGATTCAGCACGCGCACTTCGCTCCCGGGCAGCGGCTTGCCCACCGTATCGGCGCGAAATGGTTTCAGATCGTTGAGCGTCACCGCCGTACAAGCTTCCGTCAGTCCGTATCCGCACGTCACCGGAATTCCCAGATCGTAGAAAAACTGCAACGTCGAAGGATCCGTAAATGCTCCGCCAACAATCAACGCCCGCAGTTCTCCGCCAAACGCCTTGTGTACTTGCGGCAGCAGATGTCGGCTGAGATTCACTCGCGGACGTCCTCGCGTCAGCATTTTATTCAGCCCGATCAACCGGTCCAGCATCCACCGCTTGCCGGGCTTCAACTCATCAAACTTCGCGCGCAATCCGCGTTCCAGATTCTTCAGCACCATTGGCACCAGGCCCACATAGGTGATGCGATAGCGCACAAACGCATCGCGCACAAACTCCGGACGCAGCGTCCGCAAATGGACCACGCAAGCCCCGCACACGAACGGCCCGATGAATCCCACCATGAAATCAATCGCGTGATTGGTCGGCAGAATGCTCAAATAGCGCACGCCCGGCCAAAATGGATACCACGCCGTCAGCGAAGCGCACTGCTCCAGATAGCTGTCGTGCGTGAGCACGCATCCCTTCGGACGCCCGCCCGTACCCGACGAATAGACGATGCAGGCCGTATCTTCCCGTTGCCGCACCACAAACTGCGGATCGCCCTTTCTCTTGAATTCCTCCCAGCGATAAGCGCCGCGCAAGTCCGCTCCCGCTGGCGCTTCCGTCACCAGCACAATCTCCGCCGTGAGATTTGCGAATTCCGGTGACTGCGTGATCGCACGCCACAAGTGGTATTCGACAACCAGAAACCGCGCCTTCGAATGCGCCAGCAGTTGCAGATGCTCCGCCGCGGTCAATTTGTAATCCAACGGAACCAGCACCCCGCCGCAGAAAAAAATCGAGTATGCCGAAATCAGCCACTTCGACTGATTCGTCATGATGATCGCCACCCGGTCCCCCGCCTTGAAATCGGCGTCCTCAAGCGCCCGGCAAAGCGGACGCGCCATTTCCTTAAAGTCAGAGTAGGTAAGCCGCACTTTTTCGCGGTCGCGATCGGCTTCAATCAGGCAGGTTTCGTTGGGCCAGCGCTCCAGCGCATCTTTGAGCGCTGCACCCAGGCTGGCATATTGGCGGAGATCAAGCATTCAATGTTCTTATTTCACCACAAGGAAGTGGTCAGTGGTCAGTGGCTAGTCGATAGTTGCTCTTATCGCTCACCAGTAACGATCAACAACTGCCCACTGACCACTGCCCACTGTCCACTGGTTCTAAAGCCGCGCCTGAATCCGATTCGCCAGCGTACGGAAATCCGACACGCCCTGCAGTTCGTAGTCCGGCAACTCGATGCGGAAATGATGCTCGAGGCGTGTGAGCAAATCGAGCGCCTGCAGGCTGTCGATTCCCAGCGTCTTGAAAAAGTCGTCGTCGGGCGTGAGCTTTTCCCGCGGCACCTTAAAATGCAAAGCCGCAAGATCCAGGATTTCGTCGAGTGTGCGATCCGTCGTAGGCATGAGTACTGCGTCTTTCAATTTACAAATTACAATTTACCAATTACAAATTAGGGCAGATACGGCTGCACTCCCTCATTCTCCACAAACTTACGCAGCCCTTCTTCGACGGCTGGACGCGAATAGAGGTCGCAGAAAATATCAATCTCCCGCTTCAACTCCTCATACGGGATCGGCTTCACAAACTCCTTCGCCGCTGCTGCCGTGCGCCGGTCAAATTTCCCCACTTGGCTGGCCGTAGCGCGTGCTACCCGCAACGCCTCGCCTTCGGCGGCAATCTGGCTCACGAGGCCAATCTGCTGTGCCTTCATCACATTAAAGCTGCGCCCGGTCAGCAGCAGATCGCGCACCACCGCATTGCCCAAATCCCGCTTCAGGCGCGGAATCCCGCCGAATCCCGGAATCAGCCCGAGCCGCAGTTCCGGGAAGCAAAATCGCGCCATGCGGTCCGCAATAATAATGTCGCAAACCAGCGCCAGCTCGAACCCGCCCCCAAACGTCACCCCGTGTACCGCCGCGATCGTCGTCAGCGGCGCCGCATCGAGCGCGTTCATCACGGCGTGAATGCGCTCCAGAAATTCCCGCACCCCGCGCAGGGCCGCGCCCTTTTCCATCTCTTGCCCGCGCTGAAACAACTCGCGTAAATCCGCGCCCGCCGAAAACCCGGCCTTTAACGTCGAATGAACAATCAGCGCATGCGCTTCATTCGCCAGCCCGGGCAAAGCCGCCTTAAGTTTCTCCAACTCGTCCAGCGTGAGCGACCCGATCTCGTTGCAAGGATCGCGATGCAATGCAAGCTCAATCGCTCCATTCACGATCTGCCACGAAAGCGTCTGCCCTTTGAAGTCGTTCATACCGTCGTCGTCGCCGCCTGGTAAATCGCGTCAATTTCGTTTCGAAACCGCTCCGCGATCAAGTCGCGCTTCAGCTTTCCGTTCGCCGTCAGCAGGCCGCTCTCGATGGTGAACGCTTCCTCCACCAGATGGAACGCTCGCACCTGCTTGTAATGCGGGAGGCCCGGATTCACAAGGTCCAACGCCGCCTGCGTTTTCTCGCCGCTCACTTTGCCCGTAACCAGCGCCGCCAGATATCCGCGCGCATTGCCCACGAGCACCACCTGAATCGCGCCCGGCAATTCGTGCAGGATCTTATCCTCAATCGGCTCCGGCGCAATGTTATGCCCCGACCCAAGAATAATCAGGTTCTTGATGCGGCCGACAATCTTCCAGTTTCCGTTCGCGTCCACTTCGCCTTGATCGCCGGTATGAAACCAGCCATCGCGCAGCGCCTTCGCCGTCTCCTCCGGACGATTCCAGTATCCAGGAAAAATATTCGGCCCGCGCACCAAGATCTCCGCATTCTCCACGATCTTCATCTCCACGCCCGAAATCGCCGGCCCCGCGCGCCCCGCAATTACCGGAGCGTCCGGATCATCCATGGTGCAGATCGCCGTCGTCTCGGTCAGTCCGTACACCTGCAACACGGGGATGCCCAGCATCATAAAAAACAGTTGCGTTTCCATACTCAGCGGCGCCGAGCCGCAAATCAGTGCGCGCAGCTTTCCGCCGATCATCTTTTTGCGGATGGTAGGAAACACGAGCCGATTCGCCAGCCCGAGCCAAAACCCGTCCCCGGCGCGCGATTTTCCCTCCTGCCGCCGCACCCATGCGCCCTTTGCCTTGGTGTACACCTTCAACGGAAATCCACCCGTCTTCCAAAGTTGCTCGTCGACTGCTTTGCGCATGCGTTCGAGAAGCGCGGGAACATTCAGGAAATAATCCGGCGCCGCCAGCCGCATCTCTGTGGCAATCTTCCCCAGATCCGTGTTCAAAGTCAGCTTGCTGCCGCGCAGCAGGCAGGTCAGCATCATGATCCACGAGCCTGCAAAGCAAAGTGGCAGGTAATGAAACACGGCGTCCTGCCCCGGACGGCTCTTCATCGGATGACCCAGCATAAGCTGATCCAGCCGCCCCGAAGTGCAGCCCAGCATGTACCCGACGTTGCCCGCGTTCAGCATCACACCCTTCTCATCGCCTGAGGTGCCAGAGGTGTAGATGATTGTCACCACATCTTCTTCTGAAACCGCCAGCGCCGGATTCTCCACCGGCCCGCGCCCTGCCGTGAAAACATTTTCGAAGCAGAAATACGGCGGCGCCTCCGGCCACACCTCCACGATCGCATTGGCCAGTGACTGCTCGCCGCAAGCAATCACCGCCGGCCAGCAATCCTTCATCATCGCGACCAGTTCGGCCGGCGCCTGCCGCGAATACAGCGGCACCGCCGTCAGCCCCTCCGCCATGATGGCCAGATCCATCGCCACCCACTGCATCGAGTTATGCGCCAGCAGCGCGCAGCGGTCGCCCTTCTTCAGCCGCAGCCGCCGCAGATAAGCCCGCGCCACTTGCACCTGAGCCAGCAACTGCCGCGCCGTAAGCGGAACCGCCTCACCGCCCCTCAGTTCCTGGAGAACAACGTTGTCCCCACTCTTCTCCAGGCTGGCAAAAATCTGTTCTAGAAACGACATGCGATTCTGGTCAATCAGGATTGCCGATATCGAAAACTATTTTGGGATTTCCTTCGTGAACCTTCGTGCCCTTAATGGTTTCCGCTCTTTGTTTAACCACAGAGGACACAAAGGTACACGAAGGAGCCCAACCTATCCGTACGCCGCCACCAGTTGCTTCAGCCCGTCGCTCATCGACGGCAGATAATCCTCCCAGCTCCATTCTCCGCGCCGCGTGGGAAACTCCGGATACCGCCGCTGCACTTCTTCTTCGAAATACACGCCCATGCGCGCCATCAGTTTCAAATTCCTCACCACGCTCCGCGCGATCCCGTCGGCAATCCGTTCGCCGTCGCGATCCAGAATTTCAATCGCCGCCAGCGTCCGCGCCTCCAGGTCCGGGTCATCCACATTCATGAGCAACTCCTCATGCCCCCGCTCGTTCATCAAATTCCGGATGCGCTCATCCATCGTGATCCCCGCCGACGCCACCAACGCCGGCATTGAAGTCACAATCCCGTGATAGCGCGAAGACACCATCAGGCGACAAGCCCGCAGAATACTGACCATTTGGTACATGTTGTAATCGTCCGAGGTCAGCACCGGAACTCCGCCCAGCTTCTCCGAGATACGCCGGCAAGGACGGGAATCCATGCGCTCGGTCGCCGCCATGATCACGAACACATTCTTCTTCTGGCGGAACGCGGCCACCGCATTGGCAATCGAACTTAAATAATGTTCGTAGGCCCGGTCCGCCTCCGGCCCCGCATGATGAAAATATGGCCCGCGGTAGTGGCTCTCGTTGTATGCGCCGGTCAGGCTGTGCAGCGCGGCCTTCGCCACCGACGCCTTCACTGGCCACTCAAACGGATTGATCGGACACACCACCAGCACCGGTGTCTTCCCATCCCAACCCACATCGCGCAGCGCCTTCTGCCCATACTCCGCACCCAGCGGCTCAAACGTCCACGCCGTGTCCGTGCCCGATTCCGTCGGAACGCCCAGTTCACGCAGGATTTTCCGCGACTCGTCATTGCGCGTGATCACGAGCGAATTCCTGCAATAGCGCCCGCACATCTTCGCCACCAGCGGATCCATGTGTCCCGCCTCGGCGCCGTAGCCGATCGACAGCTTGTTCTCCGCCGCCGCAATGCCCAGCGACCCGATCATCATCGTCGTCAACGCATTCGCAAATTTGGACTTGAACATCGAACCTTCACACGCCACCACGCCGTGATGTTTTGGCACTTCATTCGCCAGGAAGGGCGGAAAAATATCCGGCAGCCGCACCTGCGACGTCCCATCGAAATATCCGCGCGAACGGGCAAAGTTAAACGTCATCATGCTGAGGTCGACGTTTCCCGGCCCAAGAATCCGCCGGACTTGCCGCAACATCTCTTCCACGCGCACATCCGACCCTGTATTGCGCGTCCCGTTGTAGCCCGCAAACAGCAGTTTCAGTTTCTCCCCGGGCTGCCACGGCTCCCGCTTGCCCATCATCCACTGAATTTTCTTGCCCTCGATGATGCTCGATATCCAAGCTTCCAGAACGAAGTCCATCATGCGGCGGACCCTCCTGCCTTCGTGCTCTCCGGCCAGGCTTGATATGGATATTCAAAATTGTGCTCGCGGCTGAACCGGAGCAGCGGAAAACTGTATTGCGAAAACGGCGCCGGCTTGCGTCCCATTTCCGTTGTGACCCGCGTGTTGTCGAAAACCGTATTCCAGGTCAGATACGGCAGGAAGACATTCATGAGCGCCGCTCCGTGCCCAACCGGTCCTTTGCGGTTCGCCAGCGTGTTGACGATGGAGCTGAACGCCTTTTCCAAGATCGGCAAAAACACAGGCCCGCGCTCGTTCTGCTCGGCTGCCAGCGCCTTGGTCAATTCCTGAAACGTCTGCGCATCGTTGCCCGAGGAAAGATGATAGGTATCGTGCTCGGGATTCGCCTTCATGTGCAAAGTCGAAATCGCATCCGCCACGAAATCCACATTCACAATGTCAATCTTGTCATGCGGACGGAACGGCAGCACCGGCAATCCCGCCAGGAACACGAACGACCGCACCATGTCGAACTGCGTCGTCTGCGGATAGCGGCTGTCTCCCAACACGATACTGGGCCGGAAAATCGTCAGGGGCACGTCCGGCAGCAACTCGCGCACCATGTGCTCGCAGAATTTCTTCGTCCGCGCATACGGATCGTAATCTGAGCGTTCCCACTCAATCGACCGGTCTTCCAAAACCACCTCGTGGCTGCGCTTCCCCGCCACCGCCACCGTACTCACATTCGAAAAGCGCCGTAGCCCGTGATAGTACTGCGATTGCCGCGCCAACTGCACCACTTCGAGCGTCCCGCGCAGATTTACATTCAAACAGCTTCTTTCCGACTTCCGATTCAGCGAAGCCGCGCAGTGGATCACCGAATCAGTAGTGTGCACGAGCCGGTCGTAATCGCCCGGGTCGAGCCCGAACTGAGAAGACGTGAGATCGCCGCGAAAAATCCGGATCTTAGCCTGCAGGTATTCGTAGAACTTGGGAAACGGCAGGTGCAGTTGCAAGGCATGCCAGAGCCGCAGTTCCGCGTCACGCGGATCGCGGCCGCGCACCAGCAGATTCAAAGTCGCGTCATGCTGCTCCAGCAGATTTGCGGCAACATGCGCGCCGATGTACCCGGTCCCACCGGTCAGGAATATTGCCACGTTGCTCCGTTTGTCCCCGTCTTCATGCCATCGCCATTTTCGGTCATTGTCTCCGTCGCTGTCGCGGGCGGCGGCATCTGCAGCACACGCGGCGCCCGCGCTTCCAGCGGCCTCCCTTCAATCAGCGGATACGTCCACCGCCGCAATGCCGGAATATGAATATCGATCCAATACTCCCACCAGTCCAGCCCCGCCGTGTCATATCCGAAGATTTCCTTCTCTTCGGGCGTCAGAGCCTGCGACAACTTCTCCACATTATCCGCGGCAAAATCATGCTCATTGTGCAGAATAAACGGCTCGAACAGCTCCACTAATTTCTCCACGCGCTCCAGGTTGCGCTCGGTCTTCGCCAGCGGCTTCGTCATCGCAGATGGCAGCGGAGACATCACCCGCTGAATCGACTTGATAATCATTTTCTGCGCCGGCGCCGACATGCGGTTATAGCGCTCTTTCGAAACCGGAATCGCATCCATCCGCAGCCGCAGCCAGCACTCCAGACCTTCCTGTGCGCGGTAGTGCCGCCGGTGCCCGAGGCTAGTCAACTCAATCGACCGCCCCATGTCGCACGGATTCGTGCACGACGTCGCCAGTTGATACAGCGGATCGTGTCGCCGCTCCACCAGCGCCGCGCTAATCAGCGTCATCCCGGCGCACACCGCATCCACCGGAATAATGTCCAGCAGCTTGCGCTCGTTCGAAGGCAGTTGCCGGAACGCCGTCCCCAGCAGGTACGACAGCGATGCCGAAGTATTGATCCCCTCATTCCACCCGCGAAACGGCTTTGTCACCGAAGTCTCGACTATTGACGGACGCACAATCGCAATCGGCAGCCCCGCGCCATGTTTCGCGATCAGCGATTCCGCCAGGCTCTTGGTGAACGTGTATGTATTCGGCCAGCCCAACTCTTTCGCGCGCCTGGTGCCTTCTTCCGTAAGATAATTTTTCAACCAGCGAACCCGGTTCTTGCGGATCTGATTCTCCAGCGCCTGCCCGCTCAGCCCTTTCGCCGCATGCTCTTTCCCCAGCGCTTGCTTCTTCAGTTCCTCGCTAACTTCCGGCCCTTCCACCCGCGCTTTCGCCGACTCCACCAGCTCATGCAGGCGATGCCATTCTTTTTCCGCGTCGAAGTCGGCGATGCCCGCCGGCGTGTAATTCGGACGCAACTGCTCACTCACCCGCCCATCGCGCCGCCCAGCCACATAGCAAGTCGAAAGATGCAGCAACGCCGCGTGATCTGACCCGCGAATGAATTCGATCAGGTGATACGTCGAATCCACATTCACTGCCAACGCATCCCGCAGATCCGGATTGAAATCCGTCAGCCCCGAGCTGTTGATGATCAGATCCAAATCCTGGCGCAGACGTGCTCCAGTCTCGCGGTCCAGCCCCAAGCCGGGCTGCGAAACATCGCCCTCCACCACCTCAACCTTTTCCGCCAGCAGGGCGCCTAGCCGGTCGCCGTATTTTTCAAACACGGGATCAAAAACCGGCGATCCCTCTATCATTTTCTCGAAGCGCTTCTGCCCCGGACTCGACTTCTGCCGCCGGATCAGCAGATAAAGCTTTCCGATCTCGGGCAGATCCATCAACGTATTCGCCAGCCATACCTTGCCGATGAATCCGGTGACGCCGATCAGCATCACGCGCTTTCCGCCCAGCGCCTTCCGCACCGAAAACCGCGCCGGATACCGCTTCTCGTCGAAATACACAATCGGACGAACCCGCGGCGCCTCCACTCGCACCGCCGGCACAATCGCCGAAGCCAGCGCCTTAGGACCGCGCAACCCCAAAGCGCGCACCCATCGCGCCGGACTCTGCTGCCCGTCCGGTCCATCTTCGCGAATCCGAGCAAACAATCCTCGCGGCCGGATCACCGGACTCAGCAGCCGTCCGGTCGCAACTCCATCGCGGAAATCGAGGCGATTCGCAATGATCCACCGCACTCCTAGATGCCGCGCCAGCGGACGCATCATATGCTCCAACCCCTGGCTCACCAGCACCACGTCCACGCCTGTCGCCTGCAACGCTTTCAGGTGCCGCACTCCTTCTTCTTTGATCAGCGGCTTCAGCTTGTATTCGAATTCTTCTTCGCCCAGCAGATCGAGCCGGTCGCGCGTAATCCCGCGGAGCACGGCGTGCACGATTCGAGTCGCAGCGACGCGGTTCGCCGCATACAAAAATGGCCGCAGCAACGCCATCAAGAGCACCAGGCTGCGGCGCGCCGCCCGCGCGATAAATGTCTGGCTGTTCCAAGTGAAAAACGCAATCGGACGAACCGTGGTCAGCTCCAGCAGACTCCCCTCCACCCGCCAGTAAACGGGCGACGAAGGCCGCGAGCGACGAGGCGGCGAAGCGATGGCCGAAGCCGGCGCACTGGCGTCAAGCGACGTCCGCGCCCGCCCTTCTTCGAGATTGCTCACAGTTTCCACGAATCAATACCCGGCTGCGGCCACAGTGTCTTCTGGAGGCCAGCCGGAATCATCCATTTTAACCTTTAGTTCACAAAGCACGAAGAATAACCGCCAGCCTGTGTGGCGCGGACACTCCTGTCCGCACAAACTCACCACCGGAGCGAGGAATTCGAAGGTACCGCAAATTTTGATTTTGGTCGATTTCGATTTGGATACGTGCTCACCCCAGGCTGAATTCTCACCCCGCCCGTTCCACCCAGCACACATCCCAATACCTCCCGAACTTCCGCCCATTCTCGCTGAACACGCCCACCACCTTGAATCCAAATCGCCGATGCAGCGCCTCGGTCGCCGCGTTCGGCAACACATACACCCCCACAAAACGATGAATGTCCTCGCCCCTCAACACTTCAAACAACTTCGCATACAACCGGCTCCCAATGCCCTTCCCCACCGCCTCCGGCGCGCAATAAATCGTCGTCTCCACCGTCGTCTCATACGCCGCCTTCGGACGAAACGGCGTCGTCCCCGCATATCCCATCACCACCCCATTTTCCTCCGCCACCAATAGCCGATGTCGTCCCGCCACGCCAAACTGCGCGAACCAGGCTTCTCGCCGCTCCACCGTGTAAGCCTCAACGTCAAACGTCACCGGAGTGTTCAGAACGTAATAGTTATAAATCTCGGTGATCCGCGCCAGATCCCCACGCTCCGCCGTCCGAATCCGCGTCTCGTTCATGGCTCGCCTCCAAACAACAAAGAGCCGCTGCGTCGCTCCATTGCTCCATGCGGCCCTTCTGCACCCTGAATTCCGCAATTACCGCATTACCCACCCAGCATTACCCATCCTACGACCGCTGCCGCCGCAACCAGCCAGGCCGAGTTCACCCGAAACCGGAGCAGCGCGATCAAGCTCACGCCGAACACGACCAGCGTCGTCCGGTCCACAATCGATGCCTTCCCCAACTGCACCGCCACCACCGCCATCAACGCGAGCGACCCCGCGACCACTCCATCGAGCGCTGCCGCCGCCACTGCCGACTTCCTTAGCCGCGGAATCAGCGGCCCACTCACCGTCACCAGCACGAACCCCGGCAGAAAAACTCCCACCGTCGCCACCGCCGCGCCCATCCAGCCCGCCACCACGTATCCGATAAACGTCGCAGTCGTAAACACCGGACCGGGCGTAAACTGCCCCACCGCGACCGCGTCAATCAACTGCTTCTCCGTCAGCCAGTGCAGACGCTCCACAAACTCGGTCTGCAGAAATGCCAGCAAGACGTATCCGCTGCCAAACACTACCGACCCGATTTTCAGAAACGACAAGAACAGCCCCACCAGCCCGACCGGAAAAGCCGCGCCTGCAGCCGCAACCGCCATTACCGCAGTGACAACTTTCGGAGGCCCCGCAACTTTCTGAAGCCCCACAAGTTTCTGAAACCCAACCACGCCCCCGCCCACCAGCCGGTTCTTCATCGCCAAAGCCGCCGCCGATACCAACCCGGCAAACACCAGCACCAGCACCGGGCTGACTCCCACAAAACTCAGCACCGCCGCCAGCACGGCTATCACCGCCAGCAGAGTCGTCCGCACACCCGTCCGGCCCAGCTTTCCCAGCGCCTGGATCACGATCGCGACCACGGCCGGCTTGATCGCGTACAGAACTCCTTCGGCTTTCGGCAGCGAGCCAAAGCGCACATAGGCCCACGCAATCACCGACACAATTACGGCCGCCGGAATGATGAAGCAACAGCCCGCCACAATCAGTCCGCGCCAGCCGCGTTTCAGTTGCCCCACAAAAATCGCGACTTCGGTTGAACTCGGCCCCGGAATCAAATTCGCCGTCGCCAGCCGATCCAGAAATTCGGCCCGGGTAATCCACTGCCGCCGCCGCACGAATTCTTCTTCCATCATCGCCAGATGCGCCGGCGGCCCGCCAAACGCAATCGCCCCCAGCTTCAGAAACACCAGGGCAATCTCCCCCAGCGACGCCTCCCGGATTTCCGTGGACTCAGCCATTGCCCTCCGCACATTGAAGCAATTCGATCGAACACGGGATTGTTACACACCCGCAATAGAAAAGTGTGGCGCGGGCGCCCCCGCCCGCGAACTCGCCGCCGGAGCGGAGAGCTCGAAGGAATCTCCCGCAGATGTTTGGAGTCGGTAAGAATTGGTAGCATGGTTCACCGCGGTATGGTTCACCAAGCAAATGGTGCATCGCGCAAGCGGAGGGGGCAGCGGCGTGAATATGCTTACGCTATTCGGGCTGTTCGCGGTGACCGCGATGTTGGTCACTTATGCGCTGGAGAGCCGCAGTACCTGGTTCATCCTGGCGTTCGCCGTTGCCTGCGCGCTCGGCTCTGCTTATGGTTTTCTGCAAGGCGCCTGGCCCTTCGGAGTGGTCGAGGCGGTCTGGTCGCTCGTGGCCGTGCGCCGCTGGTATCGCGCCAGGCGATGAAGCTGCACCCTGTCGTTTATGCTGAAGTCTTATTCAACTCCGTTCCTTCATTTCACGCAAAACGCCACAATCGTCCGCCCACGCGGACCTAGCGTCTTCTCCAGTTTCCTCAGCAGCTTCGATTCCAAGTCGTCCGGGTCAACGACCATCTCGCAAGCAGCAATCTGTGCGTTGGTCGCGCCGTGAAAACACAGTTCGCAGACTCCGAGGCCGCCTTCTGCTCGTACGGGAGGGCCAAACGTGCGGCACGTCAGCGGCCGGGCATCGTAAAGATCGCACAATCCAGTCTCCGGATCGAGCACCGGACACGGCTCATCGTTGGCAAATTCCGCGAAGCGCTCTTCCGCCTCCGGGCCTTCGTCGAGCACGCCCGTTTTCGCGTTGCCGGGAAACTCCGCCGACAACCGCCCGACCGACGCCCGCGCCCGCTCGCGAATACGCCCCGCCCTGCACAGGTCCGCCTTTTCGAGGTCAGCCAGCCCCTCCCGCAACCGGACCGCATCCAGTGGATGGATGGCAAACACACCCACGCAGCACTGCGTGCATCCCGGACGACACACCAGCCACTCTCCACTACGCCGCGTGGCATCGGCCAGAGCAGCGTCCACGATCTGAATCAGCGCCCCATCCGCAGCCGGCAATCGCCGCGAAGCCATGCCGGAAGCATACCGCAGCGCCTGATTGTAAACCGAAGTCAAAACAAAAGGCCGCTCTTTTCAAGCGGCCCAAACCTTGCAACTTTGAAACTTTGAAACCTTAGTCTCCCGCCACCGGCTCGCCAACTTCTTCACTCTCTTTCAGGGCGCCGTTCCCATTTGCGGGAGCAATCGCCGAAGCAATCGCGCCCAGCGGAATGAATCCTGCTTCATTCGACGTTGCCGGCTTCTCTTTCAGGACAACTTCCCGATAGAGCTGCGCCATGCGCGCGTCGTAGGCCGCGTCGTTCTTGATCTTGTTGTCCTTGGCCTGGTTGTTCCTGGCTTGGTTGTCGCGGGCCCGCATTTTTTCTTCGCGGGCCGTCTTAGCAATGCCCAGCTTGTCGAGATCGTGTTGCACTTCGTGGGTGACGATCTCTTCCCGCAGATAGAGCGCGTGCTCCTTGTCTTCCATCTTAACTTTCTTGCCGCCCGCGAAGATCTCGTGACGTCCGTGCTCTTCGTACCACTTGGTGAGCGTCGACGTCATGTGCATCTTCTCGATGATGTTGCGCCAGCCCACGCCCGTGTTATAAGCGCAGAAGCTGATCTCGCCTTCCTGCGTAGCATAAGGAATGATGCACTGCTCGGTGCGCCGGAAGTCGTAGTTAAACAGATCCTGGAACCACATCCCGGCGATGAACAGGAAGTTCCACCGGTCCTGACGCCGCTTCATCACGTCATCAATCGTCCGCTCCGGACCGACCTTGCCATAGTTCTTGCCCGTAGCATTGAAGTTCTTGTCGAACTTCTTAAGCAGGTCCGTCATCTTGAAGTGCGTAGGCGATTGGAACGAATCGTAGTTCTTCATCAGGCAAAGCGCCATCCCAAACACAGTCCAGAATTTGCTGCGAGCCGCATCGTTAACCTTGGCAATATCCTTGGCCAGTTGATCGCCCTTTAAGAAAGCAGTAACCGGAACCGCCTCCTTAGTCTCCTTATCAATCATTAAAGCCATCCCCGTCCCGCAGTTAGGATGACAACCACAAGATAGTTGGCCCCAATCGTTGTTCTTATCTTGGGCGTGCATTACGTCGGCCCAGTCGCTGAACGTGCTCATGAAACTGATTGGGAACCAGTCGCGGGCGGGGACGCCGAAGCCGGTTTGATTTTTTACGTCGTGCGCTAAGTGCGCTAGTGTGTAACGCTGCGCTTCGCGGCGTTCGTCGGTGATGGCTTCATCGCGGCCGGTGAACGAAACCGGTTGAAAGCTTAGGAAGCCGATCTTTTTTGGATTGTCTAACGCGAACTGGATGATGCGTCCCACCTGCTCGTTGTTGATGCCGTTGATGATGGTGATGACCGGCACGATTTCGCAGCCGGCGCGATGCAGGTTGTCGATCGCTTTCAGCTTTACGTCGAACAAATTGCCGACGGCGCGATGATCGTTGGCAGCGTTGCCGATTCCGTCAAACTGCAGGTAGGCGTAACGCACGCCGGCTTCAACCGCTTGTTCGCAAAATTCAAAACTTTTGGCGAACTCGATTCCGTTGGTTGCGGCTTGCACGCTGTTGTATCCGACTTTGCGGGCGTAACGAACTGCGTCTAAGAAGTACGGAGAGAGCGTCGGCTCACCTCCGGAGAACTGCACCGACATCTGCCGCTTGGGCTTTACGGTGATGGCGTTGTCGAGCACGGTCTTGATTTCTTCCCAGGTAAGTTCGTGGACGAAGCCGACTTGGTTCGCGTCCATGAAGCAGGGGTCGCACATCATGTTGCAGCGATTGGTGAGATCGACGGTGAGCACCGCGCCGCGTCCATACTTCAAGGTGGAAGAACCGTGGTGGTGCAGCTTCTCGTCGCTGTGGGCGCGGATATCGCGGCCGGGGAAAACTTCTTCGAGGTGTTGCGAGAATTCCGTGTCAATCGACATCAAGTCTTCGAAGTGCCCGTGCTTGGCGCAGTCCTTGACCATCCAAATCTTGCCGTCGCGTTCGATGATCTGGGCCTTGATCTCGCCGACTTTTTCGTTCATCAGAACGTCGACCGGCAGGTGGCCGTCGAGAATCTGCTGACGTATTTCGGGGATGCACTTGGGACAAAGCGAATCGGTGGAGCGCGGCCAGCCCAGCGGCGGCTTCGACTTTTCCCAGGATTTGAGCAGGGGCTTGTCGGACCACTTCGGAGTCGGCGCCACATTCGGAGCAACGCGGTTCAGGCGTTCAAACACTGCCCATGCGCCCGTGGCGGCAATCGTCACGGCCTTCTCAACATATTTAACCGGCTTGTGCATTCTGCTCTCGCTTTCCTCAGCTCGGGAGTTAGAACTGTCCCCGCCGTCCCGCGAACGGGGCCTGCGTAAATAGACTTGTCCACGAGGAAACCTACCTGTGAAACCCAGAAGTTTCGATGCGTGGAATGGTCACAGTGATCCTATTGAAGCCGCAATCTTTAGGCACGAAGAAGGCAATGAAGGGGAGAAAATCGGGGTTAAGCGGGGATTTGGGGCATTTTTCGGGGTAAGTTGTTGAAAAGGCAGGGAGGAGGTGGAGTGCTTTGGTGTGTGCGTGAGAGCTCGTTTTCTGGCAATCCGGTGGAACAGCACCGGAGAATCCAGCCCCGGAGGGGCGAACTAACTTAGCCCAGCGCCGGGGTCCGCAGCACGCCCGGTTTTGGCGTGATGGGGTGGAGGGCTTCAGCGCTTTGATCTTCTTTCTGACCTTTTTTCCGACCTTTGGGAATTGCCACAAACGGGGCTGGACCGCAGCGTTAAGGACGGGGCAGATGCCGAAGGTCAGGCGGTTCGGTTACAATCCTCGCGCACATGAAGCGCGAATATAACAAACAATACAGCCACGAATTGGGGCGCGACATGGAGTCGCTGGCGTTCGGGCACGCCGGTCAACCGATCCTCGTTTTTCCGACCTCCATGGGACGTTTTTTTGAGTATGAAGATGCGGGGATGATCCGGGCGCTGAGCGGGAAACTGGAAGCGGGAGGGATCCAGATGTTCTGCGTGGACAGCGTCGACGGGGAGAGCTGGTACAACAAAAGCGTGCATCCGGGAGCGCGAATCTGGCGGCATGTGCAGTATGAGCGCTACGTGATCAACGAGTTTCTGCCGTATTTGAAGTGGAAGAACTGGGCTCCGCAGATCGCGGTGACGGGATGCAGTTTTGGCGGCTATCACGCGCTGAATTTTTCCATGCGGCATCCGGATGTGGTTTCGTCGTGCGCGACCATGAGCGGATCGTTTGACATCAAGAGGTTCCTCGACGGCTACTACGACGACAGTTGCTACTTCAATAACCCGCCGGACTACTTGCCGAACATGGGCGATGATTGGTTCTTGAGCCAGTGCCGGCAGATGAAGATTGTGCTGGGAACGTCGAACTGGGATATGTGCCTGGACGCGAACGTGAAGATGGCGGGGATTCTGCAAGACAAGGGGATTCCGCATTGGCTGGACATCTACGGGGATAACAGCAAGCATGATTGGCCGCTGTGGCAGCGGATGGCGGAAAAGTATTTCTAGTCGCGCGCTATTCGCCGTTCGCTATTCGCTATTCGCCATTGGTCGTTAGTCTTGGCGGAAATGAGATCATAGTTTTGCGAGGTCCTTAATCATGGCGAACAAAACAATCGGAATTCTTTTTGGGATGGAGAATACGTTTCCGCCGGCTGTGGTTGAGAAGATTAACTCCATGAAGGCCGAGGGCGTTAAGGCCGAATTTGTGAAGATTGGCGGCATCCGGATGGATGAGCCGAAGAAGTACGACGTCATCATTGACCGGATTTCGCAGGATATTCCTTTCTACCGGGCCTATTTGAAGAACGCGATGCTGCAGGGGACGGTTGTGATTAACAATCCGTTCTGGTGGACGGCGGACGACAAGTTTTTTAACTATGCGCTGGCGCACAAGATGGGCGTGGCGATTCCGCCTACGGTGATTTTGCCGCATCACATGCATCCGCCGGATACAACCGATCAATCCATGCGGAATTTGATGTATCCGCTGAATTGGGAAGAGGTGTTTGCCTATGTTGGGTTTCCGGCGTTTTTGAAGCCTTACTCGGGCGGCGGCTGGAAGCACGTATATAAGGTGCATTCTCCGGAGGAGTTCTTCCACAACTACAACCAGACGGGCGACCTTTGTATGACCCTGCAACATGGCGTTGAGTTTGAGGATTATTACCGCTGTTACGTGGTGGGGCAGGAGAAGGTGCACATCATGAAGTACGATCCGAAGGCTCTGCATCATGAGCGCTATGTGAAGGGAGACCCGCAGCCGGGAACGGAGTTAAAGGAGCGGATCGAGAAAGATGCGCTGGCGTTGTGCCGCGCGCTGGGCTACGACCTGAACACAGTGGAGTTTGCGGTGGAGGGCGGCGTCCCGTATGCGATTGACTTCATGAATCCGGCGCCGGATGCAGAGGTCACGTCGGTGGGGCAGCAGAATTTCGAGTGGGTGGTAGACGCGGTGGCGGAGATGGCGGTGAAGAAGGCGCTCGGCGGGCAGAATCCGGTGGAGGAATTGCGCTGGGCAGCGCTTTTGAATGGGCCGAAGTGGGTGGAGTTCCGGGCGCAGAAGGTGCGGAAGAAGGCGTAGGAGTGCAAGAGACCTGAAGGCATTTCCTTGTTTCCATTAACAATTTAATGGATGGCGGCGGCATCGGCCGGGCTTTGCCCGGCTGGGCGGCCGTCGCTACGTGGTTCTTGGTGTGCCCTCACAAGGTTATCCGCTACTTAGGCCGGCATTGGTATACTTGTACAACTTCTGCCAGAGTGTCCTCCCGCCTGGCAGCTCTGGATGCCGCGATGAAGCCTACATTCACGCTTGGAATCGAAGAGGAGTATCAGACAGTCGATCCTGAGACTCGGGATCTTCGGTCGCACATTCAAGTCGAGCTCATCGAGAAGGGCAAATTGATCCTGCAGGAACGGGTCAAGTCGGAGATGCACCAATCGGTGGTGGAGGTAGGGACGTCGGTTTGCGCCAATATTAAGGAAGCCCGGGAAGAGCTGAAGAAGCTGCGGAGGAACATGATCCGGCTGTCGCGGGAGAATGGGCTGCGGCTGGCTTCGGCGGCAACGCATCCGTTTGCGGACTGGCGCGTGCAGGCACTTACGGAGGGCGAGCGCTACAAAAACATTGTGGAGGATATGCAACTGGTGGCGCGGGCCAACCTGATTTTCGGGCTGCACGTGCACGTCGGCATCGAGGATCGCGAGACCCTGATCCAGATGATGAATCATGCGCGGTATTTTGTGCCGCACCTGCTGGCGCTGTCGTCGAATTCGCCTTTCTGGCTGGGGATGGATACGGGGTTGAAATCATACCGCTGCAAGGTGTTCGACAAGTTTCCGCGGACGAACCTGCCGGATTATTTTCCGAGCTGGGGCGAGTACGAGAATTACGTCAAGCTGCTGGTGAAGACGAACTCGATCGATAACGCGAAAAAAATCTGGTGGGACATGCGGCCGCATCCATTTTTCGATACGCTGGAGTTCCGGGTGTGCGATCTTCCGATGCGGGTGGACGAGACGATTGCGCTGGCGGCGCTGATCCAGGCGACGGTGGCCAAGCTGTACAAGCTGTACTCGCAGAACCAGGGATTCCGGCTGTACCGGAGGTCGCTGCTGATGGAGAACAAGTGGCGGGCGGCGCGGTATGGGATCAACGGAAAGCTGATCGACTTCGGCAAGTCGATGGAAGTTCCAGAGCGCGAGCTGATCGAAGAGTATCTGGAATTCGTGGATGACGTGCTGGACGAACTGGATTGCCGGGAAGAAGTGGAGTACATCCGCGAGATTATGAAGATGGGCACGGGCGCGGACCGGCAGTTGGACGTGTACCGCAAAACCGGCGACATGAAAGCCGTGGTGGATTACATCATTGAGGAGACTGAGGTGGGCGTGGACGAGGTGGATAGTTTGCCCACCGCACGGGCCGGCTGATGAGCTTGATGAAAACTGCAGAACAATCCAACCGACAACTGAATCAGATGACTTTTGATCCGCAGCTGACGCCGGGGGCGCGGAATGCGGTGCGCGTCTGCCTGCGCGTCGAGGCTTCGGAAAAAGTTACCGTCATCACCGATGAAGTGAGCCTGGAGATTGCGGCGGCGCTGGTGCGCGAACTGGAAGGAGTGGGCTGCCGCTACCAGACGTGGGTGCTGGAGGATGTGGCGATTCGTCCCCTGACGGATTTGCCGCTGACGATCATGGAGGATCTGGAGACGAGCCAGGTCAGCATTTTTGCGGTGCAGGCGCAGCCCAACGAACTGAAATCGCGCATGCAGATGACGGATGTGGTGAATCGGCGAAAGATCCGGCACGCGCACATGGTCAACATCAACAAGCAGATCATGCTGGAAGGCATGCGTGCGGACTTCCTGAAGGTGGACCGACTGAGCGTGAAGGTACTGGAAACGGTGCGCAAGGCGAAACAAATTCGGGCGAAGACGGCCGCGGGGACGGACCTGGTGGCGGATTTGGATCCGAATCACCGGTGGCTGAAAACGAGCGGGATTATCAGTACGGAAAAGTGGGGGAACCTGCCGGGTGGTGAAGTGTTCACGACGCCGCGCGAGGTGAACGGCACGTTTGTTATTGATGGAGTAGTGGGCGATTATTTGTGCGCGAAGTTTGGCGATTTGAAGCCGAATCCGCTGACCATCCAGGTGAAGGGGAATCGCGTGATCGAGGCGCACTCGGCGAATAAAGAATTGAAGGACGATTTCTGGGCCTACACGCATACGGATGAGAACAGCAACCGGGTGGGCGAGTTTGCCATTGGAACGAACATCGAGCTGAAAGATGTGATCGGACAGATATTGCAGGATGAGAAATACCCGGGCGTGCACATTGCGTTTGGAAATCCGTATGGTCAGCACACTGGCGCGGAGTGGTATTCGTCGACACACATTGATGTGGTGGGACGAAATTTCGATATCTGGGTGGACGGTGAGCAGATCATGCGGGGTGGGCAGTTTCTGATCAAGGCGTAGAACTTTTCACCGCCGAGACGCAGAGAGCGCCGAGAAAACCTAAGCCTAGATTAGTTTGGCTGGACGGGCGAGGTCGCCCGTCCCCACACTAACTTCCATGATTTCCTCTTATCGGCAAGACTTCAACTCGCGTTTCACTCCTGTCAAATACGAACGGTTGCGGCGCGAGATGACGGCGCGGTGCGGGATGGAAGTTCCATTCGCACTTTGCGAGACGCCTTGCTTCTTCCCGGTGGAACTGGTCGAGCACATGGGAGAAGACGGCAAAGCGCTGATCCGGCAGTTGGTGGAGAATCCGGAGTATCGGGCGCGCTCGGAGGCTTCGATTCCGGCGAAGTTTCGGGTGCCGAATGAATCGCCGCATCCGATGTTTATCCAGGTGGACTTCGGGCTGGTGCGGGATTCGGCGGGCGACTTACAGCCTAAGCTAGTCGAGTTACAGGCCTTCCCTTCCCTTTACGCTTATCAGCCGGTTTTGGCGCAGGCTTACATCGATGTGTTCTCGCTCGACACGAAGCTTCGCTACTTTTTGAGTGGGCTGGACTCGGCTTCCTACCAGCGGCTTTTGCAGGACGCGATTGTGGCGGGGCATGATGCGGCGAATGTGGTGTTGATGGAGGTGCATCCGGAGGAGCAGAAGACGCGTCCGGATTTTCTGCTGACGGAGAAGCTGCTCGGGATTCGGACGGTGTGCATCACGAAGATTCGCAAGCAGGGACGGCGTCTGTTTTATGAGGAGGGCGGCAAGCGGGTTCCGATTGAGCGGATTTATAACCGCACCATCGTGGATGAACTGGAACGCAAGGGCGTGGCTTTGCCGTTCGATTTTCGGGATGAGCTGGATGTGGAGTGGGCGGGGCATCCGAACTGGTATTTCCGTATGAGCAAGTATTCGATTCCTTTCTTGAAAAATCCGTCGGTGCCGCGGACATGGTTTCTGGATCAACTGACGGAAGTGCCGGCGGACCTGGAGAATTTTGTGCTCAAGCCGCTGTATTCGTTTGCCGGATTGGGCGTGGTGATTGCGCCTTCGCGCGCCGACATTGACGCGATTCCTGCGGCGAAACGCAACGAATACATTCTGCAGGAGCGATTGAATTTCACGCCGGTGGTGGAGACGCCGCACGGGACAACCAAGGTCGAACTGCGGATCATGTATGTGTGGTTGCGCGAGTTGGTCCCGGTGCTGACGATCGTGCGCATGGGCCGCGGTCTGATGATGGGCGTGGATCAGAACAAGAATATGGCTTGGGTGGGATCGTCGGCGGCGCTGGTTAGTGAATAGTGGGTCACGACTTTCCGCTTCCCACTCATGCGCACAGAGCGCGATTGAGTGGGACACCCGCTACAGTTTGTGAGTTGGCAACAGTTCGCGGGCGGGACGCCCGCGGCCACGCGAACAGAGAATATAATTGTTTCTTTCTTTGGGGAAAATCCACCAGATGGTCATGCTGGCAATGGTGCAGAAGTTCGGGCTTGAATTGGTGCGCAACAAGCGCGCGGCTGCGATCCTGCTGGTCCTGCTGGCGGCTGCAACCGCGATGTCCGCCGCGGCGCAGACTGCCGAAAAGACTGCGGTCGATCATTCCGTCGATCATTATTATGAGCCACTTCCGCAGGAGACGGGTGCGGCAGGGCTGAAGCTGATGCTGCGCCGATTGCAAACTACGGCGCGGCTGATGCAGGTCACGGCGCATCCCGATGACGAAGACGGTGGCATGCTGACGCTGGAGTCGCGCGGGAAAGGCGTCTCGACGGTGCTGATGACGCTGACGCGTGGCGAGGGTGGACAGAACAAGCTGGGCAGCAATCTGTTTGACGCGCTGGGCGTGTTGCGAACCCTGGAGTTGCTTGCGTCGGACAGGTATTACGGGGTCGAGCAGCGGTTTTCGCGCGTGGCTGACTTTGGATATTCAAAGACTGCCGAAGAAACATTTCAGAAGTGGCAAGGGCATGACGTGGCGCTGGCCGACATGGTGCGAGTAATTCGAACCTTTCGTCCGGATGTTCTGGTGGCGCGGTTTTCGGGGACGGATCGAGATGGGCATGGGCATCATCAGGCGTCGGCGATATTGACGAAAGAGGCGTTCCGCGCGGCGGGCGATGCGAAGCGGTTCCCGGAGCAAATCGCCGAGGGCCTCGAGCTCTGGCAGCCGCAGAAGTTGTACATCGGCAATGTGTGCGGCTTTGGGGCGAGGACATGTGATGCGGCAAACTACACGCTGCGGCTGAACACGGGAGTCGTCGATCCGGTGCTGGGAGCGTCGTACATACAGTTTGCGATGCAGGGACTGCGGCACCAGCAGTCGCAGGGAGCGGCGAATTGGACGGTCGAGCCGGGAGACCGGTTCACGTTCTACAAGCTGGTGGATTCGGTAGTGGAGTCGCCAAAAGATAAGGATGGGCACGAACAGAGTTTTTTCGATGGGATCGACACGACGCTGCCGGGGTTGGCTTCGCGGCTGGGTGAAGAAGAGAAGAAGGTGCCGTGGCTGCGCGGTGAACTGGAGTCCATGCAGAGACACATCGAAGAAGCAGCGGCAGCAGCGGAGAAAGATCCGTTCTTGGCGGTTGAGCCTCTGGATATAGCTGGGGGGACGATCGTAGGAATAGCAATGAGTCTCTCTCCTGAGTTGTCACCTGCGGCCAAGAACTCATTTATGTTCTCGCTCGCCAGCGAACTGTCCCTGTTGCGGTTTGCGAGTCAGCTCGCTCGCGGTGCGAAGGTAGATGCAGCCGCAGACGGGGTCGGCCCCGATCAGGACCATGCATTTCTCGCCGTTCCCGGGCAGACGTTCCCCGTAACGGCGACAGTCACATCCGAACACCATTGGAAAGGGCCCACAAACATCAAACTTTTTGCCGCTCCCAAGGACTGGAAGATTACGCGCATTGCGGATGACCATGCAAGCGACACCGTTGCGCGGTTTGAGGTTACTGTACCGGGCGACGTTCCGTACAATCGCCCCTATTGGCATCGCTCAAATCCCGAGGTAGATGCTATCAATACGATCGATGACGATGAAACCAGCCACAGCTCAACACTCCCCTTCCCCACCCTGCCGCGTCTGGGAGGGTTCGCCTACCTTGGAGAAGCAGGAGCTACTCCGTCGGCGACGTGCATGGTGAAGTACAAGGATGCGAATGGGAGCGTCGCAGAACGGCCTCTGGCGGTTGTCCCACAGTTTTCGGTTGCGCTTGAACCCGGCGAACAGGTGGTCCCTGCCAGTGACGGGAAAGAGCTGACGGTGAGAGTCGGAGTCAGTTCCAGTGCGGCAGGAGCGCCGGACGGAACGCTTCGGCTGGAACTTCCGGCAGGCTGGAAATCTGAGCCGCGGGAGTTGCCAGTGCATCTTCCGAAAAGCGGCGACAAGAAAGATTTTGTGTTCAAGCTTTTCCCCACCAGTTTGAAAGAGGGACGGACTGAGGTTCGCGCGATTCTTGAAGCGGGTGGCAGGAAATACACCGAGGGTTACGCGCTTGTCACACGCGAAGACCTAGGGGCAGCCTACTACTATCAACCGGCAGTGCAGCGCGTCAGCGTCGTCGATGTGAAGGTCCCGAAGGACCTGAAGGTCGGCTACATCATGGGCGCGGGCGATGAGATTCCTACCGTGCTGCAGCAGATCGGGATGGATGTGACGCTGATTCCGGCAGAGAAGCTGGGTTCGGAAGATTTGAGCCGGTATCAGACCATCGTGCTGGGGATTCGCGCTTACGACACGCAGAAAGATGTGATCGCCAATAACAAGCGGCTGCTCGATTTTGTGCAAGCGGGCGGACGGCTGGTGGTGCAGTACAACACGACGGCGGGCGATTTCAATACGGGCAAGTTCACGCCGTATCCTGCAACACTGAGCCGGGCGCGGGTTTCGGTGGAAGAGGCGCCGGTCGCGATTCTCGATTTAGCGAACCCGATCTTCCATTCTCCGAACGAAATTACGCAGAAGGACTTCGAGGGCTGGGTGCAGGAGCGCGGGCTGTACTTCATGTCGCAGTGGGACAGCAACTTTACACCGCTGCTCGAATCTCATGATCCGGGAGAGACCGATCAGAAGGGCGGACTTCTGGTGGCGCATTACGGCAAGGGGACGTATATCTACACGGGATATGCGTTCTTCCGGCAACTGCCGGCGGGCGTGCCGGGGGCGGTGCGGTTGTTTGTGAATCTGGTCAGCGGTCGTTAGTCGTTCGCAGGCAGTCGTTGGTCGTTAGTCGTTGGTCGTTCGGGGAGTAGTTGCGAACGACGAATAGCAAATGACTAACGACGATCAGTTCGCCAACGGCTAACGACCATCGACTAACGACTTATTTGATGACAATTCCACACGAAGGCGAGTCCGACACGAAGCCGCAACTCGTCCGCGGCATCGGGCTCGGCTCCGCCACTGCGCTGAACATGATTGACATGATCGGCGTGGGACCGTTTATTACGATTCCGCTGATCGTAACCGCGATGGGCGGTCCGCAGGCGATGCTGGGATGGGTAGTGGGCGCGGCGCTGGCCGTCTGCGATGGGCTGGTGTGGGCGGAACTGGGCGCGGCGATGCCGGGGTCGGGCGGCTCGTATCGTTACTTGAAAGAAATTTACGGGCCGCAGAAGTTGGGGCGCGCGGTTTCCTTCCTTTTTGTCTGGCAACTTTCATTCAGCGCTCCGCTTTCGATTGCCACGGGAGCGGTGGGGCTCTCGCAGTACGCCTCTTTCTTCTCGCCGGGACTGGAGCGGGTTTGGGCGGCGCACACGTTCAGCCTGAATCTGCCTCTGCTTGGGCAACTGCAAGTGACCTGGGTGGCAATGCCCGCGACTTTGCTTGCCATCGGAGTCTGCGTGTTCACGGCGTTTCTGCTTTACCGGCGGATCACGACGATCTCATGGCTTTCAAAACTGCTGTGGGTGGGCGTGATGGGAACGATTGGGTGGATCATCTTCACCGGCCTCACTCATTTCAATGCGCGGCAGGCGTTTGATTTCCCCCCCGGCGCGTTTTCGCTTTCGCGAAACTTCTTTCACGGGCTGGGTGGGGCCATGCTGGTCGTCACCTATGACTATTGGGGCTATTACAACGTCTGTTTTCTCGGGGATGAGGTCAAGAATCCGGGGAAGAATATTCCGCGGGCGTTGTTGCTGTCGATTCTTTTGGTGGCGTGTCTGTATGTGGTGATGAACGTCAGCATTCTCGGCGTGGTGCCGTGGCGGGAACTGGCGCAGTCGGGGGCGTCGAACAGCAAGCTGTACGTGGTTTCCACTTTCATGCAGAGAGCCTACGGGCATGGGGCGGGCGGAGTGGTATCGGCGCTGGTGATGTGGACGGCGTTTTCGTCGGTGTTCTCGCTGACGCTGGGCTATTCGCGCGTGCCTTACGCGGCGGCGGTTGACGGAAATTATTTTCGAGCGTTTGCCCGGGTGCATCCGGTGTATCAGTTTCCTTATGTTTCATTGCTGGCGCTGGCGGGTGTGGCGGCGCTGTTCTGTTTTCTGCGGCTGGCGGATTTGATTGCCGCGCTGGTGGTGATCCGAATCATCATGCAATTTCTGCTGCAGAGCATTGGCGTGATTGTGCTGCGCATCCGGCGTCCGGAGATGAATCGTCCATTTCGAATGTGGCTTTATCCGGTGCCGGCGTTGGTGGCGGCGGGGAGCTTCGTTTTTATTCTGGTTTCGCGTATGGACTTTTTGCGCGAGATCCGGTACGCAGCAGTGATTCTGGTGGTGGGGATTGTGGTTTATTGTGTGCGGGCCTGGCGGCGAGGGGAGTGGCCGTTTGGGGAGGCGCCGTTGGTCGTTGGTCGCTAGTCGTTCGCGGGACGTCGTTCGTCGTTCACGGTTCGCGGGGAAAGTCAGAGGCGACCCGCAGAGGCCGCAAAGGACGCGGAGAAAGTACTGCGTGGGGCCGGCGCGCGCCGACCCTATTTCTTTGCTGCGGGATGATGCTTGCGCCAGTCGGCTCCATCGCGTCCACCGTGGAGCGCGATCTGGGTGAGGAGGAGTTCGGCGGTAAGCCGGCGCTTGGTGAGGTGGGCGGCGATTCTCTGCTTCGCCTTTTTCGGTGAAACCTTCGGGTCAAGGAACACCAGCACGGACGGGCCGGCTCCGCTGAGGGCGGCGCCGAGGATGCCGGAGTCTCCGGTGAGTTCCTTAAGGGCGGGAAGCAGCGGACAGAGCGGCGCGCGATAAGGCTGGTGGATGCGGTCTTCGAGAGCCGAGGAGAGCAGGTCAGGACGGTCCTGCGTGAACGCCGCGAGCAGAAGCATCGAGTTCTGAATGTTGGTGACGGCGTCGGCTCGCGAGTACTGGAAGGGCAGCACGCGGCGGGCTTGCTCGGTCAAGAGCAGGGCATCGGGGACAGCCAGCAGCAGCGGCCACTTCCCTTTCGGCTTCACTTCGACCACCTGCGCCTGCACCTGATTGGCCATGCGCGCCACCGTAAGCGCGCCCATCCAGCAGGCAGAGGCGTTGTCGGGATGGTGTTCGCGCATGGAAGCTTCGCCGACGATGCGGTCATTTTTCCAGCGCAGATGTCCGAAATGAACAGCCAGCGCGATGCCAGCCAGGCGCGCGGCGGCGGACGATCCGCAACCTCGGCCGATGGGAATCTCGTTTTGAATGTGGATGCGCAAGGGCGCGATCTTGCGGTTCTCCGATTCGAGGACCTCGCAATAGGTGGTGACGATGAGGTGGTTCTCCATGCGGGCGCAGATCTGCGCATCGCGGCCTTCGGCGGTGACGAAGAAGTCGGGGGCGCGCTCGGCGCGCAAGCGGAGATGGAAATCCAGAGCGAGGGCAGCGGCGTCAAAAGCAGGACCCAGATTGGCGGAGGTCGCCGGAAGCGCCAAGCGCAGCGAGCGGTCTAAAGATGTGGGACGTGAAGGCATAGGTTAAGGAACAAACTCCTCGGCGACCATAACCGGGCCGAAACGATAGAAATGGAAGGCTTTAGCCCGGTGCGGCCTCAGTAGAATCCCTTACAACCGCCGCTGACGCTGAACTGTGTTTTATACACGAGTTTGCAGCGAACTGCTACGAATTTCTCTCGGCCGCGTCGAGGGCGGCAATGACGGCCCCCAAATCGGCATCGAGCACAATCGGGGCACGCTGCAAGTATTTTGCCTGGGCGGCCTCGGTCTCCTCGGGCGTTCCGGCAAATAAATCGCCGCGATGGAACTTGATGGTGAAATCGGGATCTTTGAGAGCATGGCCGGTCAGGATCAGAACGACGGCCTCGCCGGGTTTGACGAATCCGCTCCGGCGCAGCTTCTTGAGTCCAGCCAGCGTGACAGCGGAGGCAGGTTCGCAACCGATGCCATCGGCGCCGATTTCGGCTTTGGCAGCGGCGATTTCGATTTCTGTGACCTCTTCGACTTCGCCGCCGGTCGCCTGCAATACTCGCAGGGCTTTCTTCCACGACGCAGGATTGCCGATGCGTATGGCGGTCGCGAGCGTGTCGGCAGTCATGGGTTCGAGCTTCTTTCCGCCGAACTCTCGCACGCTGCGGTAGAACGGATTCGCTCCTCGCGCCTGGATGATGGAAAGCTTCGGCAGGCGCGAGATCAGTTTGATCTCACGCATTTCGAGAAGCGCCTTGCCGATCGCGGAACTGTTTCCCAGATTGCCTCCGGGAACGATGATGTGGTCGGGCGGGTCCCACGCGAGTTGCTCGAGGAGTTCGATGGCGGCGGTTTTCTGGCCTTCGATGCGATAAGGATTCACCGAATTCAGCAGGCAGACCGGCTTCTGGCGGACGAGGTCGTTGAGAATGCGAACGCATCCGTCGAAATCGGTACGGAGTTGGCAGGTGAGGGCTCCGTAGTCGAGCGATTGCGAGAGCTTGCCCCAGGAAATTTTGCCTTCCGGAATCAGCACCAGGCTGTGCATGTTGCCGCGCGCGGCATAGGCGGCCATGGAGGCTGAAGTGTTGCCGGTTGAGGCGCAGGCCACCCAACTGAATCTGCCTTGGTGCGCGGACGAGGCAGCGAACGTCATGCCCGTGTCTTTGAACGATGCGGTCGGGTTCATGCCCTGGTGCTTGGCGTGAAGATTCTCCACACCGGTCGCGCGCGCGCACCGTGGCAGGCGGTACAGCGGCGTGTTTCCTTCGCGCAGCGTGATGGCATGCTCCTCGGGAATGTGCGGAAGAAGTTCGCGGAAGCGCCAGACGCCGCTCTGGTCGAGCGCATCGCGTGAGGTGCGGCGGTTGAGCCAGAGAGACTTCAGTGCCGCGGGGTCGAGGGCAAGCGGGTCGAAGGTCCATCCGGGGAAAAAGAATTCCAGCAGGTCGCCGCAAGCGGCGCAACGGAAGTCCTGGCCGGCGGAGTCGGGGGTGGCGCCGCAAGCGATGCAGCGCAGGCGGGAGACGGCTTCGGCGGTTCGAGTGGTCGACAAGGGCTATGAGTCCGGTGGTCAGCGGCGACTAAAGACACTCGCCCATAGACATGATACGGCACGCCTGCACCGGCGAAACCCAAATCGCGCTTGAATTCTCAGATGCTGCTCACGCGGACAAGAGTGTCCGCGCCACACGTGACCGGCCACACATGCTCGCGTGCTCAACGCAAATAGGCGTCGGTTTTATTCATCCAGTCGGCGCGGGGCGGGTTAAAGATGTCGAGATCGACGGTATCCGCGAGCGCCTCGGCCCGGTGCGGCATGTTGGGCGGAATGGTCAGCACCTCGCCCGCATTCACCACAATCTCTTTGCAGTCGATCCAGAATTTTAGCGCGCCTTCCAGGATGTAGGTGATCTGCTCGTTGTGGTGGCTGTGTTCGGGCACAACGCACCCTTTCTTGAGCAGGACGCGAGCGAGCATGACGTTCTGCCCAACCACGAAGTGGCGGCCAAGCAAGGGGTTCAGGACTTCGATTTCGACGGAACTCCATGGGATGTGGCGCAGCTCGGCCTTGAGCGGCTTGCCTTTCAGGACGGTGGCTTTGAGCGCGACATTGCTCCCTGGACGCGCCGTTTTCGTCGCCTTTCTGGTCGCGGATGTTTTCCGTGTGGTCGTTTTCAGCTTCTTCTTTTTCATAAGAGTGGCTCAATGTAAAGATATTACAAACCGCAAGCCGTGTCTCGCAGGACATGTCCATTCAGGCCGAGTCTTGCGCCTTGCCGCGGCTGGGCAGCGCAGGTAATCTTAAGAGATTCCAGCTTTATTAAGGAGAGCTTTCGTAAGGAAAACATGGGAGCCGATCGTTACATATGGATCGATTATTCTTTGAGGCCCGCCAGCGAAGGCGTGGTCCCATTTGTGAGTGCCGCAGTGCAGTACGGATTCAGCGTGTTTGAAGGGATCCGCTGCTACTCGACCGACAAGGGACCGGCCGTGTTCCGGATGAACGAACACGTGGGACGCCTGCTGGATTCCGCCCACATCGTGGGCTTTCGCGAGCTACCGGTTACGGCCGAGCAGGTGAAGACTGCCATCAACCAGACGATTGCGGCGAACGAATTTTCATCCTGCTATATCCGTCCGATGATCTACCTTGACGGCGCGATGAGTCTGACCGTCGAGGCCGGCCAACCGCGCTTCGTGGTCGCGGTGTGGGAGTGGAAAGCTTTTCTGGGGGCCGAGGCAAAGGAACGCGGCATCCGCGCCAATATTTCGTCGTTCACGCGGCTGCATCCGAACATCATGATGACCAAGGCCAAAGTTTCGGGAAATTATGTGAGCTCGATTCTGGCCAAGACGGAGTCGCACCGCGCCGGATTCGATGAGGCGATCATGCTGGGGCCCGATGGATACGTTGCGGAGTGCACCGGCGAAAATCTCTTCATCGTCAGCAACGACGTCCGCAACAACGCCCGCAACAAGATCATCCGCACCACGCCGCGAGCGGGGATTCTGGAGGGCATTACTCGCGACAGCCTGATAACGCTGGCTCGCGATTTGGGCTACTCCGTGGTCGAGGAGCCCATCTCACGCGATCAGCTTTACATTGCCGACGAAGTTTTTGTGTCTGGTACGGCGGCGGAAGTCGTTGCGCTGCGCGAAATTGATTTCCGCGTCATCGGCGATGGCAAGGCTGGTCCCGTAACGCGTGCCTTGCAGCAGGAGTTCGACAAAGTAGTGAGCGGACGGCACGTTCGCTCGGCACAGTGGTTATCGCCCGTGCCCGCGCTGAATGCGGCGGCGGTACGAAGCTAGAGATTAGTTCCACCGCCAGGGAGAATGAGTATGAAGAAGCACGAGTTCCGTCAGGAAACCGAGGCGGTACGCGGCGGCACCAGCCTCGCCAAGAAAAACGGCCCGCTCTCCACGCCAATCTATCAGACTTCGACCTTCGAAGTCACCGACATGCAGGAGCAGGTGCGCGTCACTCCCACCGACAGCTTCTACACGCGCTACGGCAATCCCACGCATACGGTCGCCGAGAATGCCATCGCCGAACTGGAAGGTACGGATGCGGCGCTGCTGTTCTCTTCGGGCATGGCCGCGATCACAACTTCGATTCTTTCGCTGGTAAAGGCGGGCGACCATATCGTGGCGCAGCGCGATATTTACGGTGGCGTGATCAAGTTCTTTTCGCAGTGGCTGCCGAAGTTGGGAATCGAAACGACGTTTGTCGACACCAACGACATGGAGCAGCACGAGCGCGCGATCCGGCCCCACACAAAGATCCTGCACATCGAGTCGCCGACGAATCCGACGGTGCGAGTTGTCGATCTGGAGAAGATTGCGGCGCTGGCGCACAAGCGCGGCCTGATCTCGACCATTGATTCGACCTTCGCCACGCCGATGAATTGTCGTCCGGCGGAGTGGGGCATTGATCTGGTGCTGCATTCGGGGACAAAATATTTTGGCGGACATTCCGACCTGATCTGTGGCATCGCGACCGGACGACGCGATTTAATTGAGCAAATCCATCACACGCGCACGACGCTCGGCTGCTGCATGGATCCGCACGCCGCGTTCCTGCTGCTGCGCGGGATCAAGACGCTGGCCGTCCGGGTGCAGCGCCAAAACGAAAGCGCGCTGCGAGTTGCCGAGTTCCTGAGCCAGCATCCCAAGGTGGCGCGGGTGCACTATCCGCTGCTGAAGGAGCACCCGGACTACGCGATCGCGAAGAAGCAAATGGCGGGAGCGGGCGGCGTCCTAAGCTTCGAGGTGGCGGGCAGCGGCACCGACGCGTGCCGCGTGGCCGAGGCGCTGAATCTATTTACCCTGGCGCCAAGCCTCGGCGGAGTGGATTCGCTGGTGACCATCCCCGTGCTGACCTCGCACGCCATGATCGATCCCGACCTGCGGAAAAAGATGGGCGTGACCGAACAGATGATCCGCCTGTCAGTGGGCATTGAGCATGTCGAGGACCTGATCGCCGATCTGGAGAAGGGCCTCGCCGTACTGAACCGGGCGCGAAAACAGGCGGTGGTGGCGGATTAAGGGCCGCGAGCCCGCGAGGCAAAGGAAGCGCGCGTTGCCCTGCAGCATTCGCCGCGGTTAAGTTTCAAAAGACAATCCTGGCTCGTTGCGAGCCAGGATTTCTTATTTGCGCAGTGCCTTCCGCTAGAAGATACTTCAAGCCAAGCTGCAAAAAGCACGGGTTGTGAGCTTCGCCCGGGCCGCTACCTTACGCTGCGGGTCGACTCACGCACGATCAGCTCGGGAATAATTTGGCGGTGGATGGTGTGGGCCGGTTTTTTTTCGAGAGTGGCGTTGATAGCGTCGAGCACAATGGTCGCCGCGGCCGTTCCCATAACCTCCATGGGCTGGCGGACGGTGGTCAGCGCGGGAGAATAGATGGCAGCCGGCGCGACGTCGTCAAAACCCACCACCGAGCACTGCTCGGGGACGCGAATGCCGGCTTTGCCGAGCGCGCGAATGGCGCCGAAAGCTGTCATGTCGTCAAAGGCCATCAGCGCGGTGAAAGGACGGCGGCGGTGCAGCAATTCCTCCGTTAATTTGTATCCTTGTTCAAAACTTGAAAACGGATCTCCAGATTCTGGTAGATCGACGATCAGCCGCGGGTCGAGTTCGAGGTTATGTTCGCGGGCAAGCGTCCGCACGCCACGCCACCGAGGTTCGGTGTCGGACAACTGGTGCGGGCCGCGGATAAAAGCAATCTTGCGATGGCCGAGCGAAAGGAGGTGTTCGAAAGCGGCTCGTGCGCCCAGATAATTGTCGACGATCACGGAGCTGATATTGTCATTTTTCAATTCGCGCCCCACAATCGCGGTGGGGATATTGCTCTTCTCCAGATCGGCGAGGACGTTGATGTCCACAAACAGCCAGTTCGCGAGGACGACCAGGCCTTCGATGCGGCGGTCGAGTAGCATTTCGAGATAGCGTTCGAAGCGGCTGCGCTCGTTGTGTACATCCGTAAGAAGGGGAAGAAAAGACGACTGGAAGAGCGTGTTTTCGATGCCGCGCAGCACCAGCGTGCAATAAGGGTCGGTCATGTCGAAAACCATGACGCCGACCGTGTGGCTGCGCCGGCCACGCAGCGAGCGCGCAAACAGGTTGGGACGGTAGCCGAGCTGCGCGGCGGCGCGCTGGATCTTTCCTTTGGTGGTGTCGGGAATGTAGCGGGCCAAAGGCGCGTTGTTCAGGACGATGGAAACGGTGGCCGAAGAAAATCCGCTGCGCTCGGCGACGTCGCGGATGGTGACCACTGCCGGCTGCGACCGTTTGCGCGAGGGCTCGGAGATTGACGCCCGGCGGGATTTCGCCCAGGAGGCATTTCGCGTAGGCTTCGAATCGGCAGATTCCATGGACTCCTTGAATTTAGGCCTCTTGCTGGCGGACACTACAGGACGATGAATCGAGTGTCAAGCATCCTCATGCCCTTCGTTGTTCTCTTGCTGCTTTTTCTTTCGAGTGAGGTAAGTGCGCAGAGTACGGCGTCGGCGAAGACGGAAGAGCGGAAACGCCAGCGCGCGTTATCTGCGCGGGCAGGCGCTGATGCGTATGGGACGCGAAAAAGAAGCCGAGAGGAGTTGGCGTCGGCGACCAAAATACTAAATGAACAGCGGGCGGCGCGGCACAAGGAACTGGAGGGTGAGACGGTGCCGAGTCCAGAACTGGCGCGGGCGCTGGAGTAGAGACGCTACGCCTTTTTCTCTTCCTTGGGAGGAACCGTTAGCCCGAACACCGAAAGCTGGCCTGTCCCCGCGACATTCACCCCACGCGGATCTTCAGGACTGGGCAGGTAGATCGTCTGGCAAAATTCGCAGCGGTACACTTCGGCGTTCGCTCCCCAGGCTTTCTCCACGCAGCCGCACTCCTGCTCGAGCACGTCGGCGGCGTAGAACCAGCGCTTCAGATGTCCGCCGCAGAACTTGCCCTTTTCGTTTTTCTCGTTGCAGGACCGCTGGCCCGGCTTCTTGATCTTGACCTTGTGGTTAGGAAGTTGCGGAATCGTGCTCGTAACAGCGGTTGCCGTTTCGCCGGAAGCCATTTAATCTCCTGCGCGCCTTCGTAAAGGCCGCTTGCCACTATTTTACTCAGTCGCAGCCTTCCGACCAAGGATGACCCGCTCTGGGTAGTTCCTAAATTCATCAACCACAAAGGACACAAAGTCGCACATATGAATAAGACGGCATAAGATTACCGGGATCTCACAACTTCACCGTCATTCAAGGAGTGTGGACCATGGCAGGAGAAAAGAAACAGCTCACTACCGCCGCTGGACGTCCGGTGGGGGACAACCAGAACTCGCTCACCGTTGGGCCGCGTGGCCCGATCGTTTTCGAAGACTACCTGCTGTTTGAAAAATGGCTCACTTCAACCGGGAGCGCGTGCCCGAACGCGTCGTTCACGCGAAGGGCTCCGGCGCCTACGGCCATTTCACCTGCACGAACTCCGACATGCCGAAATACACCACCGCCAAGCTTTTCTCCAAAGCCGGAAAGCAGACGCCGACATTCATTCGCTGCTCCACGGTCGGCGGCGAAAAAGGCTCGGCTGACACCGAGCTCGATCCGCGCGGCTTTGCGCTCAAGTTCTACACCGAAGAAGGCAATTGGGATATGGTCGGAAACAACACCCCCGTCTTCTTCATTCGCGATCCGCTGAAGTTCGACGACTTCATTCATACCCAGAAACGCGACCCGCAGACCAACCTGAAATCTCCCCCCATGATGTGGGACTTCTGGTCGCTGTCGCCGGAATCGCTGCATCAGGTCACCATCCTGTTTTCCGATCGCGGCACACCGGATGGTTATCGCCACATGCACGGCTTCAGCAGTACACCTTCAGCCTGATCAATGCCAAGAACGAACTGTTTTACGTGAAGTGGCACTTCAAGACGAAACAGGGAATCAAGAACTTCACCGCCGAAGAAGCCGAGCCGCTGAAGGGCAAAGACCCCGACTATGCGCAACGCGACCTCTTCGACGCGATCGCCAAGGGAGACTTCCCCAAATGGCGGGTCTGCCTGCAGGTGATGCCGGAAAAAGAAGCGGAGACCTATCCCATCAACCCCTTCGACCTTACCAAGGTTTGGCCGCACAAAGACTATCCGCTCATCGAAGTGGGTGAGTTGGTGCTGGACCGCAATCCGGAAAACTACTTTGCCGAGGTGGAGCAGGCGGCATTCGATCCTAAAAACATCGTGCCGGGCATGGGATATTCACCCGACAAAATGCTGCAGGGACGCCTGATCTCCTATCCTGACGCCCACCGCTATCGCATCGGCGTCAACTACGACGCGCTGCCGGTCAACAAGCCGCAGTGTCCGGTCATGAACTATCAGCGCGACGGCGCCATGAGGTTCGACGGAAACTTCGGATCTGCGCCCAACTACGAGCCGAACAGTTTCCACGGACCCACCGAGAACGCCGAGTATCGTGAGCGCCCGCGTCCGCTCACGGGAACACTCGATCGCTACGATCATCACCGGGGTAATGACGACTACACGCAGGCTGGAAACCTCTTCCGCCTGATGAAGCCGGACGCGCAGAAGCGCCTGATCGCGAATATCGTCGGCAGCATGAAGCCGGTGCCCAAAGCCATTCAGGAGAGGCAGATTGGGCATTTCCTGAAAGCCGACCCAGCATACGGCCGCGGCGTCGCCGAAGGTCTAGGTCTGAATGTGGAGCATCTGCTCCCGAGAGAGCCCGTCCTGGCCAGCCGCTGACATCACCAAGACGGACCACAACCTGCCAGCCCCGGAGTCACTCTCGCTCCAGGGCTGGTTTCTTTTTAGGGCGCGGCAATGTGCAACCTCGCGGTGCGTCAACGCAAAACTCGGGGCCGAGTGGACCGCTAGTCCTTTCTCGCAAGACTTTTTCATTCTCTGCTTCATGCCGGTTTATCCCGGCGCACTGAAATCGCGATTTTTCGCCGACACAAATGAGATCGAGAGTTGCCGCAAGCGGCCATTTCCAAATTGGACAAGCGTGAGGATTCAGCGTAGTCTTGAAAGTGAGTGAGCAGTTCCTCTCCTCTTTCAGGTCCCCTGAACTAAGTCAGTTTATCTGAAGTACCTTCCTCTTAGTCCGCAGCACCCAGGAGATTTCCTAATGATCGATCGCAAGGCTAACAAACAACCGAAGCCAAAGATTGCCGTCGGCCCGAAAAGCTCTACTGGCAACGTGGCGATGATGCCAGACACCGTCCCATCACAAGACAGGATAAGAGAGCGGGCCTATGAGCTGTATAAGAGCCGTGGTCGTGAACCCGGCCAAGACGAACAGGACTGGCTCCGCGCCGAGCAGGAGATCCTCAAACGAGAGCGGTAAAGGGCCCACATCCACCGCCCCCCGTGGGTCTGCTGGAAGGCTGGAGGGATAGCCGTGGATTGCTTAATGTGCAAGGATCTGGAAAAAGCTTTTGAATCCAGGCGTAGCCAGTACGTCGAGGCCCGTTTCGCTGCGTATTATCGGGTCAGCACGGAGCTTGCGGCCTACAAGAACGTCGACATGGAGCGCGCCAAGAGCGACTTGGAAGAGCACCAGTTGGTATGCGTCTCCGCCGCTCAAGTGAGACAGTCTGGACTAAGGGCCGCACAGGCATGTCTCGACTCTACGCTGCGGCGGCATGCTGGAGACACTTAATTACCGAATCCGGGTCACCTGTTTGAGGACAGCGCGGATAAGCTGCGCGGATAGCTGATGGAACCAGGCGATTGCACCAACTACCCCGAACGGCCATTTGTGGGATGGCTTCTAGCATTTCCCTCTAGCTATTCCCTCTAGCCGGACGGCATAAACTGCTTTTTAACATTGCATCTTGCCAGCCGCAATTCTGCTCCAATAAGGAAGATGCACTTGCTTGCGATCGCCCTGCTCGCGTCGAAGAAGAGCGCCCTGCGATGGCTGATCCATCTCGGCGGCCCCAGCCTGATTTTGCTGGGCCTCGTCGACAACTCGGTCATCCCTCTGCCGGGTAGCACGGACATCGTCACCGTCCTGCTCGCCGCCCACCACCCCACCATGTGGGTCTACTACGCGATCATGGCGACCGCAGGAGCCCTCCTCGGCGGCTATCTTACTTACCGCATGGCTCGCAAAGGTGGCAAAGAGACTCTGGAAAAGAGATTCTCGAAGAGGACAACCAACAAGGTATACGCGATTTTTTCACGCTGGGGCTTCGCGGCGGTCGCGATCCCCGCTCTGCTTCCGCCGCCGTTTCCCATCGTGCCCATGCTTTTGGCCGCCGGCGCCATGCAGTACCCCACCAGGAAGTTTCTGACCGCGCTGGCCGTGGGGCGCGGCATTCGGTTCACCATCCTGGCTTATCTCGGGTTCCACTACGGCCGGCACATCGTGAGGCTTTTTGCCCTGTACTACTGGCCCGTGCTTATCGCCCTGATCGCTTTCTCAGCGCTGGGCGCACTGTACGGCCTGTTCGAGTACAAGCGCAGACAGCCTTCGGGCGTTTTCGGAAAACTCGCCTCCATCGCCTCTCACCAGCTAAAATAGCCATTACCGTGGGGTGAAGAGGATGTCCCTGACCAAGCAGCAAGCTTTGGAGATGTTTCGGTCCGATGACCTGATCGGGATTGGCATGGAGGCGGACGCGGTTCGCCGCAAGATGCATCCCGAAGGCGTCGTGACATACATCATCGACCGCAACATTAATTACACCAACTTCTGCACGGAATATTGCACGTTCTGCGCGTTTTATCGTCCGTTGAAGGGACCGGCGGCCAAGGTCAACGAGGGGTACATCCTCGATTTCGACACCATCTACGAAAAAATTCGCGAGACCGTGGAACTGGGCGGCACGGGCGTGCTGATGCAGGGCGGCCTGCATCCCGATCTCAAGATTGATTGGCACGAAAAGATGCTTAGCGGCATCAAGCAGCGATTCCCGAAAGTTCACCTGCACTGCTACTCCGCTTCGGAAATTCTCGCGATTGCCGAGTACAGCAATCTCAGCGTGCGCGATACGATTGCGCGGCTGCGCGATGCCGGACTGGATTCGATCCCGGGCGGCGGCGCTGAGATTCTTGACGACGAAGTCCGCTACAAGATCGCGCGGTTGAAATGCCTGACCGCGGATTGGTTGCTGGTGCATCGCACCGCGCACCAGCTCGGCATGCGCACCACCGCGACCATGATGTTTGGCGTTGGCGAGTCCATCGAACACCGGGTCAACCACTTGCAGTGTCTTTATGACTTACAGCAGGAGACTGGCGGGTTTACCGCGTTCATCCCGTGGAGTTTCCAGCCCGCCAACACCGCGCTCGGCGGACGTCGCTGGGATGAGGCCACAGCGGTTGAGTACCTGAAGGTGCTAGCGATTTCGCGGCTCTATCTTTCGAATTTTCTGAACGTGCAGTCCAGTTGGGTGACGCAGGGATTGAAAGTCTGCCAGATGGGCTTGCGCTTCGGCGGCAACGACGTGGGCTCCGTGATGCTGGAGGAGAACGTCGTTCGCGCCGCGGGCGTGACCAACTGCACAACCGAAGAAGAATTGCGGCGCATCATACGCGATGCAGGCTTCCGTCCGGCGCAGCGGGATACGTTGTACCGGCAATATTTTCTGAACTGACTCTCACGCAGGGACAGCCGGAGGAGAGGATTGAGGCATTGAGGCATTGATTCATTGATTCAATGCCTCAATGATTCAATGATTCAATCTCTGATGACGCGCTCACTCGTCCTCGCCTTTTTCGTTCTCAGCGCCTTGCTGCTTGCGAGTGCGCAAGATTCCGCACCCGCGGCGAACGCGTCCTCCATTGCAGGCACGGTGGTGAAGGAACCGGGCAGCCAGCCTCTCAAGAAAGTGCTGGTGCAGGTGATCGCGGAAGACCAGAAGCAGGGCGGAAACTACACCGCCTCGACCGACGCCGACGGCCATTTCTACATTGAGAACGTCCTGCCGGGGCGTTACCGGCTCTACCTCGAGAAAACCGGGTTGGTCGAGGTGAATGGGCGCGGGCTCAAGTCTGATGTCAACGTTTTCACGGTTCAGGCCGGGCAGTCGGTGGAAGATCTGCTGTTTCGCATGTTGCCCACGGCCATCATCAGCGGCCGCATCACGGACGAAGATGGCGACCCGATGTCCGGGGTCAGAGTTATCGCGCAAAAGAAAAAACCAGGAAAAGCAACGCGGGAAAGCGCCGGGACCGAGGCGACGAACGATCTTGGCGAATACCGTCTCTCCGGTTTGTTTCCCGGCCAGTATTGGATTGTGGCCATGCCGCCTCCGGACTTCCGCGATTACGAACAGCAGTACGAAAAATCGCCGCAGGGCGATAACCAGGGCGACGCCCAGCCCGATACTCGGTACGTCACCACCTACTATCCGGGTAGCTACGATGCCATTCAGGCCTCGGCTGTGAGGCTTAAGGCGGGCGACGAAATGCCGATCAACCTCACGCTGGTGCCGGCGAGAACGTATCGGGTTCGAGGAATCGTTACTGGCGTCCCCGTCGCTCAGAAACCCGTCGTGGAGTTGGTCTCTAAAGCGGGCGATTCTGTTCATGCGAGTGAAGTGGGGGCGGACGGTCAGTTCGAAGTGCGTGGGGTCGCTCCGGGATCGTATGTGGTAAGGGCATCGGCCGGCACGGATTCGCAACCGCTCACTGCGCGCCAGGATGTAAGTCTCGTTGCCGCTGACGTGGAAGGCGTGAAGCTGGTTCCCTTGCCTTCTTTCAGGCTCTCCGGTCATCTCCGCATCGAGGGCAGCGCGTCGGGAGAACTTACTCAGTACTCGGTAAACCTGCGCCTGGCCGAGTTGCCGGAAGATCCAGGCTTCTTCATGTCCCAGGGCTTCTTTGGGACGAACGCGCCCGTGGACCGGCTCGGCAACTTCGAGTGGAAAAACGTGACCCCCGGCAACTACATCGTGCAACTGTACGGGGGCGAGGGGCAGGGTAGCTTCTTCCTGAAATCGGTGAAGCTCGGCGAACGAAATATCGAAACCGGATTCACGGCAAGCGGGCCAACGACACTTGACCTGTTGGTGAGCAGCAAGGGAGGGGTGGTCGAGGGATCGGTCGTTGAAAAGGAAAAAGATGTGGACAACGATCATCCGGTGGCCAATGCCACGGTGGTGGCCGTGCCGGAAGAAAAATACCGCAAGCTTCCCGATCGCTTCGGGCTTGGATCGACCGATCAGCATGGACGCTTTACGATTCGCGGCGTCGCTCCGGGCAGCTACACGCTATATGCCTGGCAGGATCTGGAAGAGGGCGCCTGGCGCGACGTCGACTTTCTGAAGTCCCAGGAAGCGAATGGTATGGCAGTGAAAGTGGAGGAAGGTTCTCATCAGAAGGTCGAGCTGAAGCTCAGTCCAGCGGGTGAGGAGTGGCGATAAACGGTCGTTAGTCGTTAGTCGTTCGTGGGTTTGCCAACGACTAACGACCAACGACCAACGACCGATCAGGTACAATGCTTGCGCTGCTGTCTTTCCTTTTGATTCATGGTGCTGTTGAGTTCATGGATTTGACGCTCACTTCTTCCCCGCTGGCCCTGGTCCTGATTCTCACCTCCAAGGGTTTGGTACCCTACCTTCGCCACCATTTTCTGGACAAGACTTTCCAGGGTCTCTACCAGGTCAATGCGTTTGATCTGGCGCTGCTGATTCCCTATTTCATCGTGCTGATCATCCTGGCGGCGTACGGCGCGCACCGCTACTGGCTGGTCTATCTTTATTACAAGAACAAGAAGAACAAGACGACGGAACCGGCGGCTCATTTCGATTTCGATGACCTGCCGCGTGTCACCGTCCAGCTGCCGATCTTCAACGAACAATACGTGGTGGAACGGCTGCTCGACGCCGTCTGCCGGCTCGACTATCCGCAAGAAAAGCTCGACATCCAACTGCTCGACGACTCGACCGACGAAACCGTAGAGGTTGCCCGCCTTTTGGTCGATCGCTACGTCGCCTTGGGATATCCGGTCACGTACCTGCATCGCGACAATCGTGAGGGCTACAAGGCGGGCGCTTTGGCGGAAGGATTGAAAACCGCAAAGGGCGAATTCGTTGCCATCTTTGACGCCGATTTTGTTCCGCCACCCGACTTTCTGCTGAAGTGTATCCATCACTTCACCGATCCCAAGGTCGGCATGGTGCAGACGCGCTGGACGCACATCAACCGCAACTACTCGTTGCTGACCCAGGTCGAAGCCATCCTGCTCGACGGCCATTTCGTGCTGGAACACTCGGGACGGGCACGCAGCGGCGTTTTCTTTAACTTCAACGGCACGGCTGGCATGTGGCGCCGTTGCGCCATTGACGAAGCCGGCGGCTGGGAGCATGACACGCTCACCGAAGACACCGATCTTTCCTATCGCGCCCAGCTCAAAGGATGGAAGTTTCTTTATCTGCAGGA
>Ga0187884_10000436_pt1 | contig 42306 bp, 35 predicted proteins | sample June2016WEW_20_4_FD_132983 | JGI IMG/M metagenome (GOLD analysis project Ga0187884, IMG submission 132983) | Peatland microbial communities from SPRUCE experiment site at the Marcell Experimental Forest, Minnesota, USA - June2016WEW_20_40 | ecosystem: Environmental > Terrestrial > Soil >...
CAGAACGCCATCCAACTTTTCGCGATCAGCCTTGGTCAAGCGCACGCGAAGACGCCGATAAGCCCGCATGCCCCAGTATAGGCCAAAACATCTTGGATTGGAATTGTTTTAAATAACTTTTTCCGGCGGTCAAGGACCTAGCCGTGCGGCCCAGGTCGGACGTTTGTGTGTATTTGCCGGCCTAAGCACTAGTGGCCAAGGTTTTCGCCGGCCCTCCTCCAGGTTCGTTAACCTTGGCCCATTCGCCAAGTCGTTGCCGTCAAAGCGAACGTAGGCCAAACGTGGCGCCGCGGAGGCCACCTTTGGGCTCGCCTGCACAAACCGCGCACCCCGGACTTTTCCACCAGAGCCAGGCGCACCGCTTTACTCCGCGCTTCCCAGCCCTGCAGAGCGCACCTTTGGATTCGCGATCGGAGAGTGAAATCGAGAAGGACTTGCAGCAACCCAAGCGTTATGATCTTGATTTCACAAAATCGATGTCTGAATCCCTGCCACCCGACGAGGCGAAGCGGCTGATCGCGTTGTGCCGCGCCGGGAAGCTCTATGAGGTCGAAAAGTGGATTGCCGAGGGAAAATCAATTGAGACCTCCAGCGACTTCAAGAAGACCCCACTTAGTGCTGCAATGGACCTCGGCTTCCACAGCTTGGTCGAATTGCTCGTCCAGCATGTAACCGAACAGGCGACGAAGGACAAGGCGCTTGAATTCGGCGTCTCAAAACGACGGCTGGATATGGTGGAAATGCTCGTGGACCACGGCGCCCAGATAAGATCGGTCGATCTTGCCGACGTCCTCCTCTGTTGGGAGCCCACGATAATCCGATTCTTTCTGGACAATGGCGCCGACGTCGTGACCGGCTCTCCCTTTGCCGTTGCATTTCGAGAAAAGGTCCGAACTGCGCTGCGGCCGTTCGTTGAATACAAGAAGGCGCACCCGGACGTCGCAGTGGCGCTGCAGGGGCAGGCAGATCGCGCCCTGCGACATTTTGCTCACGAAGGCGATTTGAAGTGGGTGAGCCTCCTCATGTGGGCCGGCGCCAACCCCAGGACGCCCGGGCCGACGATTGACGACCGGTACGAAGATGATCCTGAGTGCCATACTACGGCGCTACAGGAGGCCTGCTATACGGGCAAACTTGAGGTGCTCGTGAAGCTCAAACCCAACGCGGCTCAGGATGATCTGGCAGATCTTCTGAGCTGCGCAGTAGTGTCCCACTCCTCAGAATTGGTCCATTACCTGTTTAAACTTGGCGCCACCCCGAACAACAGCCCAGACGGCGGCTCTTCAGCGTTGGACAGTTGCCTCCATCATCTCGCAATGGATGATATTGATGCCTTTCTTCACAACCGCCCTGCATCAAAGTACGCGGTGTCCGGAGCGTTGGAACGTATTCGGGAACTGGTCGAGCACGGCGCCCAATGGCGACCCGAGGGCCGGTGGGGTATTAACTATGTCCGGCAATCACTGCTGAAGTGCGAACCAGCGGTCACAGTCGAAGTTGTAAAGCTCCTCGCGCGGCATAAGGCGTGCCCCGAAACAACGCTGGAAGAGCTTTTGGACACACCTCGTATGCGAGGGCACCTCTCTGAACTGGGAATGAAGCTGTATTCTGGGCCATCCAGTAGCAGGCGCGAATCAAAAGGAGGATCCGGTCAATGAGATCAGACGACTCATTCTGGAATCGGGACGAGTTGTATAGGGAGGTTTGGAATACGCCGATGCGAACCGTCGCAAAGAGGTACGGCATATCTGACGTAGGATTGGCGAAGGTCTGTCGCAAGCTTCTGATCCCCCTGCCTGGGAGGGGCTACTTGGCGCAGAAGGAGGCAGGCCAGACACTTCACCAACCGCCGCTGCCACCGGTCCCGAAACCGATCTGGATTCTGAAGCCGAAACCTCGGGAAGAACCACCGCTGCTGGAGGATGTCGCTACAGAACAGGAGCGTGCGCAGGTGGAGAAGCTTGAACAATGCAGTTCTGAACTCGTTCTCAAGCGGGGCAGCCTCTCCCACCCACTGATAGTCCAGGCGCGGGACGTACTGACGCACCAAACCGCTGATGAGCGCGAAATCATCTGGACTGCGAAGCAGTGTCTGGACATTCGGGTTTCAAAGGCTAGCCTCGATCGGGCGCTACGGATCATGGCGGGTTTTATCGCCGGGATTGAAGGGGAAGGATTCACCATCACAGTTGGCGACCGCCAACGTGAGAAGACGGTTGCGAGGATCCACGGGCAACAAATCTGTTTCGGCTTGGTCGAGACGGTGGAGAGGATCGAACTTGCCGTTGCTCCACCTGGCAGCGTGCTCGAACGTGTCCTCACCTTTCGCGGGGCGCCCGTAAGGTACCAGCCGTCTGGACAACTCTGTATCGCGATTTGGAACCAGTGGGGCCCATACCAAAAGCGATGGAAGGATCGGAAGTCCGCCCGGCTAGAAGAACTCCTTCCGAAGGTTCTAGCGGGGTTCATTGAGGTTGCCTTAGGCGAAAAGGCCAAACAGGAGAAGCGGGAGGCTGCCGAGCGGGAAAGAGAACGAATAGCAGAAGAGTGGGCCCGTCTGGAGCAGACGATCCGCGGAGAGGAATCTAGGGTGAGGGCGCTCCGACAAGCCGCCGCAAACTGGTCACGCGCCGATCAGATTCGCGCGTTCATCTCGGCCGCTCGCGACGCCGCTTGCAGGGAAGGACAGCAAATCGAGGCTGGCACACCATTCGGCGATTGGCTCGTCTGGGCTGGGCATCAGGCAGACCGGATTGACCCACTCAAGGAGAGCCCGGACTCGATAATCGACCGCAAGAGGCGGTTCGAGCCGGAGTACGAGAGCCATTACCCATACCGGAAGAGAGAGCCACCGTTTCGGTTTCCGAAACCGATCTGGCGGATGAATTGATCTGGGCGGGCGTAGCGGCTCGTATCGAATTGTGCACGGGTGTATACTGAATCAGACTTAAAACTCCACAATCGGACTTTGGTGCACACGTCTCATTCGAGAACACGCCATTCGCTCAAGAGGCCAAAATGAAAAGATTCCTCGCAGTCTCCCTTTCCTGCGCCATTCTGCTTTATGGTCAGGGCAACAGCTTCACGAAGGTCCGCTACAACGGCGGCTCAGTTCCTTCGAAGGTTGATCCAAAGAGCTGGGATAACAAGCTTACAGTCACGTCGGATTCAATTCTTCTTGAGTTGAAGGACAAAAAGGACATTCAGAGCGTGGAAATACCTGCGAAATCAGTCACATCGCTCAGTTATGGCCAAGAGGCTCACCGGCGGGTTGGGACGATGGTGGCGTTGGCAATTCTTGTCGCGCCCGTGGCGCTATTTGGTCTATTGCACAAAACCAGGCTGCACTATATAGGGATCCAATACTCAAAGCCGGACGGAAAGTCTGCCGGAATACTCCTCCAGGGCGACAAGGACAACTACAGGGCGATGCTGGTCGCCCTCCAAGGCGTCACGGGGGCTCCCGTGTCGGTCGCTGAAAAGGACAGAGAGTTTGTACCGGTTGGTATTAGAACCGCCGTCGCCAGTGGATCCGAAGGAAGCAAAGAGGCCCCTGCCGCTCCGTCTCCAGCGCCGACGCCTGCGCAAACAGCGGCCAATGAGGCGATAGGAACGGTCATTTTGAGCACCAATCCGGACGGCGCTGAGGTCTACGTGGACACCCAGTTTCATGGGAACAGTCCTGCGACTCTCAAACTCAAGCCGGGCACGCACACCATTCGCGTGTCGATGTTGGGCTACAAAGACTGGTCTAAGGAAATATCTTCCGAGGCAGGCTCTACGGCACGACTGACTGCGACGCTCGAAAAGTTGAACTAGGTCTCAGCCTCCTTGGTGTATATGCACTTCGAATGGAGTAGCAGGCACGGCCAGCACCCACCCAAGCGTGCTATCGTCCCCTTTAGATGCACGGCTCAATCGACGAACACATCGGGGCAGCCACCCTTGAACGTTACTCCCTGGGGCAGTTTGGTCCCGCAGTACTGGAGGCCGTGGTTGAGAGCCATCTTCTGATCTGCGCTGCCTGCCGCGACCGGCTGGCGGGCATCGAACCGTTCAACACGGTTCACTTCACCGAGGACGGTCCCATCTATTCGCGAATCACCCAAATGCAGAACGGCTCATTTTCCGCGCGCCATTGGGGCCGCCAGATCGACGGCGGAAGCTGCTACCAGGATCTTGCCGCCGCGCGCAAATACCTACGCGATTCGTTTGCTCAGATGTTCCCCGAGCACAGATGCGTTGAGGCGTGCGGCGACACGACACCGAGCGCGAACATCACGCATGGGATTTCGTAGTCTTGGCGGGATTCCCCACCCGCAAGTCGAGGATTGGGCAAGAATTTACAATTCTGACAAAGGCGCACCAGCGCTTGCCGCGCCGGCGAAAGATCTGAGAGCCGTGTGGGTCAGGACAAGGAGGCCTCCTGGGCAATCGGAAACGTGGCGGATTAGGAACGCAGGTTGGGATGGACGTTTCGGCGGCGGTTTAAAGGAATCCGAGGGAGCCGCCGATCATTGCGATATGCGTCGAGCGCTTTACAGTTTTCTGGTCGTCCTGCTTGTTGCTGCCCTTCAAGCTCCGGCCGAGAACCGGACCTACGGCTCGCGCAACATCGCAAGATCGCAAGGTCGTGTCAGCAGGGCCCGCTCTGTCGGCGGCCACACGAGGACTGCTTCCTCGAAGTGCATGACCTGCGAGCGCGATGCCAATGGACGGGTCAAACGAAACCTGCCGCCCGACGTGAGTTTCAAAGGCAGCATCCCTGCCCGGCCACCGGTAGGACAACTGGTGCCTGGGGTACGTCGTGGACCATATCGTTGCGCTAAAGCGCGGCAGACCGGATGAGCCATCCAACATGCAGTGGCAGACCGTCGAGGAAGCGAAAGCCAAGGACCGCATCGAATGGGCCGCGCAGTCAGCAAATCAAAGCTCGATGGCCGTTGTCATGGATTCGAATTGCGCCTGGCTGAACCCCACATCAGGCACGCTTGTGGGATCGGCAGCCTGCTGGCGCGCCCGGCGGCGTTGGAAATAGTCTCCGACGACCGTCGCAAACCAGGAGAAGTGACGTGGGCCGGCTTTCGTCCCCGGCTTCAGTCCTCGTTCCTCTCGCAGGTAGGAAAGGCACCGCAGCACCTCGTCCTCAGTGGCTCCCTCCGCAGCGTCCATTACGTCCACGACATGACGCGGTCTGGGGTAGATCTTTTCATCGTCGGGCCCGGTCATCATGTACAGAGCCAGCACCTCGCGCAGCCGGGAGTATTGTTTGCAAGTTGACGCCGGCGCGAACGCATCCGGTCGCGAATCGCGCTCTTTGCGATTCGTGGCTGGACAGTCTATGTCGCTTTTTTCTTGAAGATGACTCTCTTCGTTCTGACTCTCTTTGGGTGAACAATCGTTCACTCCCCCCGGTGAATGATCGTTCACCCCCTCCCCCGCACGATCATTCGCCCCGTCTTGGAACAGGGGATGCCACAGGAACTCGATGGCGTTGCTGGTTTGCGCCCGGCCGGAAAACCGGGTGCGGCGCCGGATCAACTTCGTCCTCTCCAGTTCGGCGAGGTACTTTTGTGCTTGGCGGCCGCCGACGCCAATCTCTGCGGCGAGAGTAGCGACAGCGGGAAAGCACTCGCCGTCCTGGCCGGCGTAACGCGCCAACCGGCCGTACGCCACTTTGGCCCCGGGCGACACCAGACTGGAGCGGACCAGGGCTTCAGGAATGAAAATGCCGGTGAATAACCGGAAGGGATTGAACGGCTGGCCGACTTGAAGCGCACCAGCCCTCTGGCGGTCTTGCAGTTGGGTCATGATTTACTCCTGGTCGCAGCGGACAAGAACCTTGAGGCCACAGCACGGGACGTCACCGGCATCCCCGGTGACACGAAATGAGATCTGGGGTATCATCGGTCGGCATGAGCCCTAATGCCGGAGTTGACGTTCAGAAAGTGAAGCAGAACGTGATTTCGTACTGGCTCGAAGATCCTCGGATGAACTGGCTAGTGAAGGTGATTTCGGCACAGAGGGGCGCCAGTCTGAGCGCATCCCTCGGTCGTGTGTTACCGGTTCGCGGATGCGTCGTCTCCGCCAAATTCGTACTCGGACGGCCACTGGCAATGGCTGAGCGGATTCTCGGCCTACGTCCCGGTGAGTTGAGTGCCGGTGCTGTTTTGTTGCGGCTCAATCGCCTGCCGACGGCAAACGAATTCGACCTGGCTCCCGGCTACACAAACGTCGCTGCCTATCCCGGCTATCCGCCTGGGCTGGGGTCGAATCAGTGGATTCTAACTGCTGATATCCTGGCGACGGTGCAAAAGGTCGCCGGACCAGGCCAGACTCTTTGATCGGATCAGGGCACCGCTGGCACCTCAGGCCGCGGCCGGTGGTCTCACAGGCATCCGGTGGACCTTCTCAAAAGTGCAGTTGTGACATGCACGGGTGTCCGTGCGGATTCTATGGCGATACAGGGCGCGAATGCCGGTGCACGCCGGCCATTATCCAGCGATACCTCAGCAAGATATCGGGGCCGCTCCTGGATCGCATCGATATTCATGTGGAAGTGCCCGCAGTGCCGTTCAGGGAACTGCGCGAGAACACCCCGGCCGAGTCATCCGCCCACATCCGTGCCCGCGTCGAGCACGCGCGCAGTCTCCAGCAGGCGCGCGGGTTTTACAACTCCGAGATGCCCGCACCACTGATTCGGAAGTTGTGCGCGCTCGATGAAGCGGGGGAGCGGACGCTCGAAATGGCGGTCCGCCGGATGAATTTCTCCGCCCGCGCCCACGACCGCATCCTCAAAGTCGCCCGCACCGTGGCCGACCTCGCCGAATCCGAAACCGTATCCGCCAAACACATCGCCGAAGCCGTTCAATACCGCAGCCTGGACCGCAGCTATTGGACTTGATGCCGCCGCCCGGCTGCAGGGCCCACGTTAAAACCACATCGGACACGTTAAATTAGTCGTTAACTGCGGTTGCTGAAAGTGAACTCGCGTGTGACCGGTGGCACGGGCCGGGCGATGCCAGCGAACCATGGACCTCGCGTGGTAAAATCCGTCAGTCATGGCATCCACATCCTCTACGGGCGTGGGTTTGGGCGGCCCCAGTGATGACGAATGCAGGGCCGAGGTATTGGCCGTGCTGGCATCGGAAGCATTCCGACGCTCACCAAAGCTCTCGCGTTTGCTCCAGTACTTGTGCGACAAGCAACTTAATGGGCTGGCGGGCGAGATCACGGAGTACGGCATTGCTCTCGATGTGCTTGGCCGGGATGCCCAATTCGACCCGCAGCACGATGCCGTAGTCCGCGTCGACACTCATCATCTTAGAAAGCGGCTTAAGGAATATTACGAGGGTGCCGGAGCCGGTCACCAGATTCAGATTGTCATTTCCAGTGGGCAGTACGCCCCGCAGTTTGCGCGGCGAGGTGTTACTCCGCCGCCAGAAATTCAAGCCGGAGGTGGGTCTTCGGATTTAAAGCCGGCACGCGGGAAATGGACCCTGGGTAAGTGGAAGTGGCTGGCTGGAATGGTTCTCGCCGTGCTGGTCGCGATCTGGGCCATCCCGCACTATCGGCAAACAGCTTCCCGGCAGGCTGGACCTCGCGCGCTGTCAAGCCGTCTCGGTCATTCACTCGCGCCAGGGCCGGCGGAATTCGAGGGGCTTCGGATCGCTACGGGAGACAGGGCAGCGGCCTACATCGATACAGCGGGCCGGACCTGGCTCCCCGACCGTTACTTTAGCGGCGGCACGACTTACCGCCGGCCAGGGGTACAGATTCAACGCACCGCGGATCCGGATTTGTTTCAAAACGGCCGGGAAGGGCAGTTCGTCTACGCCATCCCGCTTCATCCCGGCATATATGAGCTCCACCTATACTTTGCCGAGACGGGCATGCCCTCCGACACGCTGCGTGGCGTCAACATCGCAATCAATGGGCAACCGGCTTCGGGCGTCGACATTGCTTCCGACGCGGGTGGCATCAATACGGCCACTGCGAAGATCTTCAAGGACATCTCTCCGGCCAAAGACGGTTTCCTGCGTCTGACGTTTCAAGGCGCCGGTCAAGGTACCGCGGTGGGGTCTTTCCTCAACGCGATCGAGATTTTGCCGGGAATCCCGGGCAAGATGCGCCCGATTCGGATCACTGCGGGGGGCCGGGCCTTCCGCGACCATCTCGGGCAGGTCTGGTTGCCAGATAAGTGGGCCGCCGGCGGACGGAAAACCAGCAGTGGCGTATCGGTCGACGGAACTCCGGATCCGGGATTGTACCAGTGGGGAAGAGTCGGGCATTTCAGCTATTCGATTCCGGTGGCCGAAGGCGGCGTTTATACCGTGGCCCTGCACTTCTCCGAGATCTGGTTTACGCGGCCCAACTCGCCTGGCGGTGTGGGGAGCCGGGTCTTCGATGTTTACTGCAATGGGACTACCCTACTCAAGGGTTTTGACATCTTGAAAGAGACGGGCGGAATCGGAAACCGTGCGGTCGTCAGGGTCTTTCAGCACATACCGGCGTCGCCACTGGGAAAAATCGACCTCGCATTTGTACCGGTCTCGAACTATTCGCTCATCAACGCGATCGAAGTCACTGAGGAGTAGCTTCACATCCGCCCGTCATTGTATCCCCGCGGTTAAATTAACCTGATAAAACTTCCGGCGGCTGTTGTGCGCGTATAGAATGCGTGTGGGGGTTCAGCGGCGCTCATCGCGCTTTTCGGCTCCATCGTACAGACGACGATTGCTCTCACCGAGCACGTGCCTGTAGCTTCAGAGGAAGGGGTCGGCGAATCGGGAAAGTGCAGCAAACGAGGTCTGCGGGGTTTCAGAGAGCCGCAAAGTGTAACGACATGGCAAGTCTTCCGTAATCGGCCGTCGAACCTTGAACTGACAGTGCTTTCGACTTATAATCCATGGGTATCAAATCTGCGAGGGTCTCGCACGGGCATTGCTTCTGCGTAAGGAAAGGGGGTATTTGCGTCATGCTGCGTTTCCGAACCACGTGTGTTCTTTTCTTGCTGGCGCTGTTGTGCGCCGGTCTGGCTTATTCACAAACCGTGAATGCCACGCTGCTGGGAACCGTCACCGACTCTACGGGTGCGGTTGTTCCCAATGCCAAGGTCACCATCACCGAGGTCACCACCAATACCGCTCGCACCAGCCAAACCAACGATAGCGGGTACTATTCTTTCCCGAATCTGCCTCCGGGCAGCTATTCGGTTGCGGTCGAGGCGCCCGGCTTTAAAAAGGAATTGCGCCGGGACATCACTGTGTTGGTGGATACCAACACCCGCGTGGATATAGGGCTTCAGCCGGGCAACCTGACGGAGACCATCGAGGTCTCGGGCGCGCCGCCGATCCTGCAGACCGACACTGCCTCGACGTCCGAGGAGATCAGCAGCACCCAGCTCGCGAACGTCCCCCTGATCAGCTCGAACCGAAATTTCCAATCCCTTTTGAACCTTGCGCCGGGAGTTGCGCCGGTTCAAGAGCAGCACTCGCAATTCTTCAACGCCTCAAGCTCGCTGCAAACAGAAGTCAACGGCCAGGCGCGCCAGACCAACAACACCATGATCGAGGGTACCGACGACAATGAGCGCACCGGGCTGCTGCAGATCTATATCCCGCCGATCGAAGCCATCCAGACAGTGGACGTTTCGCTGACCAACCACGACCCGGAAATGGGGCGCGCCGCAGGCGCGGTGGTGAATGTGGTGCTGAAGTCGGGAACGAACGAGATACATGGCGCCGCCTACGAATTCCTGCAAAACAGCGATTTCGACGCGCGCTCCTTCTTTAATCCGTCGGTCGGCCACCTGGCGTATAACTACGTCGGTGGCAACCTGGGCGGGCCGATCAAGAAAAACAAGGTCTTTATCTTTGGCGATTACCTGCGGGTGATGGACCACGAAGCGAACACCAACCTGGTGACGATTCCGCCGAACACCTGGCGGACAGGCGATCTGAGCCAGGCAGCGCAAGTAATCTACGACCCGACGAGCGGCAATCCGCTGGACGGTACGGGACGGACGCCGTTCGCCGGCAACCAGATTCCTCCTTCTAGCATCAACTCCATCTCGAAGGCCATTCTCGGCCTGCTGCCGCCGACGAACGAATCGTTCAATATTGCCAAGCCTACGAACAACTATTTCGGGCTGCTGCCGTATACCAAGACCACCGACTCGCTGGATGAGAAGCTAGACTACAACCTGACCGACAAGGATCGCCTGAGCGAACGCTTCAGCTTCTCGCGCCCTGTGATATTCCAGGCTCCTTTGTTCACCGGTTCTTTCGGCAGCCAGACCATCCAGGCCGGCGGCGATGGGCCGGGCGGCGCCTTTATGGGAACCGCCTCGCAGGATACATACAGCACCGGCCTCAACTACGACCGGCTGGTTTCGCCCTCGCTGGTGGCGGAATTGCGGCTGGCGGTATCGTATTACCACAACGAAGCCCTGCCTTCCGATTATGGCAGCAACGATGCCACCAGCCTCGGCATCCCGGGCGTGAACATCAACCCGTTCACCAGCGGCATGGTGGCGATCCAGATCAACGACGGCTTCTCCAACCCGGTGACCGGCTATTCGCCAAGCCTGCCGTGGGTTCGCTCGGAAGTCAATGTGGACCTGGTGAACACCTGGACCAAAACCATGGGCAATCACACCTTCAAGTGGGGATTCGATCTCAAGCGCCTGCGCGACAACTTACTGCAAGACCAGACCTACGGCCCGCGCGGAATCTATTATTTCGGCGACGACCAGACCGCGCTGTGCACTCCCACCAAAATCAGCTCGACTACTGGTTTGGCGACTAGCTGTAATTCGACGGTGGGGATTGCCGACGATATGGCCGCTTTCCTGCTCGACGTGCCATACCAGCTCGGCCGCGACGTCAACACGTATTTCCCGGCCTACCGGCAGTGGGAGTTCTTCGGGTTCGGCGGCGACAAATGGCAGGTGTCGCCCAAGCTGACCCTTAATCTTGGCCTGCGCTGGGAGTTTTATCCTCCGGCGACGCCAGCCTTTCCCGGCGGTTTCTCCAATTACGACCCCACTACGAACAATCTGGTGATAGCAGGGGTCGGTGGCAATCCCGACAACCTGGGCATGAAGACACGGTATAGCTACTTTGCCCCGCGTATCGGACTGGCCTACCGCCTCACCGAAAAGACAGTCATCCGCGGTGGATTCGGCACCAGTTACACGCCGTTCGAAGACAACACGTACGCGTATAACTATCCGGTGCGCGCGAATAACTTTTACACTAACGTGGGCGATGGCTACGCTAACACGCTGCTTCCCAGCGGGCAGGCGGCGACCTTCCAGCAGGGGTTTCCGCTGCCGGTACCGGTGGCGGTTCCGTCCAGCGGCATCATTCCGGCGACCGGCTCGCAGCTGTTGAGCAACAGCGAATTCACCATCAACCTGAATTTCAAGAACCCTTACGTGGAGAGCTGGAACCTCGCGGTGCAGCGCACGCTGCCGGCACACTGGACTCTGGATGTGGCCTACGTCGGGCTTCACGGGGTGGACACGGGTGCGCAGTGGAACCTAAATGCGCCTACCAGCGTGGTTGGCGGAGGCACGGCAAGCATGCCGCTGGATATCCTCTATGGCAAAACGGCAGGCGACACGCTGTTCTGGGATGGTTTTTCATCCAGCTATAACGCATTGCAGGTGAAACTGGACCGTCGTGTCGGCGACCTGAACATTCTCACTGCCTTCACCTGGGGCAAGGGCATGGACTACCAGCAAGATGACGATGGCGCCCTGTACTGGCAGATCGGCGCGCAACGCAATTACGCACGCACGGATTTTGACCGCACGTTGACGTACGTGCAGACCTACGTCTACCAGCTGCCGGCGGGCGTCGGCAAGAAGTGGCTGTCGAGAGGCCCGGCAGCCTGGGTGTTGGGCAACTGGCAGGTTGCCGGCGTGCTAAGCCTGATGACCGGGACGCCGTTCTCCATCACCGCCAGCGGCAGCAGCCTTAACACACCCGGTGAGACCCAGACCGCCACGCAGGTAGCGCCGGTGCAGCTCTTGCACGGCATCAATGTCGGTAATCCGTGGTTCAGCACCTCCAGTTTCCTCCAGCCCACGGGTGTCGCTTTCGGCACTACCGGACGCAACATCATGAGCGGTCCCGGATTGTTCGCGCTGAACCTCTCGCTGTTCAAGAACTTCAGGATCCGTGAGCGCGCCAACATTGAGCTGCGTGCCGAGACCTTCAACCTGACCAACACGCCGCAGTTCGCCAACCCGCAGAATTCGATGACGAGCTCGACCTTCGGCTATGTCACCTCAACTCTCGGCAGCGGCACCGGCGTCAACGGAACCGGCGGCGGCCGAGCCTTGCAATTGGGGGCAAAGGTTACCTTCTGAAGCATCGTTCGGAGAAACCGATCACCCGGCCTCCGGCGTTAAGGCCAGCGCGTAATTCCCGGCTCAACCTGGGAATCGCGCTGGCCTTGTTTGTGGTAACGGTCGCGTTGTACCTTCCCGTCCGGCGGTTTGACTTCGTCAATTTCGACGACCCGGAATACATCACGCGCAACATTCACGTTCGCGGCGGCGTCACGCCGCAGGGTCTTGAATGGGCGCTCACCTCGGGCGAAGCCGCCAACTGGTTCCCCGTGACGCGGCTTTCCTACCTGCTGGACAGCCAGTTTTTCGGCATGCGCAGCGGTCTGTACCATCTCGCCAGCGTTTGGTGGCACGCGCTGGCGGCGGTGCTGCTGTTCGCATTTCTGGCGCGCGCGACTCACGCCCGCTGGCCCAGCGCATGGGTCGCCTTTGTGTTCGCGCTTCATCCGCTGCACGTGGAATCGGTGGCGTGGGTGGCCGAGCGTAAAGACGTTCTTTGTGCTTTCTTCTGGTTTCTGGCGTTGTGGGCCTATGTGCGCTATGCCGAACGGCCGGACCGCGGGCGGTATTTGGCAGTGCTGCTCTGGTTCGGCCTGGGGCTGATGTCCAAGCCGATGGTCGTCACCCTGCCGTTCCTGCTGCTGGTGCTGGATGCATGGCCGCTGCGCCGGTTTTCGCAAGCGGCAGTGCGCGAGAAGATTCCGTTCTTCGTGCTCGCTGCCATCTCGGCTGTGGCGACGTACCTGGTGCAGCAGTCGAGCGGAGCCGTCAAGGAAATCGTGCGGCTGCCCCTCGGGCTGAGGATAGAGAACGCGCTGGTCTCCTGCGATCTCTACTGCCTCAAAACAATTTGGCCGTCCGGGCTAGCCGTGTTCTATCCGTATCCTGCCGGCTTCGCCTGGTGGATGGTGGCGGCCGCCGGGCTGGCGCTAGCCGCCGTCACGGTGCTCGCGCTGCGATCGTTCCGTCGCGCTCCATATCTGGCGGCCGGCTGGCTCTGGTTCCTGGTGACGCTGGCGCCGGTGATCGGCCTGGTGCAAGTGGGCGCACAGGCGCGGGCCGACCGGTACCTGTATGTTCCGATGGTGGGCTTGACCATCATGCTGGCCTGGGGCGCGGCTGATCTGGCGCGGCGCTGGCGGCCGGCGGCGCGGCCCATCGCCGCCGCGGCCGTTGCGGCATGTCTGGCTGCGGCGGCTGTTTCGGCGGCCCAGATCGAGTACTGGAGAAACAGCGAAACGCTGTTCCGGCACGCGCTCGATGTGACCGCGGATAACTACCTGGCCGAGCACAATCTGGGGAGTTACCTGCTCACAACCGGGAGGATCTCCGAGGCCATCCCGCACCTGGAAGCGGCGTTGCGGATCCGGCCCGAATCGGCGCCAGCGCGCAGCGACCTGGCGAGTGCGCTGGCCCAGACGCCCGGCGGCCTGCCCCAGGCTATTGCCCAATACCAAGCCGCGCTCCGCCTTCTGCCCGATTCCGCCATCCTGCACCAAAATCTGGCGAGCGCGCTGGCGCAGACACCCGGCGGCGTGCCCGAGGCCATCGCCGAGTATGGGGCGGCGCTGCGGCTCAACCCGGATGATCCGGAGGTGCACAATGCCCTCGGCCTCGCGCTGGCGGAAATCCAAGGCCGCCTGGCGGATGCCATCGCGCAGTACCAGGCGGCGCTTCGCATCGATCCCGATTACGCGGAGGCGCACTACAACCTGGGCGTGGCGCTATCCAGAACCGGCGGCCGGTTACCGGAAGCAGCGGCGGAGTTCGAAGCCGCGCTGCGCCTGAAGCCGGATTATGCGGAGGCGCACAACAATCTGGGTTTCGTGCTGACCCAGTTGCCGGGCCGGTCGTCCGAGGCGATAGCGCACTTTGAGGCAGCCGTGCGCATTCAGCCGGACTACGCCGACGCGCACTACAACCTGGGCGTGGCGCTATCGCAAGTCCCGGGCCGGATGCCGGAAGCAATTGCCCAATTGGAAGATGCCCTGAGGCTCAAGCCCGACCCGGAACTGCGCCGCACTGTGGACCGTCTGCGCGCCGGGCGGTGATTGGCCCCATGCGAGGCGCGGGTGTTGGAGCCGTTCAGGTGTTATTAAGTTAATGATACAGGGGCGAATAAGTACAGGGGCATTGGCAAGTGTGAGGCAGGGCAGGCCATCGCCTTTTGTGGCCTGCCGCTGCCAGTGGAAGACAGGCGACAAAAATCGATCGCCTGTCCTACCACCACGACATGTCCCGCCAATTCTGTGCAGGGTATGGGACGCGTCTGCTTCCCCGATCAGTTATAGGTGGCGTCGACGGAAGTGGACACGTATCCAACCAAGTATCCGAAATCCAACCCCGTCGCCGTGAAGCTCGCCGGGTTCGTAAAATTGCTCACCGTCAGAAACCCGCTGCCAGCCGGTAGTGCCAGCAACACGGGCGCCGGTACAGTGAACGATCCAGGACCCACTGGCGCATCGCAAATAAAGGAGGCGTAAAACCCTGTGGACGACGCACTACTGCCGGTGATTTGAACGTAGGTGCCTGGGGCGCCTCCGGTCCAGGTGACCGGTACGCCCTGTGTGCGCGTTATCGTCCCGTCCGAAGCCGAATTGGTCCACGCCAGCGGGGTGGGGAAATTCAAAATAGCGCTGATGGCCCCGATGCCGTTTCCGCCGCTGCCGGCGAATGTGAAGTTTCCGCCCGTCGCGGGAACGAACCCCGCCGGGAGTTGGGCGGCGTAAAAGCCGGGCGCAGCGGGAATTTCTGTTAGCGCCTGCTGGGTACCGCCGGGCCCGGTAACGGATATCGGGCCGACATCGATCCCGTTCAGGCTGAATGGATTGGTCGCGACCGTTGAGAGGCTCTGCGCCTGCGTCACCGAGCAACTTCCCAGCGATGGCTGGGCACTGCTCTGATATCCGGTGAGCAGGCTGCCAGAGATGCTGTAAAAAAATCCGCCTGCCTCATCTGTGACCATCCCCGAGGTGTTTGTACTATGAGCAATCGAGAGGCCGCCGAACTTGACCGTGGTTTGGCCCGCCAGCGTCCCAGCCTCCGTCGAGCTGACAAACGAGAGCGGGTCGGTGCAGGCGCCGTCGCTCGTGCCGATCGGTATCGTGGCGAGATTAGTGACCGTAGCGGTGCTGCCGCTGCCGATCACGCCCGTTACGGAAACTGCACAGCCGGTGGGAGCATCCGCAGGGACTACCACGGCGATTTGATCCACGCCCTGATAGTGCGACCTCCCTTGGTACGCTATGGGCACCTGGACGCCGCCGAAATAGAGGGCCGTGATATTGCCGCTGAGGTTATCGAAGGACGTAGGCGGGCTCACGTCGGTGTTATTCGTATCGGCGCCATCGCCTGAACCCCAGAAGACGATCACTTCGGTGGGGTACGCCGATCGGCTGGCGGTGATCAGATGACCATCGTTGTTGTCGGTCACCGCCGCCAGAGCGCCATCATAGGAATCGAAGCCGAAGGCACTCGACACTATCGTGATTGGCAGCGGCTGGCTGGTCTGCCCGCCGTAGGAAACGGTAATCGTCCCCGCTCCCACGGGGGTGGTGGACGGAAGAACTACGGCAAGCTGGCCGGGAATGGCGTAATAAAACGCCGGATGCACAGTCGTGCCGCCTACCGTGACCGAGACGCTGGAGCCGTTCAGCGTTTGCGGCAGGGCCTTGCTGGGGTCCTGCAACGGATTGGCCTGGCTCCCTGGCGTCGCCAGGTTGGCGCCATAGATAACGATCAGCGTTCCCGGCGCGATGCCGTAATTGGGCGCTCCCGGCAGGATGTTGCTGTAGTTGTTCAGCACGGCGGCGACCGTCGGTACACCAGGTCCGCCCAAAGTCACGTTGCTGCCTTGCTTGATCGTCGTTCCGGAGGTGCTGTAGGTGACGTACTCCAGGGTGATTGAGCCGCTGCTGGCTGCCGTCACCAGGACCCCAGCGTAATCGCCGCCGTTGGTGTGCACCGCGATAACTTCGTTGACTACCAGGCTGCTGCCGGGAATCGGCGCCGTCGAGTAGGGTGTCGAGGCGAGAGTGGTTTCGAGCAAACCGCTCGAGGCAAAGACACTGAAATCGGAGCCGAAGGTCGTCCCGAGGTCATACAGCATTGCTGAGCCTACGGGTGCGATGCTGCTCCCGTTAAAGGTGATGTCTCCTCCCGACGAGCCGGTCGTTCCGGTAACTAGGTCCAGGTTGGTGTCCGCCAAAGCGGCCAGCGGCAGTGCCAGTACAAAAGTGGTTATAGCCGCGGTGTGAAGTAATTTACGCATTTTCCCCTCCTTGTCTCCTCCTGCAACATGGTGAGCGCAGGATCAATTCTATATCTCGCAACGCACCAAAGCCAGACAAAATGGCTCAGGTTTGCGTCGCCGGCGCTACCGGCTGGCCGGAAGATAGCAGTGGTGGAGTTCTCGCGGGAGTCATGAGAAGAGGGGCCGGTGATCCGGTGATAAAGAGGGGCCGGGGACCCCCGGGCCGCCCAGTTGGTACACTGATCGGTGGTGTCGTTCGAACACATCCTGTTCGCGGTGGATGAGGCTGGTGTTGCGCTGGTGACCATCAACCGTCCGGAGAAGCGCAACGCGCTCTCGCGAGCGGTGGTGATGGAATTGGGAGTGGCCTTCGATCGGGTCGCGGAAGATGCGGCGATCCGCGCGGCAATCGTGACCGGGGCGGGCGATACGGCGTTTGTGGCGGGAGCGGATATCGGCGAACTGGCGGCGCTCTCGGCGGTGGAGATGCGCCAGTACGCGCTCGACGGGCAGCGGGTGTTGCGGCGCCTGGAGACCGCGGGCAAACCGTCGGTGGCGGCGGTGAACGGGTTTGCACTGGGCGGCGGGCTGGAGCTGGCCCTGGCGGCGACGGTGCGGGTGGCATCGGAGAACGCGAAACTGGGGCAGCCGGAGGTGAAGCTCGGGTTGATTCCGGGCTTTGGCGGGACGCAGCGGCTGCCGCGGCTGGTGGGCCGCGGGCGCGCTCTGTGGATGCTGGCTTCGGGCGAGCCGATTGACGCGGCTGAAGCATGGCGCATCGGCCTGGTGAACGCGGTGGTGCCGCAGGCGGAGTTGCCTGGTGCGGCGCGCGCCTGGTTGGGAAAGGTTTTGAAGAACGGCCCGCTGGCCGTGCGGCTGGCGATGGAAGCGGTGGATGCGGGCCTCGACGGCGGCGTGGAAGAAGGACTGCAACTGGAAGCGGCGCTGTTCGCAGCGAGTGCGGCCAGCGAAGACCGCCGGGAAGGCACGCGGGCGTTTCTGGAGAAGAGGACCCCGGCGTTTACGGGGAAGTGAACTATGTCGCGAGTATGGGAAGGCCAGTTAACGGCCGCCGGGCTGCGGTTTGCCATCATCGTCAGCCGCTTCAACAGTTTTATTACGGACCGCCTGCTGGCGGGCGCGTTGGATGCGTTGACGCGCACGGGTGCGGCGGCGGACCTGATCGAAATCATCAAAGTGCCGGGCTCATGGGAGATACCGCTGATAGCCGCGGAAGTGGCGCGGGCGCACCGTTATGACGCGGTGATCTGCCTGAGCGCGCTGATCCGCGGCGACACGCCGCATTTCGATTACATTGCCGCCGAAGCCGCCAAGGGGATTGCGCAGGCCAGCCTGGAGACGGGAGTCCCGGTAGCATTTGGCGTGCTGACTACGAACACGCTGGAGCAGGCCATCGACCGGGCCGGAGCCAAGGGCGGCAACAAAGGTTTCGACGCCGCCATGAGCGCCATCGAAATGGCCAATCTTCTCCGCGCGATGCGCCAGGCCACCTAATGCCCGCCCGCCGCAGGTCGCGCCAGCGCGCCTTGCAGATCCTCTTTTCCTGGGATGCGCGCCATCAGCCTCCGGAGGAGGCGATCGACGCCTACTTCGGCACGCTATATGCGGAGGAGCATCCGGAGCGCGACGCCTTCGCGGTCAGCCTGGTGGAAGGCGCCATCGCCCACATCGAGGAAGTGGATGGGCTGATCAGCCGGCATGCCGAGCACTGGCGGATGGAGCGAATGCCGGCCGTCGATCGCAACATTCTGCGGCTGGGGGTTTACGAGATGCTCCATGGCGGCACGCCCGCCGCGGTCACCATCGACGAGGCGCTGGAGCTGACGCGCAAGTTTTCCGGCGAGGAATCGGTACAATTCGTCAACGGGGTGCTGGACGCGATTCACCGCAGCCAGCCTGCGGGCGCCCCCGATGCCAAGGCGGGCGGGGAATCCGGCTAGTGGACGCAGGCATGGACGGATGTAAAATCTGCTTCGAAATCCGGCCCGGGACGTGTTACACTGGAGTTCTTCCGCGTCCGACCACAATTCCAACCGTGTTTACCTGCTGTACTGGAGGTTTTCTTGAATAAGATACGCATTCTCGTATATGCGGCGCTCGGTAGCGTGCTCTGCGCGGCTGCACTCGAGGCCCAGACGCCGGCCGCCGTCAATGTCATTTCGGGGAACGGGCAGTTGGACTGCCAAAGCTGCATCAAAGACACGTTCATCAGTTTCGATCCGATCGCTGTGCAAGTAGTCGACGCCGGCGGAAGACCGGTGGCCGGCACTCCGGTGAACTGGGCGGTGGCTTCCGGGACTGCGTATTTTACCCCGCCGAACGACTTCGGCGCCACCAGTATTACCACGATCACCGACAACACGGGGACGACATCGGTCCCGATTGGACAACTGGAGGTGCTGCAGGCCGGCGCACAGTTCGGGGTGTCGAGCACGATTACCGCGACTGCGGGCAGCGCCAGCGCCACATTTTTCGAGACCCAGGCGTCGGAGGTGAATCCGGGGCCAGGAACGATTGATGTCGTGGTGAACTACCCGAACGATCCGAACGGGCCTCAGTACACGCCGATCACGGGGACGGCTGGTTCGGCGGGGTCATCCTTTAACGTGGGCGTTTACACGGTCACCTTGACGGGTATTCCCAATATTGCCTTGTTTCTGGCGAATTATGACAACACCGTCTCACCGCCGGTCTACACTATCGGACCGTCGGCCAAGGTACCTTCGGCTTACTGCGAGACGCAGGCGGGCGCCGGCCTTTATACGGTGCTGAGCAGCAGCTCGGGCATTGCAACCTGCACCGTTAAGTTCGGCCCGGTGGCTGGCTCGGGAACCTATGTGGTCGTCACCGGAGGATCGGTGCCGACGACGGTGGGCGCCATTCCGGATTCCAATTTCATCACCGGCTCTTGGGACCTCACGGTGACGGCGCCGAAGGTGGGCAGCGTCACGGTTGTCAGCGGCAACAACCAATCCGCCCTGGCGGGCGCGGCACTGCAGCCGCTGGTGGCCGAGGTGCTCGATACGTCCTCGAATCCGCTGCTGGGCCAAGGTGTCACGTGGGCCGCAACGCCGGCCAACGCGATCCAGCTCAACAACGTTACGACGAGCTCCGATACCAATGGGATAGTTGAGGTGACGAACCCGGTGCTGAGCACATCGGCAGCCGGCACCATCACTGTCACGGCGACTTCCAATACCAACTCGAAGGCGGTGGCGACATTCACCATCGCAGCCTCGCAACCGATAACGGTGAGCAGTCTGACCATCCAAAGCGGCAACAACCAGACCGCGGTGGAAGACGCGGCATTCACCAATCCGCTGGCAGTGACGGTGATCGGCAGCAACGGCGCACCGATAGCCGGCACCACGGTTTCGTTCACGGCGAGCGGGCCGGTCACGCTTTCGGCGAGCTCGACGACCACCAGCTCGAGCGGCGTGGCGCAGGTGACGGCGACCGGGGGGGCTACACCGGGCACGGCCACGGTGACCGCCTCGATCGGCGGGCTGAGCCAGATCTTCAACCTGACCGTGGTGCCGCCGGGGCCGAACCTGACGATTTCCAGCTTCGTGAATGGCGCCGATGGCCAGGTTGGCTCGATTTCGCCGTGCAGCGTTGCGGCGATTGTCGGCGCGGGAGTTGCCGCGGGCGGGGCGGCCCTGGCGCCGGTGGTGGGACCGTTGCAGTATGACCTGGCCACCGACATGGTCAACTTCGGCACCAGCCAGGCGCCCATTTTGGCGCCGATCTTTGCGGTCTCCAATGTCACCGGCCAGCAGCAGATCCTGATCCAGGTGCCCTGCGAAGTCACGCCGGGAACGGTACCGGTAACGGTGACCGTGAACGGCGGCAGCCAGACCCTGAACGTCAAGGTGCTCCCGGCCAGCCCGGGCATCTACCAGACACTCATGTCGGACGGCGTGGTGCGCGCGGTAATCGAGCGACCGGACGGCTCTTTTGTGAGCCCGTCCAACCCGACAAGGCGGGGCGAAACCGTCACGGCTTTCGTCACCGGCCTTGGACCGGTGAGCCCGCAGATCGGGACCAACGGGCTGCCCATTCCGGGCACGCCTTCCACAGTTAACGGCCAGGTGATTGTTGGCATCCAGAACGAAGGCGTGCCGGTCACGGAGGCGCAATTGGCGTTCGATATGGTCGGCGTATATTTGATCCAGTTCGAGATCCCAAGCGATGCGCCGCAAGGCGATAACATCGTGTTCTCGGTAGGGCTGATACCGGTCGGCTCGAGCCAGGCGTACTACAGCAACAGCACCGGCAGTAAGATTCCCATCGAGTAGCTTCGCCCGCTTACGGGGCCGGGATCTCATTCCCGGCCCCTCACTTCTTCCAGTCAGTCCCAGCCCCCAGCCAGCAAGATCGCGGGCGCCTCACCACTTCGCAGCTTTCGTTTTTTGTTCGCCATTTAGTCTATATGTAGTGTGTGCCGCGATCAGTGTAGACTCAGTGGTACCTCAGTAACTCCGTCCTAATCAAAGACTTCCCGCAAAAATCCTCTTGCAAAGGGCAGGGGCTCATGGCACTATAGCTTGTGGTGGATTGAAACTGGACTAAAAGTGGGCGATTGGACTCAAGAACTGCTGATGGTAGAACCCCCGCGGGGGATGTACCCCAGCCGGCTGGATGACAAAGGCCGGGCGAAAATGCCGGCGGCGTTCCAGCAGTTTTTTGCGGCGCTGCGCGAAAAGAAGCTTTTCGTGACCAGCCTGGACCGTCGCATAGCTCAAATATACCCGATGGCGGTCTGGCGTCAAAACGAAAAATTCTTCGATAGTTACCGGGAAGATCCGCGGCTGGCGCGCAACGTGGCTTTCAACGCGGCGGACTTGGGCGCGGAAGCCGAGATGGACGCGCAGGGGCGGATTCTGTTTGCGCCGGAGCTGCGGCGCGAATTGGGAATCGAGAACGCGCCGGTGCGTCTGTTCGCGTATCGCGGCCGGATCGAAGTGTTGAGCGAGAAGCTGTACGAAGACCGCAAGCGGGAGGCCTCGGCGACGGCGCCCGAAGACGTGGCGAAGCTAGAGGCGGCGGGGCTGGTCTGATGGCGTATGCATTTTTCGGTGATGGCCGACGAGGCGCTCGCGCTGCTCGAAGTGCGGCCGGACGGCATCTACCTGGACGCCACCACGGGACTGGGCGGGCACACGGCGCTGATTGCGGCGCGGCTGGAACGAGGGTTTGTAATCGCCAACGACCGCGACGCGCAATCGCTCGAGATGGCGCGCCGGAACACGCAAGCGCTCGCCGGACGCATCCGGTTTCACCAAGGCACATTCGGGATGCTGGCGCAGACGGTGCGCAGCGAAGGTTTGGAAAAAGTGGACGGCCTGCTGGCCGACCTGGGCGTGAGCCGGTATCAGTTGACCGCGCCCGAGAGAGGTTTTTCGTTCTTGACGGATGGGCCGCTGGACATGCGTATGGATACGACCCAGGGCATGACGGCGGCGGATCTGGTCAATCACACAGCCGAGAAGGCACTCGCCGATTTGATTTTTCAATTGGGCGAAGAAAGGAGGGCGCGGAAGGTAGCCAGAGCAATCGTCCGCGCACGGCCCATACGGAGCACACTACATCTAGGCAACGTAGTGGAGCGGGCCGTGCACCGGACGGGCCGTCTGCATCCGGCCACGAAGACATTCATGGCCCTGCGGATGGCGGTGAACGACGAGCCCGGAGAGTTGGACCGGCTGCTCGAAACAGGGCCGGAGATTTTGCGCGAAGGCGGCCGGATGGTGGTGATCAGCTTCATGAGCCTCGACGACCGCAGGGTGAAATTGCGATTCCGGGAACTGGCGCGGCAAGGGCGTGCCACGGTTCTCACCAAGCATCCCCTGGTGCCGGGCGACCGGGAGACGGCGGAAAACGCGGCATCGCGCAGCGCCAAGCTGCGCGCCATCGAAATGATTGAGAGAAGGAACTAGACCACTATGGCGACCATGCCAGCATTCTTAGGTAAGGCGGCGAGCGCGGGCGCAAGCGCAGCCATCGCTGTGCCGGCCGTTGCGCGTCTGGAACAGGATCCCTGTCGCCTGCGGCCGTTGCCGCTGGATGACGTCTTGTTCTACTCGAAAAAGATCGATAACTCGCGGCTGGTGCGGGCTGCGGACCCGCGGGCGCGAGGCGCGTGCTGGAGCGCGGTGGGTGTGGCAAGCCTGCTGCTGGTGCTGCTGGCCGGCACGCTGGTTCCGTGCCTGGCCGGCCGCCTGGAAGGATACAGCCTGGAAGCGCTGAAGGGCGAAGAGCGGCGGCTGCTGGACGAGCGCCGCACGCTGGAGTTGCAGGAAGCCGAGCTGCTGAGCCCGGACCGTCTCCAACAGTTGGCCGAGCGGCAGAACCTGGTGACGCCGAAGGCGGGCCAGGTGGTGCATCTGGACGGCAACAAACCGGACAGCGCTTTTGCGCTGGTAAAGTAGCGGGAACGGGGAGCGTGATTGGCTCACGCAGCGCGGCATGCTGGAGCGACGTCTCAAATGGCTCGCGGGATTCATCCTCATCTGGGGCGGGCTGATTCTGTGCAAGCTGATCTCCCTGCAGGTGGTGCATCACCGGCAATATGCCGGGCTGGCGCGTTCGCGCCAGGAGCAGGTCATCAAGATACTGGCTCCGCGGGGCGCGATTCTTGACCGCACGGGCGCGCCGCTGGCGATGAGCGTGCCCACCCAGGCGGTGCTGGTCAATCCTCAAAAAGTGCCCGATCTGGGCGTGGCGGCCGCCATCCTTTCCATGGTCCTGACGATGGACCGCGCGGACCTGTACGCGCGCCTGGAAGCGGCGCGCGAGGACGGGCGCGGCTATTTCGTGGTGAAACGGAAGGCGACCTGGGAGGAGGCGCAGCGGCTGCGCGGCATGGCGTTCGACTGGATCGAGATCGAGAGCGGCAGCGAACGGCACTACCCGAACGGGCCGCTGGCGGCGCACATTCTGGGCGGAGTGGATTTCGCGGAAAAGGGCAACGCCGGCGTCGAAAAAGAGCTGGAGGCGGATCTGGAAGGGACGCCGGGCGAAGAGCGGGTGTTGACCGACGTCAAAGGGCGGGGGATCGATGCGCTGGTGGAATCGGAGCCGAAGCCGGGTGCGCCGCTGACGCTGACCATCGACGAGCGGCTTCAGTTTGTGGCGGAGCGCGAGCTGGCCGCGCAGGCGGAGGCGATGGGCGCGCATAGCGGGAGCGTGGTGGTGATGAACCCGCACAACGGCGACATTCTGGCGCTGGCGAGCTACCCCGGTTACGATCCCAACCTGCCGCCGAGCCGTGCGGACAATCCGGAAGCGCGGCTCAATCATGCGACTTCGGTACCGTTCGAGCCGGGATCGGTGTTTAAGGTGATCACGCTGTCGGCGGCGCTGGAGACTACGCCGCTGGGGCCGCAGAGCATGATCGATTGCGGTCGCGGATGGATTACGCTGTTCGGGCGGACGATTCACGAAGCGCACGGCGGATATGGCGTCATCTCGATGGCGCAGGTGCTGGCGCGCTCCAGCAACGTGGGCGCCATCCGGATCGGCATGACGGTGGGCGAAGCGCGGATGGACGAATACGTGCGCCGTTTCGGGTTCGGGGAGAAAACCGGGATACCGCTGCCGGCAGAATCGCGCGGCCGCCTGCGCAATTTAGAGAGGTGGAGCAAGAGCTCGTTGCCGTCCATCTCGATCGGCCAGGAAGTTTCGGTGACTACTCTGCAGTTGGCGCAGGCGAATTCGATCGTAGCCAACGGCGGCCTGCTGGTGAGGCCGCGGCTGGTGCTGAAGAAGGGCGGCCAGGATGTACCGGCGCCGGAGCCGGTGCGGGTGATCAAGCCCGAGACGGCGATGACGATGCGCCAGATGATGGAGGGCGTGGTGCTTCCGGGAGGGACCGGGTATCCGGAGGCGCGCCTGGAAGGATATTCGGACGCGGGGAAAACCGGGTCCGCGCAGATCTACGATGTGGCCACCAAGCATTACACGCACTATTACAACGGCTCGTTTGTCGGGTTTGCGCCGCTCAACAATCCATCCATCGTGGTGGTGGTGACGCTGAACGGGACACACGGGAACCTGGGCTACGGCGGCAGAGCGGCGGCCCCGGTGTTCCATGCGGTCGCGAGCGAAGCCCTGCGGGTACTCGATGTTCCCAAGGACCTGCCGGATGCGCCCGTACCCGTGCAGGTGGCAGACGACGACGCGAACAAAGACGATTTGGCGATCGCCAACCTGGGGTCGACCGAACCGAATATCCTGGAAGAAGAGGGCGAAGAAGATGCGCCGGCGCCCGGCCCCGCGGTTCCGGTCGGGCCGACGGTTCCGGACTTCAAAGGCAAAACCATGCGCGCGGTGCTGGCCGAAGCGGTGGAAAAAGGATTGCCGGTGGTTCCCGACGGCAGCGGAGTGGCGCGCCTGCAGTATCCGCCGGCCGGGAGCGTGCTGCGGCAGGGAGAACGGATTCGAGTGCGGTTTTCGCGATGAAGCTGGGTGAGGTACTCTCGGGAATCCGCCTGCGCCGCCCGGCGCCGCCGGACCTGGCGAACGCCGACGTTGCGGGGCTCGAATACGATTCACGGCGGGTGCGGGAGGGGTACCTTTTCTTCGCTTTTCCGGGCAGCCGGGCCGATGGCCGCGACTTCGCACGGGCCGCGCTGGAGCGGGGCGCAGTGGCGGTGGCGAGCGAATCGCCGGCCCCGGCGGGCCTGGAAGGGCGCTGGATTGAGGTAGATCACGGCCGGCAGGCGTTGGCGCGCGCGGCCCGGCTGTTCTACGGCAAGCCGGACGAGCAGGTGGCGCTGACGGGGATCACCGGAACCAACGGGAAAACCACCACCGGATTCCTGATCGATTCGGTGCTGCGGACGGCGGGTTTGACAACGGCACTGGTGGGCACGATCGAATATCACCTCGCGGGACGCGTGCTGCCGGCGGTGAATACGACGCCGGAATCGCTGGACTTGATCCGGCTGCTGGCCGAATTGCGGGCCGAAGGCGGCACGCATGCCACGATGGAGGTTTCCTCGCACGCGCTCGAACTGGGACGAGTGTATGGGCTGCGCTTCCATACCGCCGTGTTCACCAACCTCACGCGCGACCACCTGGATTTTCACGGCACGATGGAGGCTTACTTCGCGGCCAAGCAAAAGCTGTTCGCGGGCTCGGGCGCCGAGCCGCCGGCCATCGCCGTGCTGAATCGCGACGACAGCTACGCGCGCAGCCTCCAAACCGGGCCCGAGACGCGGGTCCTCTGGTACGGGTTGGGCCAAGACCCGGATCTGCGGGCGCTGCATATTTCCTCCGGAAGCCAGCGGCTGCACTTCGATGTGCAGTTTGGCAAGCAGCGTTTCGCGGTGGAATCGCCGCTGATCGGCCGGATCAACGTCTATAACATTCTGGCGGCGTGCGGCGCGGGGATTTCCTATGGTTTGGCGCCGGAAACGATCGCGCGCGGCATTGCCGCGCTGCAGGCCGTGCCGGGGCGGTTCGAGCGAGTGGATGAAGGTCAGCCGTTCGTGGTGGTGGTGGATTACGCCCACACGCCGGACGCGTTGGAGAACGTGATTGCGGTGGCGCGCGGGTTGAATCCCAAGCGGGTGATCACGCTGTTTGGATGCGGCGGCGACCGCGACCGCACCAAGCGGCCGCTGATGGGGCAGGCGGCCGCGGAGCTGAGCGATTTCGTGGTGCTGACGAGCGACAACCCGCGCTCGGAAGACCCGCTGGCAATCATGAACGACGCGCTGGTGGGAATCCGCCGCGTGGACAAACCGCACGTGGTGGAACCGGACCGTGCGGCCGCCATTGCGCGCGCGCTCAATGAGGCGCGCGAAGGCGACCTGGTGATTCTGGCGGGGAAGGGTCACGAGACGTACCAGGTTTTGCCGGACAGGACGATCCCATTCGACGACCGGGCGGTGGCCCGCGAAGTGCTGCGAGGGTATGGGTATCATCGGCCAGCTGAACCATGACCTTGGATTTACAGGAGGTTGCGCGCGCCATAGCGGCGGCGGGCGCGGTGCCGGCGTTGGCGGTGGCGGGCTGGAGCGTGGACACCCGGACACAACAGCCGGGCGATGTATATTTTGCACTGCGCGGCGCGAGTCGCGACGGCCATGATTTTGTGCCGCAGGCGCTGGGGCAAGGCGCGGCGGCGGTGGTAGTGGAAGCGGCGCGGGGCGCGGGCCCGGACGGCAAAGCGCTACGGGTGGCGGACACGCTGGTGGCGCTTCAGGAACTGGGGCGGTGGGCGCGGCGGAAGTGGGGCGGGACGGTGATCGGGGTGACGGGCAGCGCGGGTAAGACCACCACTAAGGACGCGATTGCGCACCTGCTAGAAGTGCGCGGGCCGGTGGGGCGGACGATGGGGAACCTGAACAACCACATTGGCGTGCCGCTTTCGATTCTGCGTCTGCCGGACGCGGCGAGGACGGCGGTGCTCGAAATGGGGATGAATCACCCGGGGGAGATCCGCGCGCTCGCCGGCATGGCGCGGCCCGAAGTCGGCGTGGTCACCAACGTGGGATACGCGCACGTGGAGTTCTTCGATTCGATCGAGGGCATCGCGGCGGCGAAGCGGGAGCTGATCGAGAGCCTGCCCCGGGACGGCGTAGCGGTGCTGAACGCCGACGACGCTCGCGTCCGCGGTTTTCGCGACGCGCACCCGGGGCGTTCGGTGACGTTCGGCTTTTCGGAAGGTGCGGACGTGCGGGCGGAAGGCGTGTCGGCGGACGGTGCGGGGACGCGGTTTCGCGCCCTGGGTGTCGACTTCGAGACCACTCTCGCGGGCCGGCACGCGGTGATGAATCTGCTGGCCGCGTTGGCGGTGGCGCGGGTGCTCGAGATTCCACCGGAGGGACTCCGCGAGGCGGTGGCGAGCTTCACCGTGGATGCGATGCGCGGCGGGCGCTCCATCCACAACGGCATCGTGGTGTGGAACGACTGCTACAACTCGAATCCGGAGGCGGCGCAGCGGATGATCGACGTACTCGGCCAGACGCGCGCGGCGCGGCGCTTCGCGGTGCTGGGCGAGATGCTCGAGCTGGGTCATGTCGCCGCGGCGCTGCACCGCCAGGTGGGCGCTTACGCGGCGCGGCACGGGGTGGACGTTCTCATTGGCGTGCGCGGCCAGGCACGGCTGATGGTGGAAGCGGCGGCCGCGGAGGGTGTCCGCAGCGCGCAGTTTTTCGAGGACCCGGCTGAGGCGGGGGAATTCGTCCGTGAAATGGCGCACGCCGGAGACGCGGTGCTGTTCAAGGGCTCGCGCGGGGTGCGCATGGAACGGGCGTTAGAAAGGTTTCAAGCGGAGGGGCCGGGCACGTTCTTGAAAGATTCAGGCCGCTCCTGACTTGGCGCGATGCTTTACTACCTACTCTACGAACAGCTCTTCCGGTATGTCAGCCCGTTCCGTGTCTTCCGCTACACGACGTTTCGCACGGCATTCGCCAGCCTTACGGCGCTGTTCCTGTGCATTGCGCTGGGGCCGTGGCTGATCGCCAAACTGCGGCAGTTTCAAATTGGCCAGTTCATCCGCGAGGAAGGCCCAAAATCGCACCAGAGTAAGGCCGGAACGCCAACCATGGGCGGCGTGCTGATCATCATTTCGATCGTGATCCCGACCCTGCTGTGGGCGGACCTGCGCAACGTTTACGTGTGGGTGGCGATAGCCGCGCTGATCGGCTACGGGTGGATCGGATTTCTGGACGATTACGCCAAGGTCACCAACCGGCGCAACCTGGGAATGTCGGGCAAGAGGAAATTGTTCTATCAGTTTGTGGCGGGCTTTGGCTTCGCCGCCGCGCTGCTGGTGATGCGCGCGCATGGGCAGTTTTCTACCGCGTTGAATATTCCGTTTATCAAGAATTATCAGCCCTCGCTGTTGATCGGCGGGCTGCTGGCAAATCCGTGGACCTACCTGATCGGCGTGTTGCCATTCGTTGTGTTCGTGGCGCTGGTGGTGGTGTTTTTGTCGAATGCGGTGAACCTGACGGATGGATTGGACGGCCTGGCAATCGGGCTGATGGTGATTTCGGCGGGGGCGCTGACGATACTGACCTACGCAGGCGGGCACGCGCAATTAGCCCAGTACCTGCAACTGGCGCGCAACCCGCACTCTTCGGAGCTGACGGTGTTCTGCGGCTCGATGACCGGCGCCAGCCTGGGGTTCCTCTGGTACAACGCGCACCCGGCGGATATCTTTATGGGCGACGTGGGATCGCTGGGGTTGGGCGGCAGCATGGCGGTGGTGGCGGTGCTGATCAAACAGGAAGTGCTGCTGGTCTTTATCGGCGGCATTTTCATTCTGGAAGCGGTTTCGGTAATTCTGCAGGTAGGGAGCTTCAAGCTGCGCCACGGCAAGCGCATTTTCAAAATGGCTCCGCTGCATCATCATTTCGAGGCGCTGGGGTGGACTGAATCGAAGATCATCGCCCGCTTTTGGATTGCGGGCCTGGTGCTGGCACTATTCGCGCTGACGACGTTGAAGCTGAGATGACAACGAACTGGGCCGGCGCCAGAGTGCTGGTGGTCGGCATGAAAAAATCGGGGCTGGCATCGGCGCAACTGCTGGCGGGCCTGGGCGCGCACGTGCGGGCTACCGACCTGAAGCCGCTGGCCGAACTGGGCGAGGCGGCGGAAGCGTTGGCGCGGCTCGATATTCCATTCGAATTGCAGACGCCGACGGTGTTTTTGGAGTCCGACGCGGTGGTGATTTCGCCCGACGTACCGGCGGACCTGGCGCCGCTCGAAGCCGCGCGCGCACGCGGCGTGAAGGTGATCGGCGAAGTCGAGCTGGCGGCTCCGTTCCTGAAGGGGCGGACGATCGGCGTCACCGGAACCAACGGCAAGACCACCACTACCAGCCTGATCGGCCATATCCTGCGCGCGGCGGGCCTCGAGACGCAGGTGGGTGGCAACATCGGAACGCCGGTGACGGCGATGATCGCGAGCTCGCATGAGGGCGGCTGGAACGTGCTGGAGCTTTCCAGCTTTCAACTCGAGACCATTCACGATTTCCACGCGTATGTGGGGCTGGCGCTGAACGTCACGCAGAATCATCTGGACCGGCATCACAACTTCGAGAATTATGCGGCGGCCAAGGCCCGGCTGTTTCGCAATATGACGGCTGGCGACTTCGCCATTCTGAACGCGGACGACCCGGTCACGGCCGGCTATGCCAAACAAACCGCGGCAACCGTGGAATGGTTCAGCGGCACGCATAAAGTGGAGCGCGGCGCCCATTTGTGCGGCGACAAGCTGGTGCTCGATGGGAAGCTGCTGATGGAAGCCGGCGAAATTCCGCTGCGCGGGCGCCACAATGTGGAGAACGTGCTGGCGGCATCGATTGCAGCCGCGCGCGCAGGGGTGAAGAGTGACGCGATCGCCGCCGCCGTGCGCACGTTCCAGGCGGTCGAGCATCGGCTGGAGTTTGTGCGCCAGGTCAATGGCATCGACTTTTATAACGACTCGAAAGCCACCAGCGTGGACGCCACGCTGAAGGCGCTGGACGCGTTTCCGGGTGGTTTATGGGTGATTTTGGGCGGTAAGGACAAGGGCCTGGATTTTTCGGCGCTGCGCGAGCCGCTGGCGAAGAAGGCGCACGCGGCGCTGCTGATTGGCGCAGCGGCGCCGAAGCTCGCCGGACAGTTGCGCGGGGCAGTGCCGCTGGTGGAGTCGGGCACGCTGGAGGCGGCCATTCGTTACGGCTACCGCAACGGCCGTGCGGGCGACACCGTGCTGTTGGCGCCGGCCTGCGCCAGTTTCGACCAGTTTCGCAGCTTCGAGCATCGCGGGGAAGTGTTTAAAGAAATCGTGGGCCGACTCGAGCGGGAGAGCTGACGTGGCGCAACGACTCAAAACCGACTGGATTCTGTTCTGGGCAGTGCTGGCCCTGGTCCTGTTCGGCCTGCTGATCGTTTACAGCGCCTCCTCGATCATGGCCCGGCTGGACGCGCGCTACAACTCGAGCTGGTATTTCGCGATCCGCCAGGCTGGCTACGCGGTGGTGGCGGTGGTGGTGATGATGGCGCTGAAACGGACGCACTACCGCAAATTTCAGGATCCGGCAGTGGCCTTCAGCGCCATCGGCGTGGCGCTGATGCTGCTGTTCACGGTGTACTTCGTGGATACGGCGCACCACCGCTGGCTGCGGCTGGGAGGCCCGGTGGGAGTGCAGCCTTCCGAGCTGGCCAAGCCGGCGCTGGTGATCTTCCTCGCGTTCTTCGTCACCTGGCGGGCGCGCGCCATCAACGACGCGCGGCACACGCTGTTGCCCGCGGCGCTGGCGGTGGGGTTTCTGATTTTCGCCGTAGTGGTGCCGGACCTGGGAACGGCGGTGGTGCTGGGCGTGGCGGCTATGGTGGTCTTCTTCGTGGCCGGGCTTCAATGGCGGTATTGCTTCATCGTGGCGGCGATCGCGTTTTTGGGGCTGGTGGTTTCGATTTTCGCGGAGCCTTACCGGCTGGGGCGCGTGATCCGTTTCTTCGACGCGGATTTCCACTACGTGTCGCGCATCGATCCGCATGGCTGGCTCAAGGCGCGCAGCGAGCGGACGCTGCGCACGCGGGACACCAATTACCAGTTGGAGCAGTCGCAGATCGCGGTGGGCGCGGGCGGCGTGGCGGGGGTCGGGTTGATGAACGGGCGGCAGAAGCTGCTGTACCTACCGGAGGCGCACACCGATTTCATTTACGCGGTGGTGGGCGAGGAGATGGGCCTGATTGGGACGGTCGGCCTGCTGGCGGGGTTCCTGGTGATCTTGTGGCGCGGCCTGCGTGCCACGCTGCGCATGCGCGACGATTTCGGCCGCTACCTGGCGTTGGGCGTGACCGTGGTGATTGTGGTGCAGGGGTTCATCAACATGAGCGTGGTGCTGGGCATCATGCCGACCAAGGGGATCCCGCTGCCGATGATCAGCTATGGCGGCAGCTCGCTGGTGAGCACGCTGGCGCTGCTGGGAATATTGATGAACGTGAGCGAGCATGCCGGGTGAGGGCGCCTCGCGCGCCCCGTTTCTGATGGCCGGTGGAGGAACCGGGGGGCACGTGATTCCAGCGCTGGCGGTGGCGCGGGAATTGCGGCGGCGGGGCCACGACGTGTTTTTTGTGGGCACGGAGCGGGGCCTCGAAGCGAGGCTGGTTCCGGCCGAAGGGTTCGAGTTGAAGAAGATCGAAATCGGCGGGCTAAATCGGGTGAGTGCGCGCCAGAAGCTGGCGACGCTGGCGCGTTTGCCGTTCGCCACGCTGGAGTGCATGAACTACCGCGCGTCGGCGGTTTTCAGCATGGGTGGTTACGTGGCTGGGCCGGCGGTGATGGCGGCCCTGGTAAAACGCGTTCCGGTGGTGGTGATGGAGCCGAACGCGGTTCCTGGATTCACCAATCGCGCCATCGGGCGGCTGGCGGCGCGAGCGCTGATTGCATTTCCGGAGACCGCGCGGTACTTCGCGCCGGGTAAGTCCGAGGTGACCGGGTTGCCGGTACGGGAGGAGTTCTTCGCCATCCCGCCGAAGCCGCGGGGCAATCGGCTGCAGCTTCTCATCACGGGCGGCAGCCAGGGGTCGCGCACGCTCAACCGGGCCAGCCGCGAAAGCTGGCCGCTGTTCCGCGCGGCGGGTTTCCCGCTCCGCATCGTCCACCAATGCGGCGCGAACGGCGCGGAAGAAATGAAGCAGGCGTTCGCTGCTTCCGCCCTGGACGGAGAGGTGACGCCGTTCATCGCCGACATGCCGGCTGCGTTCCGCGAGGCCGACTTAGTGGTGTGCCGTTCCGGCGCGGGCGCCGTTGCGGAATTGGGCGCGGCGGGCAAACCTTCCATTCTGGTTCCATTCCCGTTCGCCGCCGACGACCACCAGACGCGAAACGCGGAAGTCATCGAGCGTGCGGGAGCCGCGCGCCTGGTTCGCGATGCCGAGATGAACGGAGAACGCCTTTACACGCTGGTGCGCGAGCTGGCCGCGGCGGAGGGCGTGCTGGAGCGGATGGGGGCGGCGGCACGGCAGTTCGCGCGGCCCGGGGCGGCGCGGCGCGCGGCCGAAATTATGGAGGAAGTGGCGCGGTGCTAGGACGTTTTGGGCGGGGTTGGCCCGGAAAAAATATGGGCAAGCTCAAGCATGCCCTACCTTTTCGATTGACAGTTGCCGCACAAGCCGAAACAATATAACAAGGAAATGTTTTTTCGCCCACAACACTTTCACTTCACCGGAATCGGCGGCATCGGCATGAGCGGCATCGCCGAGGTATTGCTGAACCTGGGGTACGAGATCAGCGGCTCGGACTTGCGGTTGTCGCCCACCACGGAGCGGCTGGTGGCGATGGGCGCGCGGATCTATGAAGGCCATGCTGCGGCCAACGTAGCCGGGGCGCGCGCGCTGGTGGTGAGCTCGGCGGTGGACGAGCGGAATCCCGAGGTGCAGGAGGCGCGGCGGCTGCAGATTCCGATCATCCCGCGCGGCGAGATGCTGGCGGAGCTGATGCGTTTGAAATACGGTATCGCGGTGGCGGGCAGCCACGGCAAGACCACCACCACGTCCATGGCGGCTACGATTCTGAGCCACGCCGGTCTGGACCCGACGGTGGTGGTGGGCGGAAAGGTCGGCACCATGGGGGGCGCCAACGCCAGAGTGGGGCGCAGCGATTTCCTGGTGGCGGAATCGGATGAAAGCGACGGCTCGTTCGTCAAGCTGGCGCCGATTGTGGCGGTGGTCACCAATATCGACCGCGAGCACCTGGACCACTATCCGTCTCTCGATGCGATCCAGGCGGCGTTCGTGGAGTTCGCCAACAAGGTGCCGTTTTACGGCGCCGCTATCGTCTGCCTCGACGACGCCAACGTGCAGAGCATACTGCCCGCGATCCGGCGGCGCACGATCACCTACGGCACCACGGCGCAGTCCGATATGGAAGCGGGCGAGATCGCCTGCGGTTCATTTTCGAGCGACTTCCGGCTGCGCTCGCGCGGAACCGACCTGGGACGGTTCCATCTGCGCATTCCCGGCCGGCACAACGTGCTCAACGCCACCGCGGCGGTGACGGTGGCGCTGGAACTCGAAGTGAAGCCGGACGCGATTCGCGAGGCGCTGGCAACGTTCAGCGGGGTGGACCGCCGTTTTCAGGTGCGCGGCAAGGAGCGGGGCATCACGGTGGTGGACGACTACGGGCACCATCCCACCGAGATCCGGGCGACGCTCGACGCGGCGCGGCTGTGCGGCTTCGAACGCATCCACGTTCTGTTCCAGCCGCACCGCTTCTCGAGAACGTTTCACCTGATGGACGAATTCGGGCGCGCTTTCCATCAGGCCGACAGCGTTTTTGTGCTGGACATTTACGCGGCTTCCGAAGAGCCCATCGAGGGGGTGACGGCGGAGGCGCTGGTGGAGCGGATCCGGCACTTCGGGCACCGCTCGGTGGAGTACGCGGGCACGATGGCGCGCGGGGTGGATCGCCTGCTGGCAGTGGCGCGCGCGGGCGACCTGGTGCTCACGCTGGGCGCGGGCAACGTGTGGCAGGCGGGCGAGCAGGTGCTGGAGCGATTGCGCGCGGAGGCCCCCAGTGCCGCGTGAGAACAAAAAAAGCGGCGGCATCCGCTGGCGGCTGTGGCTGGGGCTGGCCGCGCTGTGCCTGGTGTGCGCATCCACTGCGGTGGCGGCGCTGAAGCTGCGCCACTACGTGGCCACCGATCCGCGGTTTGTCCTGTCGCACGACCGCAAGGGCGCGCTGGCGATCGTTGGGCTGCGCTACGCATCGCCGTGGAAGGTGCGGCACGTTTTCGACGCCGATTTCGGCCGCGGAATTCTTTCCGTTCCGCTGGACGAGCGGCGCCGCCGCTTGCTGGCGATCGATTGGGTGGAGGACGCGTCGGTTTCGCGCGTCTGGCCGGACCGGCTGGTGGTGCGCATCCGCGAACGCAATCCTGTGGCGTTCGTCAACCTGGCGAGCAGCGTGGTGCTGATCGACGCCGAGGGCGTGCTGCTGGAGCCGCCGCCGCAGGCTTCATTTACCTTTCCCGTGCTCAGCGGAATCCACGAGGACTCCTCGGATGAGATACGGCGCGAGCGGGTGCAGGCGCTGTTGCGGCTGGAAGAAGATATGGGCTACCTGGCTAAAGATATCTCCGAAGTGGATGCCTCCGATCCCGAAGACATGCGCGTGATAGTCCAGCTGGATCATAAGGCGGTGTCGTTACTTTTGGGCGATGCCAATTACGGACGGCGCTATCAGAACTTTCTCGGTCATTACCAGGAAATCGCGCAGCGGTCGCCGCGGGCGAGGGCCTTCGATCTCCGCTTGGACGATCGCATCACCGCTAAAGAATAGGGACGTAAACGGATCATGCCGGTAAAGCCGATGTACGCAGTGGGACTCGACGCGGGCAGCAGCAAGACGCGTATGGTGGTTTGCGCGCTGGAGGAGGATCGTCTGCGCCTGCTCGGCTGTGCGGTGGTGGAGTCGCGGGGCTGGTCGAAGGGATCGATTGCAGACCAACGGGCGGTGAGCGAATCGATTCTGACGGCGCTCGAACAAGCCGAACTGAGCGCGGGCGTCTCGGTAGAGTCGGCAGTGGTGGGGATGGGCGGACCTACCGTGCGCGGCGCCAGCGGGCGCGGCGTGCTGGAACTGGGTTACCCGCGGGAGATTCAGCAGCGCGATGTAAACCGGGTGAAAGACCGGGCGGCGCGCGTGCAGTTGCAGGAAGACCGCATGGTGCTGCAACTGTTTCCGCAGGATTTCGTGGTGGACGACCATCCGGGCCACCGCGATCCGCGCAAAATGACGGCGGCGCGGCTGGAGATGAACGTTCACCTGGTCACGGCTTCGGCGCGGGAACATAGCGCGCTGGTGGGAGCGGTGAACCAGGCGCACCTGGTGGTGGAAGAGACGGTCTTCGAGGCGCAGGCGGCCTGGTACGCGGCGGTGCGGCCCGAGGAGCGGCGCGAAGGCGTGGTGCTGGTGGACATCGGCGCCGAGTCCACGTCGCTGGTGGTCTACTACGGCGAGGCCATGTGCCTGGCTTCGAGCGTGCGGGTTTCGGCGGGCCACTTTACCAGCGATCTGGCACGCGGCCTGTGCGTCGGCCCGGCAGAGGCCGAGCAGGTGAAGATCGAGTACGGGTGCGCGAATGCCATGCATTCACTCGAAAACGTCCAGGTGGAATTGCCGGCGCCGGAGGGCCGCAGGCCGCGGCAGGCGCCGAAGCGGCACGTCGACCTGATTCTGGAATCGCGTGCCAGCGAGTTGTTTCAACTGGTGCGGGGCGAGCTGGCGCGGGTGAGCATGGAGCAGTCGCTGACCGGCGGCGTCTTCATCTCCGGCGGCGGCGCCAAGCTGGCGGAGATCGCCGACGTGGCGGAATACGAGCTGGGCTGCCAGTCGCGATTCGGACTGGCGGTGGGAATCGCCGATTGGCCGGAGGCGATGAATGACCCGGAATGGTGCGCTGTGGCCGGCCTGGCGATGTACTCGGCAAAACTGAAGCAACAGGCGGAACGGCAGCGGGCCGCGGTGGGTTGGTTGAGCAAAATCTTGTAGCGGGAGGCAAAACGGCAATGGGGTTGATGGATTCGCGTATCGACGGCTTGAAATATGAGATCGCCGAGGAACTGCACCTGGCGACCCGGATCAAGGTGGTTGGCGTGGGCGGGGGCGGGTGCAACGCCGTCGCGCGCATGGTGCGAGAAGGCGTCGAGGGGGTTGAGTTCTGTGTGATGAACACGGACCTGCAGGCGCTGGCGGCGGTCGAGGTTTCCAGCAAGCTGCAACTGGGGCCGAAGCTCACCAGGGGGCTGGGCGCCGGGGCCGATCCCGAAATCGGCAAGCAGGCGGCGCTGGAAAACACCGACCACATTCTGGAGGTGCTGGAGGGGGCGGACATGGTGTTCGTCACCGCGGGACTGGGCGGGGGAACGGGAACCGGCGCCGCGCCGGTGATCGCCAGCCTAGCCAAGGAAATGGGAGCGCTGACGGTGGCCGTGGTGACTAAACCATTCGGATTCGAAGGGCCGCGGCGCATGCGGCTGGCCGACGAAGGGCTGCAGCGGCTGGCCGCGGCCGTGGATACGGTGATCGCCATCCCCAACGACCGGCTGCTGGCGCTGGTGCCGCGCGGCACGAGTTTCTTCGAGGCGTTCAAAGTGGCGGACGATCTGCTTCGCCAGGCGGTCCAGGGTATCAGCGACATCATCACCACGCCCGGGCTGATCAACCGCGACTTCTCGGACATCAAAGCCACCATGCTGGGCATGGGCTACGCGATGATGGGCACCGCGGTGGGTCGGGGCGAGAAAGCGGCGGTGGATGCGGCGCGCCATGCCATCAGTTGCCCGCTGCTCGAGGACTCGCGCATCGCCGGCTCCAAGGGCATCCTGATCAACATCACCGGTTCCAGCCGCTTGGGACTGCACGAAGTGAACGAGGCGTGCTCCATCATCCGCGAGGCGGCCGAATGCGAGGATGCGCAGATCAACTTCGGCGTGATTCTCAACGAAAGCCTGGCCGACGCGGTGAAGATCACCGTGATTGCCACCGGGTTCCAGCCTGAGCAAGCGGCAACCACGGAGCGCCGGAACGGCGCGGTGACCAAAGTGCGGTCGCTGGGAGCCGAGCCCGAGCCCGTTCCGCCGCCGGCTGTGCCGTTGCCCGAGCCGTCGATCGCGGAGCCCGTTCCGGTCGGCGAGACGGCCTTAGTCGCCGACGACGGATCGATGGAACTCGATCTGGACGACTTGGACACGCCGGCATACATGAGGCAGGGGCGGCTGCTGAATTAAAAACGCGAAGCCTGGGGATGGCGGTCGCTGCGCCGGGTCATTTGGCTGGCAGAGCGCGAAGCCACCGGCGCCGGTTATAATCGGAGTTTCCCATGAAAGCTCGCGTTTTTGTTTCCTTGAAGAGCACGGTGCTCGACCCGCAGGGGCAGACGGTGCGCGCAGCGCTCCAAGGCCTCGGTTATCCGGCGATAGAGGATGTGCGCCAGGGCAAATTCTTCGATATCGCCATCGCCGGCGGCGTGACCCGCGAACAGGCCCGGAAAGATATCGAGACCATCGCTCACGATGTGCTCGCCAACCCGGTGATCGAAGAGTTTCGCGTGGAGTTGCTGGACTGACCGAACCGGCTCGCGTCCCGCTGGACCGTGAAGCACGCGTGCCCGGCGGTGAACGGGGCGTTCCTCCAGTCGGGGCAAGGAGTCCTAGCTCGCCACCTGAATGACCAGGTACGGAGCCGGATCGCCCCCTAGGATCAGCTTCACCTCAGACGGACAATTCCAGCAACGGTCGCCGCGGGTGGTGAACCAAAGGTACAGTTCGAGCTTCGAGATCGACGCAACCGCATCGCTGTCCGACTCCCAGTACTGATCATAGTTCGGCGTCAGGCGAACGAAACGCAGGCGCGAAGGGCCGGTTCCCAAACGCGAACCGAGCGATCGAATCATCTTAATCTGCGGGGAGCACATCGCGCGAAAAGGGAGAGATTCCACGAGCTGGCTGGTCGCCTTGATCAGCTTCCCTTTCCAATTAAAGTCGGAATACGGCCGCACGCGGTATCCATGAGCAGCGTACCTGCTCACGCTAAGTGCAGGCATAAGGAATAAGTAACCGCCGGGTTTTACTACCCGCCTCATCTCCAGCAAGGCCTTTTCCGGGCTGGCAATGTGCTCCAACACCCAGACTGACCACAGAGCATCGAAGCTATTGTCGGCGAAAGGTATGTCCGTGGCCGAGGCTTCCACAAGGGGTTTATGAAAAAACCGGCGAGCCGTTGGCGAGATTTCGAGCCCGGTATAGTCAGCCACCGCATCTTGAAGCAGGCCGCTTCCCGCACCAACTTCAAGAACCCTTTTTCGCTGGAGACCGTAGCGCTGGACGAAATCCCGAATCAGCTCCGGCACGTGGCTTTGAATCGCCTCATTTCTGGCAAAATCAACGTAAAACTGCTCCTTCGCCGAAAGAGGCTCGACGGCGGACTCTATGCTTTCGCCGCTCGATTCCGTGCCAGAAGAGTATGCCTTCGAATAAAACGCGCGCATCTTCTGGGACTCATCGCGTTGCGCATCCAGATCCCACGGGAAGAACCAGAAGATAGAAGCGATGCTCACCAGAGCAACGGCTGCCGCGATGAGGATTGTCACTCGGAAGAGCAGGTCGAGCGGAAGCATTGCACCGATAATATCAATATCGTGCCTCGGGAAGGCCCGTCGCGCGTCGGGCCGCAAGCCGGCAGAGTTGTGCGTTGAAACGATTTCGCAGGCCTGGTGGATTCACGATGCGTCCCTCTTTCTTTATACTGGTCCGTGGTGACCTTCCCTACCTAACTTTGGGGATGAGCACGCTGCGCACCCTCGGCCTGGAGGCGAGGTAGTTTACACCTGAAACTATTATGTCGGACAGGCGCAACCTGGCTATCGTTCGAGCAGGAGATGGTTCGCTGCACACTCAGTGGCTCAACCGTTCCGGCGAGGAGCGGAACTGGGATCTGATTGTCAGTTACTGGGGAGACGACCCCAAGGCGTATCGTGGAGGAGATTGGCTCCGCGTCGACTGCAAAGGCCTCAAATTCCAGGCAGTGGACGAGCTGATCCGCACCCACGGAGAGTTAGTCCGAAAGTACGATTATGTGTGGCTGGCCGAAGACGATCTGGCTTGCACTTGCCGGGATATCAACAGGTTCTTCGACATCTGCCATCATGAGCGGCTCGACCTGGCACAACCCGCGCTGACACACGACAGCTACTTCACTCTCGCCATCACGCTCGAGAGCCCGTGTTTCCGGTTACGATACACGTCGTTTGTGGAAATCATGGCGCCCTGTTTCAGCGCCGATGCTCTTGTAAAAGTATTGCCGACCTTGAAAGAAAGCCTGAGCGGCTATGGCTTGGAGGAACTCTGGGTAAATCTCCTTGGCGAAGGGGCCTCAGTCGCCATTATCGACGAAGTCCAAATGCGTCACACACGGCCGGTTGGGGGAGGGCAGCTTTACAAGGCGCTCGGAGCTCTTGGAAAAAGTGCCTGGGGCGAACTGGAGCAAGTGTTTAAGAAGTACGGTATCACTCAGCGGCGCTTCTGGACTCGCTCCGCGATCACCAAGTCCGGAAAAAGAATCCCGGACGGGTCTCGCTTTCTCTGCCTTTATGGCTGGGGTCTCCTGCTGGCGGCTCCGCAACTGAAGGTGAAGCGTCGCGAGTTGCCGCGCGTCTGGTTAACTGCAATGTATCAGCAGATCAAGGGGCGCAAACGGTGACTCGAACGCGAGCTGCGAACACGGTCGACGCCCGTCGAATCAGATAGCGGCCCGAAGGCGATCGACGACATTCGAGACGAGTAGACCGAAGCGATCAAGGCCGAGAAACTCTTCCGCGAATCTTCTGGCCCGGTCGGACATTCGCCGTAGCGCCTCAGGGTCCGCGAGAAGGCCATGGATCCGCTCGGCCCATTGCTCTAACGAAGCTTCGCGTGGCAGAATGTATCCGCTCTCACCGTCTTGAATCAGATCCGGAACCCCTCCGACGTTCGTCGCAAACGATGGCACGCCGGCTGCCGACGCCTCGGCTACAACCATTGGCCCGTAGTCTTGGCGAGTGGGCAATAGGAAGATGTGACTGTTCCAATACGCTTCTCGTACTTGATCTTTGGTTGCTCCGCGAATCCACTGGACTCCAGGAGGCAGTTGCCGCCTCGCCAGCGCCGGATCGTTGGACACGATCGTCAGCGTGCACGCGGCTGCCAAGTGGCCCGAGTACAACCGCAGCAGGAACTCGCCTCCCTTTCGTTCAAAGTCGTTGCCGACGAATAGCGCTCGCCAGGGGGGCACGAAACTCCTCGATGGAGCGGCCCACCAGTCGATGTCTTGAGGCAACAACGTCACCAAACAACGCGCCGGATCGACACCGTAGTCATGCTGGAGAGAGGCAGCGCATTCGGAGGTCCACGGGAGCCAACAGTCGAAGTTGCAGGCGGCAGCCCGAAACGCCCGGTGATGGATCTGGTGCGCGACCACGCGCCTCCAGGAACCGCCTCCTCTGAGCCGTATCTGCCTATCCATCGTCGCCGGGACTGAATCCATCGTGACAGCGGCCGGTATTTGCCTGGCCAGGTCCTGAAAGACCACGACGTTTTCCCACCCGTGCACCCACAGAATATCGAATTGCCGTTGTCTTTCGAGCTGAGTTTTCTCACGCACGACGAACTGCGCCTGCCAGGGATTCATGAATCGCGCCCACCAGGGAGCGGGGTAATTCACAAAATCGTCCCCGTCGAGAATCACATACGTCGGATCAAGCCCTGACAGCCGGTCGAGCGCGCCCACGAGGGTTTTCGTCATCGCTGCATTTCCGAGAACATTCGTGAATACACATAGCGCCTTGGTATTGGCCATGAGGTTCCCCCCGGGAATCGGACAAGCGCCGTCCGTTGACACGATCATAGCAAGGGCTGGTCGAGCATTCCCACCAACAAGGAGCAAGCCTCGGCTCCCGTTTTCCGCATTGGTTCGTTATTCGGCGGGGTGTGGACGTGGTCTGGGCAACGATGCTGTCCGCGAATCCTTTTCCTTGCGATCATCGATCAGGGTTCAAGTAGTGCACACACGGCCGCCTGTCGGAAAGTCCGTGCACTATCGAATCAAAAGGGGGACGGAGGACAACCGTGAAATCAGATGGCGACCCGAAGGCTCTCGATGACATTCGAGACGAGTTGATCGAAGCGTTCAAGGCCAAGGATGCCTCTGCGAATCCTCGAGCTCGGGCGCGGGCAGCCGTACCACAGTTCTGGCTCAGCGGGACGTGGCACGAGATCAAAGGGCGGCGGGTGCGGTTGACGTAACATGTTGTATAGGGTCGGGCGCCTCAGGTCGCGATGTGCCTGTGCGTGCGCAAACCATCACGAACTGGATAGCAAACAACGAGGGTCGCATTTTGGTCAAGCCCCCACGCAATGCCTTCGGAAGAACCTGCCAGAGAGGCGGCCTGAAGTCCCACGCCCGAACGGTCAGTCCGCACTGCGTCACCATCTCGCGGGCCGTCTGCTGTGTGCAAAAGTGGAGGTGGGTCTTGTCCAAAATCCCCCAGTCGCTGTAACGAAAACGCCCGAGGAGCACTTTCAGTCTGACGCTGAGGAATGCGAAGTTCGGAATCGAAATCACCGCGATGCCGTCAGGACCCAAATAGTGCAGCAAATGAACGAGAGTTCGCTCCGGATTCTTCAAGTGCTCCAGCACGTCGCCGAAAACTAGGACGTCGAAATGGGATTGCGGATAAGGCAGCAGAGGCAGGTCATCCAGGTCCGCCTCTTGCAGGCTGTCGCAGCGCCCCCGTGCCAAAGCGGCCATGGCTTTGTCGATCTCAACCCCAGCCACCCAGCATTTACGATGCTCCCGCAACCAGGCGGCGCGGAGGCCGGTTGAGCAGCCCAGGTCCAACACTTTGGATCCGGCGGGGATAAACTGCTGGACTAAGGGGTTGCAGATGTCATCGTATTGCAGCGGCCTCGCGCCTCCGTCTGGCACTGTGGACGTGAATGAAGCTGGCTGCATTGCTGGATTCTAAGCCGGGATCGCCGGCCTGTCAAGGCGCCTGACAGGCGCCTGTCGTAAGTATGTGAGTTGTCCGGTCCAATTCACACGTGATCTGTCCGCTTTGGTCGGGGCGGGTGATGCTGGGTAGTGGACGAAACCCAGCAGTACTCAGCCGCCGAGATGGAACGGATGA
>Ga0187884_10000438_pt1 | contig 42209 bp, 37 predicted proteins | sample June2016WEW_20_4_FD_132983 | JGI IMG/M metagenome (GOLD analysis project Ga0187884, IMG submission 132983) | Peatland microbial communities from SPRUCE experiment site at the Marcell Experimental Forest, Minnesota, USA - June2016WEW_20_40 | ecosystem: Environmental > Terrestrial > Soil >...
CGGGCGAACAGGGCTGGTATTTCAACAAGGGCGCCGATGCGGGAGTCATCGAAGACTTCTTCAGCATCGCTGACCTGGTCGAAACCGGCCACTGATTCGGCCGCCACGCTCAGCAGCGTGGCATTCTTGCGTTTCAGGTCAAGCTGGCTCTCGGTGCCCAGGGGTCGGTGAGGCTTCCATCTGAGAAGTCGCTTCGATCCCGCGTGATCCCGATTGCACGTTCGGACCGCAGGTTGGTTTTGACTCATCAGTAAGGATTGGAGGTCGATAAATGGCAAAGCCAGCACATCAGTATGAAACCACCGTCGAGTGGACGGGCGAGCTGCGCGGAGCGCTGTCCGCGCCCAAACGGCCGGTGGTCTCGATCGGTACGCCGCCTGAGTTCGGCGGCACAGAGGACGTGTGGTCACCGGAGCATCTTTGTGTTGCGGCGGTGAACGCCTGTATGATGGCCACGTTCCTAGCCATCGCCACCAATTCGAAGCTGCGCTTCAGCAAGTACTCGTCAACGGCGGTCGGCACCCTGGAACAAGTAGATGAGGAGAGCGGACCGGTAATCTCGCGGATCGTCGTGAAGCCACGGCTGACGATCGGACCGGACGTCGATCGAGGGCGGGCAGAACGCATTCTCCGCCTGGTCGAAGAGCGCTGCTACGTCTCCAACTCGATGACGTCCGAGGTGAAGCTCGAACCGGAGATAGTGGTGCAGTAAGGCGAGAAGTCCCTGCCCTACCGAGTCTTTAGCCGATGTCCGACACCATCTTCCATCCGCCGCTGGTCCAGATCGCCTTCTCGGTGATCGACGTGCGCCGCACCGAACGCTGGTTTCGCGAAGGACTCGGGTTCCTGCCGTCGGGCGGCAACCGCCTGATGATGAGCGGCCCGCTGGCCGCGCTCATACAGGGACTGCCGCGTGCGGCCTCGACCTGCTGGTGGATGGTGGGACGCAATCCCTGGTTCCAGCTGGAGATGTTCCAGTTTCGTCACCCTATGGCCCGCCTGTTGCCTGCGGACTTTCGTCCCTGCGACACCGGCTACACGCGTATCGGCGTCACCGTCGCCGACTTCGACGCAACGCTGGAACGTCTGGCCGACCTCGGCTCGATGCCGCTGTCCGCGGTGCTCGGCGAACGGGGGAAGCGGCGAGCCTGCGTGCGCAATCCCGACGGAGTCTTCGTCGAGGTGATGGAAGACGACCCGCTTCCCCAGGCGGCCGGCAGCGAGAGGTCCGGCTGCGACGTAGCGGTGCGCTCAGTCACGCTCTCGAGTCCCGACCTCGCCGCGTCGGTCGCCTACCTGACGGCCATCGGCGGGAAGGCACCCCAGGACATCCCGCTGCACGCGCAGGCCCACGAGGCACTGTGGGGCTTGCCGGGTGCGAAGTGCGACCGCGCGGTTTTCGCGTTCGGTGACGTGCTGCTGGAGGTCGTACAGTACACCGACCCGATCGGGAAGCCATGGCCTGAGGGCTATCGCCTGTCGGACCAGCGCATCCTCAATATCGCGGTCGGAGCGCGCAGCAGGCGTGACCACGAGCAGCTCCACGGGCGCGCGATGCGCTTCGGTGCAAGGCCGAACTTCCGTCCCATCCATATGCGCGGCGCCGGCTGCGTCTACGAGAACGACAGGCTTGGATTTTCCGTGGAGGTGCTGTGGATGAGGCGCGGCGCACCCGATCGCAAGTGGGGCTTCGTCCCGCTGCCGGCCTCCAGCCGTCCCGAACCCGATAACCAGCGCGTCGAGGCCAAAGTCCTCATCGAGGCGCCGCTCGATACCGTGTGGAACGTACTCACGGACCAGGATCGCATGTCGGGCTGGATCGGCTTCGATCCGGTCACGCGCGTGCGGGACGGATGGCCGGACCGCGACGGCGTCGGCTCCGAGAGACGGATGAAGGGCCCCGGCGGCACCATCGTCGAGCAGGTCACCGGCGTGGAACCGAAACGCCGCATCCGCTACCGCGTGATCGAAGGTTCCCCGTTCATCTTCCACAACGGCGAGATCACCGTCGAGCCGCGCGGGAACGCAACCGAGGTCAGCTGGTCGATCCGCTTTCGTTCGCGCATCCCGCTCCTCGGCGCGTTCTGGCGATCCGTCCTGGGCGCGCTGCTGGCGAGGATGCTGAGCAAGGGGCTGAAGCCCTTCGCCGAACGGAGCGTCGCGGCCGGTGGCGCTCCGTTCGGAGCTTGATCGGCGCGCGTCATCGCCCATTCACCCACGGCCGGGGCTCTCAGCTCGCCGCAATCTCCTGCGCGATGCGGGTCGCGAACGCCATGATCGACACCTGCGGGTTCACTCCCGTGCAGGTTGGAAACACGCTGCCGTCCGCCACGAACAGGCAATCCGACCTCTACTGTCCGGGCACCAGCTGCAAGGTAGATCTCGGCAACCAGGGCGACTGTCCCAAGTTCGAATACCACGTCCTTGTGCGAACCACTCGAACGTCTCCCCCCCGGCCCCTCTCCGAGACGGAGAGGGGAGCGAAAAGCCAAAACATTTCTCCCCCCTTCCCTTGCAGGGAAGGGGCCAGGGGGTTGGGTTTGAAGGCGAACGGTGTCCGATCAGGACAAGTACGCCGCGCATGCTGCCCATTTGCACATTCGCCCGATCTTCGCTATAGGTGTAAGTGTCGGAGGGACCGCAGATGATCCTGACCAAACGGCAAAAGCAGCTCTACGATTACATCGACGACTTCATCGCCCGGCATGGCTACGCGCCGACGCTGGAAGAGATCGGCGCACGCTTTAAGCTGTCCTCCCTGGCCACGGTGCACAAGCACCTGACGAACTTGGAGGAGAAAGGACTCATCAAGCGCAAGTGGAACTTCAGCCGCGCCATCGAAATGGTCCCGCAGAAGAAAAGGACGGCGGCGGTGGAGCTGCCGCTGCTGGGTTACGTCGCTGCCGGCGCCCCGATCGAAGCGCTGGAGAACGCCGAGAGTTTTGTCGTTCCGGAGGAGTTCGTGCGCCGGCAGAACACCTTCGCGCTGCGGGTGAAGGGCAACTCGATGATCGACGATGGCATCTGCGACGGCGATTACATCATCGTCGAGCAGCGCCCGAGCGCGAGCAACGGTGAAACCGTGGTCGCCCTCGTCAACGGCGAGGCCACGGTAAAGAAATTCCACCGCGAAAAGGGCGGCAAGATCCGTCTCATCCCGGCCAACGAGAGCATGGCGCCGATCATCGTGAAGGACAAGGATGTGGCCGTCCGCGGCGTGGTCGTGGCGGTGATGCGGAAGTACTGACGGTAAGCCGGTGAACCTCTCGCTCGCTTTGGTCTGGGGCCGCGTGAGAGCCGGTGCCGGCCTGTGATGACGACGGCGGGTCCCGATCAGGTTCTCTCCTTGCGAGAGCGTGTCGATCTTCCTGCTCTAGCAGGCTGCTGAAAAGCCCCGCCCGATGCTTCGACAGGCTCAGTATGAGCGGCTCCCCTCTCCGATTTCATTGCACTTTTCCGCTCACCCTGAGCTTGTCGAAGGGTGAGAAAACCATTTTTCAGCGGCCTGCCAGATGGGGGGCGGAAGCTTTCGCCACAGCCCCTGTGGAGCGGTCGGTCACGATGACGGCGGGCGGTCGTGCTCGACGAATTCACGCACCGAAGGACGCCGCCACTGCACCTCAGCGAAATGCCGGATCTTCTTTGGCACCTCGTGGCCGTTGAGGATCAAGCGGTGCAGCATCAACGCCAGCTCGCTGTCGGCGATGCACCAGGGACCGAACAACGAGGTCGCACCCTCCTCGATCAGCAGATCCGCCACGCGCAGCAGTTTGTCGGCTGTGGCCTGTCCCGCTGTAGACAGTGGTGTGGCGGCGCGCTGGTAGAACATCGTGGTCGTCGGCCGCTCCTCGCGCAGCGCCTGCAAGTCGCTGCGCAGCCACGCCATGATCTGGCGCGCCCGCGCACGTTGCCTGAGACTTTCGGGCAGCAGGCGCGAGTACTGCGGTGCCGGAAACGCCTCTTCGAGGTAGTCAACAATGGCGCTCGACTCCGCTAGCCAAAACCCCTCATGCTCCAGCGTTGGGACCTTACAGGTCAGGGACTGGTCGCAAAACGGCGGGCGATGCTGCTCGCCCTCGTTCAACTTGAGGGGAATCACGTCGAAGGCCAAGCCTTTCTCGCGCAATGCGATGAAAGACGAGAAGACGTAGGGGCTGATCCAGAGGTGCTCGCCGTACAACCTGATCGGACTGTTTTGCGCCATCACGACAGGCTAGCACGGCCGCGCTGAAGAGAGTAGGAGCAGAACGTCCCCTTGCGTTGCAGCCGTCAAACCTGCAAGCTGGCCACATGTTCACTGGAATCATCGAAGAAGTAGGCGAAGTGGTCGAGGCGGGTTCGGGAGTCCTCCGCATCCGCGCCCGCCAGGTGATCGAGGACGCGAAACTGGGCGACTCGATCGCCATCAACGGCGTTGATCTCACCGTGGCGGAACGCGAAGGTGATTGGTTCAAGGCCAACGTGATGCCCGAAACCTATCGCCGCTCCAATCTCGGGATCCTGAAGCCCGGCGACGGCGTCAACCTCGAGCGCTCGGTGCGTCCCACCGACCGGCTCAGCGGCCACATCGTGCGCGGCGTGGTCGAGGGCACGGCGACCATTCAATCCATGGAGCCGGAAGGTGACGCCATGATCGTGCGCTTCCGGACGCCGCCGGAATTGTTGCGGTACATGGTGGTGAAAGGGCCGGTAGCCATCGACGGCGCCAGCCTGACCATCATCGACAAGACTGACGACACCTTCGCGGTGTCACTGGTGCAGTACACCCTGGAACACACGAATGTGCTGCGCAAACGGATCGGTGGCTCGGTAAACATCGAAACCGACATCATCGCCCGCTACGTGGAAACGTTGTTCCCGGGCCCCGCTGCGGAGGCGCGCTAGTTCCCTGGCAAGAGACTTGAGTCATCAGGCGCCGCTTCGCTATAGGGTTTGCTTGAAAGAGGTTGGGGAGTCCTCTAGCGTAAAGGTGCCCAATGAATAGAAAAGCGCGGTTCGCAATCGCGGCGTTCCTGCTGGCCGGAGCCGTGGGGTACCTGATGTACAGCGGCATACGCCAGGCCGCCGTCTACTATCTGACGATCGATGAGTTTCTCGCGAAGAAGGAGAGCTTGGCAAACGAAGGCATTCGGGTTGCCGGCCGCGTCGAGCTGGGAAGCGTGACCAAGAGGATGACACCGCACGGCGAAGAGTTGAATTTCCGACTAGGCGACTTCCGCACCGACGGTGCCGCTGGGCCCGCAGTTCCCGTGCATTTCATCGGCGTCACGCCGGACATGTTCAAGGCCGCCGGCGGCAGCGACGTGATTGTCGAAGGCAAGTACCGCGACGGGATGCTGTACGCCCAGAGCGTCCTCACCTCGTGTCCTTCCAAGTACGAAGCTGAAGCCGGAAAGTAGTCGCACCTTATGGTGGACATCGGCTCCTTGGCGCTGGCGATCGCGTGGGTCCTCGCTCTGTACGCGGCCTTGATGTCGCTGGCCGGAGCGCACTGGCGCAAGCGTGACTTCATCGCCAGCGCGGAGCACGCGTCGCTCGCGGTTTGGGGCCTGGTGACAATCGCCGGCGCAGCGCTGCTGCACGCCCTGGTCACGCACGATTTCAACCTCGAATACGTCGCGCACTACTCCAGCAGCACGCTCCCCTTACCGTACACCATTGCGGCGTTGTGGGGGGGACAGTCCGGATCGTTGCTGTTATGGCTCATGATCTTGACCTCGATGGGAGCCGTGGTGCTGTTGCAGAACCGCGAGCGCAACCGCGAGCTGATGCCTTACGTGAACGCGGTGTTGATGCTCATCGCATTCTTCTTCCTCTCCATGCTGAACTTCGTGACGCCCCCGTTCCAGCGGCTGGCCTTCACGCCGGCAGAGGGTCAGGACCTTAACCCGCTGCTGCAGAACTACTGGATGACCATCCATCCGCCGGCGCTGTACCTGGGCTACGTCGGCTGCGCCGTTCCGTTTGCATTCGCCATCGGGGCGCTGGTGACCGGCAAGCTCGGCGATGCGTGGATCCGCACGACGCGGCGCTGGACGCTGCTGGCGTGGTTCTTTCTCAGTATGGGCAACCTGTTCGGCGCCCAGTGGGCGTATCTGGTGCTTGGCTGGGGCGGCTATTGGGCGTGGGACCCGGTCGAGAACGCCGCCTTCATGCCGTGGCTGACCTGCACCGCTTTCCTGCACTCGGTGATGATCCAGGAAAAGAAAAACATGCTGAAGATCTGGAACATGGTGCTGGTGATTCTTACCTTCGCACTGACCATCTTCGGCACGTTCCTCACACGCAGTGGCGTGATCTCCTCGGTGCACTCGTTCACCCAATCGGGTCTGGGACCGTTCTTCATGATCTTCCTGGCCGCTACCCTCGCCGTTTCCGTCGCCCTGCTCATCTGGCGCCTGCCGCAATTAAAGAGCGAGAATGAGCTCGACTCCGTGCTGTCGCGTGAATCGACCTTCTTGCTCAACAACCTCGTTCTCGTCGGCATCGCCTTCGCGGTGTTCTGGGGCACGGTGTTCCCGGTGATCTCGGAAGCGGTGCGCGGCATCAAGATCACGGTGGGCCCGCCGTTCTTCAACAAGGTCAATGCGCCGCTCGGACTGACCCTGCTGTTTCTCACCGGTGTAGGGCCGGTGATTGCGTGGCGCCGCGCCTCGGCTCGGAACCTCGAGCGCAACTTCCTCCTTCCGGTGTCCCTCGGCTTGCTCGGCGGCATCGTCCTGTTCAGCGCCGGCATCCGCCACTACTACGCCGTTCTGTCGTTCGCTCTATGCATCTTCGTCTTGGCTACCATCGCGATGGAGTTTTATCGCGGCACCCGCGCCCGTCAGGCGATGCTGGGCGAGAACCCGGCGACAGCACTGCTGCGCCTCATTAGCAAGAACCGTCGGCGCTACGGCGGCTACATCATTCATATCGGTGTGGTCATGATGTTCCTGGGTATCACCGGGACGTCGGCGTTCAAAGAGGAAAAGCAGATCACGCTGAAGCCTGGCGAGTCGTTCACGATGGGGGGGGACACCCTGCGCTACGACGGCGTCACGGCGCACGAGACCAAGCACATTGCGTATTGGACCGCGAATATCGCGGTGTTCCAGGACGGGCGCCAGGTCGGCACCTTGCGGCCGGAGAAGCGCTTCTACAAGAAACCGGAGCAACCGACCACGGAGGTAGCGATCCGGTCCCGGCCGGGCGCCGATCTGTACCTCGTGCTCGGCAGTTACGATGAGGCGTCGAAGACGGCCACCATTCAGGCGTACATCAATCCGCTGGTCAGTTGGTTGTGGTGTGGCGGGGTCGTGTTGGCCCTAGGAACCGTGGTGACCATCGTCCCGAATCGGGCGCCGGCGCGCGCGCCGGCCTACGCCCCGAGCCGAGGGCGCGGGGCAGTCGCTGCGGATTGAGCAGCAACGGATGAACAACATTTCTCTGAGGCAGACCGGCTTGGGACTCCTGTGCTGCGCGGCGGCGCTGGTCGGTTTTCTCCTGCCGCGTGTCCCGACGGTGCTGGGAGCGGCCGTGGTGTCGTTCGAGGACCTCGAGGAGTCGCTGACCTGTCAGTGCGGCTGCGGGCTCACGGTGCACGCCTGCAACCATTTGCACTGCCCGTCGGCGGAGCCGTTGCGGGAGGAGATCCGCGCGCAGATGGCCCTGGGGAAGAGCAAAGAGGAGATCTTGACTTACTTTAGAAGCAAGTATGGTGAGAAGATCCTGTCTTCTCCTACGACCACCGGATTCAACCTGGTCGCGTGGGTGATGCCGTTTGCGCTCATGATCCTCGGGGGACTGATCGTCGGCGTCGCCATCATGCGCTGGAGTGGCCGCGCACAGCAGAAATCGCCGGCGGAGCAGCAACCGGCCCGGCCGGCGTCCCCGTACGACAAGATCCTCGAAAAGGAACTGAAGGACTTCGAATGAAGAAGCGGTCAGCTGTCAGCCGTGTCAGCAGTCAGCTTCTTCCAAGAGTCGGATGATAAGCTGGGAATCGCGGATGCCAAGAGCTGGCAAGGCACATCATGTTAGCGATTCGGAGCTGACAGCTGTACTTCAATGACGATCGCGATCGGAATCCTGATGGTCATCGTGGCTGCGGCGTACGTTGCCGCTCCGTTCTTTGCCAGCACCCCAGCCGCGGAGTTCAGCGGTACGAAGCCGGTGACCGCATCCGAACGAGAACACTGGGAGCGGCAGAAGCTCGAGGCCTACGCGGCGATCAAGGAAGTCGAGTTCGACCACCAGATGGGCAAGCTATCCGAAGCCGACTTCGCGGCGATCCGCGACAAGTACGCGGCCCAAGCTTTGGAGGCCATTGCTGCGCTGGATGCCGCAAGCGCAGCGCCGCTCCGGCAAGCGCTAACAGGCCGCCGCGCGCGCCGCATCGCGTATTGCCCCAGCTGCGGCGTCTCGCCGCCGGCGCGCGCCAACTTCTGCCCCGGCTGCGGCCGGTCGCTCAGGGAAGAAGCGGTCGCATAGCCCGTCGACCATCGTAAGTGTCGGGTCCCCTCGCCCTTGAGAGAAGGGTCAGGGTGAGGGGCGCCCAGGTCTGATCACCCACGTCGCGCCAGCTCCCAGCCATCCACTACCACCCGCGCCAAACCCGGCAGATCCGACATGATTCCGTCCACTCCCAACGCCAGCAGCCTTTCCATCTCGCTGCGTTCGTTGATGGTCCACGCGTGTATCTCGAGCCCCAAAGCATGCGCCGCGGCGACGCTCTCCGCGGTGATGAGTTCGATCTCACCGAAGTACGGCGGGATCTGCAGTGCCTGGCCCTCAGGGCGATAGCTCCCCAGGTTCGCCGCCTGCACGCGCGCCACGAAGTCGGCAACCTCGCCGGCCGCGAAGCTGGTCGCGATCCCGCCAGCGTGGGGGCGGACGTGCTGCATGATCGAATCGTGCTCCGCAGCCAGCAACACGCGCTGTTGCGCGCCCAGGCCGGTGATGATGCGCACGACCTCGTCGACGATCGGCGGGTCTTCCTGCTTCACTTCGATGTTGCAGCACGCCAGCGGAAAGCGCCGCAACACCATCTCCAGCGTAGGCAGTCGGACCCCGTGCCCGCGATATGGGTAATCGTGCCCATCACGGGTGAACTGGTAACCGGCATCCAGATCCTGCAACTCGTGCCAGGAATGCTCACGCACCGCGCCGCTGCCGTTGGTCGTGCGCTCGAGCGTCGGATCGTGAATGACAGCGATCACGCCATCACGGCTGGCGTGGACGTCCAACTCGAGCACGTCGGCACCCAGCGCGAGCGCCAGCGCAAACGAGGGGAGGGTATTCTCCGGCGCCAACCCCGCCGCACCGCGGTGGCCAAACACGCGCGGCTTTGCACCCGCGAAGTAGCCAGACGACATGCCCTGACTCTGTCACAACCCAAGGCGAGAGAGAAGAGTCGGACGTCGTGGCGACGGCCGTAGGGGCGACCGACCGGTCGCCCCTACCCGCGCCGCGCCGGCGCTGCAGCTGCCGGGGAAGCCGAAATCGGGTGCGGCGCTGGGTGACGCGGGCGATGGACCAGACGCCGCAGCAGGTCGACGAAGGCTTCGAGGTAAGTGTAGTAGACCGGAGTCAAGTATAAGGTCACCAGCTATGAGAACAGCAGCCCGCCCACCACGGCGACGCCGAGCGGGCGCCGCGACTCGGCGCCGGCGCCCATGCCGACGGCAATTGGCAACGCACCGAGCAGCGCCGACATCGTCGTCATCATGATCGGGCGGAAGCGGATGACGCAGCCCTGGTAGATGGCGTCCAGCGGGCTCTTGCCCTCCGTGCGGAGGTCGGGCAGGCATTTCTGGAACTGACCAGTCAGTACGATAGGTAGCCGAGCGGCGCGCCCACCGCAGGCGGACAACGTGCCACGCCGCGATTGATTCGCTACAGAGATGAGGCAATGAGTCGATGAAGACATGAAGCGATCAGCTTGGCAATGGGCAAGATTCGCTGGTCTTCTGCTGTTCGCGGCAAGCGGAGCCGGCGCCTACTGGTTCTGGCACGATCTGCACACTACGTCGGCGCTGCCTCCGGGCGGAGCGATGGTAGCGGTGGCGCCGGGCGAGCCCTTTCGCGCGACCAGCGCCCGCTTGCAGGCAGCGGGCGTGGTGCACCACGCGTGGGTGCTGCGCTTGTGGGCGCGCTGGCGCGGGCTGGACCGCCTGGTCCGCAGCGGCGATTACCGCTTCGAGCAACCGCTCTCGCCCATCGAGGTGTTGGCCCTGCTCCGTTCGCCCACGGCTGCGTTGCATCGCGTCACCATACCGGAGGGCAGTACGCTCGAACAGATTGCCGTGATCCTCGCCAACGCCGGATTCGGCGGCGCCGATCAGTTTCTCTGCTTGGCCCATGACCCTGCGTTTCTCCTGAGCGTCGATGTACCTGCCAGCGGCCTCGATGGTTATCTGTTTCCCGATACCTACGCCTTCGCCTGGAGCACGCTGCCGGAGCGCATCCTGAGCGCGATGGTCGATCGCTTTCGCGAACAGACAGCCGTATTGCAGGCGCTTCGCCTCGATGCCGGCATGAGCGAAGAAGACATGGTGGTGCTGGGTTCCATCATCGAGAAGGAGGCCGGAGTTGCCGAGGATCGCGCTATGGTCTCCGCCGTCTTCCACAACCGCTTGCACCTCGGCATGCCGCTGCAATCGGATCCAACCGCGCTGTATGGGCGTGACATCCATGGCACACCAAGCGCCGCCGACATGACGGTGGATTCCCCGTACAACACCTATCTGCATCCGGGGCTGCCGCCGGGACCGATCTGCAACCCGGGCCTGGCCTCACTGCAGGCGGCGCTGATGCCGGCCAAGGTGCCCTACCTGTACTTCGTCGCTCGCAAGGACGGGACGCACGCGTTCTCGCGCACGCTCGAAGAGCACAACCGTGCGGTGGCGTATTTCCAGCGCCATTGATTCGGCGCACGAGACCGGACCCCGCCCGGCGAAAGCCCGGAGGGCAGCATCTCGCCGGGCGGGTGTTGGGGGGCCCGGATCTCTTCCGTTACCGATCTGACTTTTTGTGATGATATGGGCGCGAGCTGTTACTGCCCTCATGCTGCTTCAGGGCTGAGGCGGGTGCGCTACCCAGCGGCCGGCGCAAGGCCACGACCATCTTCCACCGCTTTTCCGCCTTCGACCATTTCCCGATAGCTACCACCTGCATGCCGCACCTCCACCCGTTGGGACCCCAGCAACGGCAAGCGGCGTGCCAGGCAGCCATTGCGACAGGCCGGGCTCCGGCGCACCCCCCCGCGCGCCTGCTGTACAAAGATGAGCGGAGAATTTTGTACCACAGGGACGGAGATCGGGTGCCGGGGACGGCGGCCCCAGCAGTGCAGAAGCAATCATCGGCGCCCGCCTCCCTGCCCGCCGAAGGCATCTGCCACTTTCATCCGTTCAAGCGGCAGCTAGAATGCCCCGCGTCAAGGTGGAAGTAGGGCCGCCCGGCAAGGAAGACGCCCGGCGCATTGACCTCGGGGGAACCGCTCGCTAGCTTCGGACTCGCTGACGATGGAGACGCACCGATTCATCACTGCCGCGGTTCAGCTTTGTGCTGGATCGGATAAGCAGCTCAATCTCGACAAAGCCGAATCGTTCACGGCCGAGGCGGCGCGACATGACGCGCGGCTGGTGGTCTTGCCCGAGGTGTTCCTGTGGAGAGGGCCGCGAACGGAGGAGCACAACGGCGCGGAGCCGATCCCCGGCGCGGCGACGGACCATCTCGGTAAACTGGCGCGTAGCCTTGGGCTCTACCTTCTGGCCGGCTCGATCCTCGAACTCAGCGGCGGGGACAAGGTCTTTAATACCAGTGTGCTTTTCAACCCTCACGGAGAGATCATCGCCCGCTACCGCAAGATGCACCTGTTCGACATCGACCTGCCCGGCCACATCACCATTCGTGAATCCGACACCCGGGCGGCGGGCGACGCGGTGGTCACGGTGCCGACGGAACTAGGCGTGATCGGGATGAGCGTGTGCTACGATCTGCGTTTCCCCGAGCTGTACCGCCGGCTCACCTGGGCCGGCGCCCAGATCGTGGCCATCCCCTCGGCGTTCACCTTCCCAACCGGTGCCGCGCACTGGGAGATCTTGGTGCGGGCGCGAGCGATCGAAAACCAGGTCTACGTCATCGCCCCCGACCAGATCGGCCGCAGTCCGAGCGGGGTGGTGGATTTTGGCAACTCCATGATTGTCGATCCCTGGGGCAAACCTCTGGCGCGTGCCGCGGATCGTGAGATGATTATCTTCGCCGAGATCGATCGCGAGTATCAGCAGAAGGTGCGACGCGAATTGCCGTGCTTGGAGCACGCGGGGTTCGGCAAGTAGAGATCAGTTGATGAGGAGGTCATCTCATCCCCTCACCCTGACCCTCTCCCGGCGGGGGAAGGGACCCAACGCTGGGGCAGCCCGCAAGGGTGGAAGCGCCGTTCCTGTGAAGTCATTCTTCCGTGTCGTCACCACCGACGAAGCGCGCGCGCGGATCGCCGCCTTCTCACCCGTGGGCGCCGAAGTGGTTCGCGTCGCCGATGCCTGGGGACGCGTGTTGGCGGAAGATGTGACTGCGCCCGCCGACCTGCCGCACTTCCATCGCGCCAACATGGATGGCTACGCCGTGCGCGCGCGCGACACCTTCGGCGCTTCGGCCAGCATCCCCGCGTACCTCAAGCTGGTCGGTTCAGTCGAGATGGGCAAGGCGCCGCACGGGACGGTGCGTACAGGCGAGGCGATGCGCATCGCCACCGGCGGCATGCTGCCAACCGGCGCCGACGCCGTAATGATGATCGAGTACACCGAGGAGCTGGACGACGGCACCGTCGAGGTGCACCGCAGTGTCGCACCGTGGGAACACGTGCTGCGCATCGGCGAGGACATCGCCAAGGGCGAGCCCATCTTTGCGCGCGGCCGGCGCCTGCGTGCGCGCGACCTCGGCGCGCTCACCGGCATCGGCATCACACGCGTGCGCGTCTTCCACAAGCCGAAGGTGGCGCTGATCTCGACGGGAGATGAGATCGTTGCTCCTGATGCTACCCCGCGACCGGGGCAGGTGCGCAACATCAACAGCTATGCCCTGATCGCCATGGCAACCGAAGCTGGCGCTACCGTCACCGATCTTGGTGTCACGCCGGATCGCCCGCAGCATTTGCGCCGCGCCTTGACACAGGCGCTCGCACGTCACGACCTCGTGCTCGTCTCCGGCGGCAGCTCGGTGGGGGCGAAAGATATCACGCTCGACATCCTCACATCCTTTGCGCGCTCCGAGATCCTCTTCCACGGCATCTCGGTGGCACCGGGCAAGCCCACTATTTTGGCGCGGGCGCTCGGCAAGCCGGTACTCGGACTTCCTGGGCATCCGGTCTCGGCCCTCGTCATCTTCGAGGTGTTCGGCGCGCCGCTGGTCCGCATCCTGGGCGGGGAAGATCAGCGGGCGGTGTTTGCGCCGCGGCGCACCGTGCGCGCGCGCCTGAGTCAGAACGTCGCCTCGCAAGCGGGACGAGAAGACTATGTCCGGGTCGCGTTGGTGCAAGGTGACGGTATGTGTCTGGCCTCACCAATGGTGAGCAAGTCAGGCGCCATCTTCAACTTGGTGAAGGCGGACGGTTTGGTCCGTATCCCGGCAAGCGCTGAAGGGCTCGAAGAGGGCGCTGAAGTCGAAGTGATCCTTCTGTAGGCCCCTCCTTGACTCGGTGCGATGCCCGGGCTATAGGCTCACATCAGTTTCTCTGAAGCAGCTTGTGAAACCATGCGGACGCTGAGCGACCGTTGGCGAACGGAGGATGAAAAAACGGCTTGAGGGGCTGCTTCAGCAGGCGATCGTGAGAGCCACAAAGGGGGGAGCGCTGAAGACCCATAGCCTCCCCCCTTTGTTTTTGGAACGACCCAAGGACCCGGCTTTCGGCGATTTAGCGTCGACGGTGGCGATGGCGCTCGCCCGCGAAGAGCGCAAAGCGCCCCGCGCAATTGCTGCAACCATACTCCAACACCTCGACGACGCCAAGGGCATGCTGGCAGCCACCGAGATCGCCGGCCCCGGCTACATCAATTTCCGTTTCTCACACCGCTTTTGGGAAGAATGCCTCGCAGAGATCGAGCGCGACGCGTACGGCCCCCAAACGTTCGCCGATAACCGCACCGTCTTGGTAGAGTTCGTGAGCGCGAATCCCACCGGCCCGCTGACGGTTGGCCACGGGCGCAACGCGGTCCTGGGTGACGTCATCGCACGGCTGCTCGAAGCCACTGGCCACCGCGTCACCCGGGAGTACTACTTCAACAATGCCGGCCGGCAGATGACGCTGCTGGGCGAGTCGGTGCGGGCGCGCTACCTCGAACAGATCGGCCAGCCGTTTTCCTTTCCGGAAGAGGGTTACGTCGGCGAATATGTCGTCGACATCGCGCGCGCCCTGGTTCAGGAGCACAACGGCACGCTGCTCAACGAGCCGGCTGGGGGGCGCTTCAAGCAAGCGGCGGAGCGCACCATTTTCGCCGACATCGAACGCACCCTCGACCGCATCGGCATTCACTTCGACAGCTACTTCAACGAAGACTCGCTTTACACCGGCGGTCAAATCGCCGCGATCCTCTCCGAGCTGCGAGCGCACGACCTGGCGTTCGATCGCGACGGCGCAGTCTGGCTGCGGGGCGAACCGCTGGGATTGGACAAGGATCGCGTGTTGGTGAAATCGAGCGGCGAGCCCGCGTATCGGCTCCCGGACATCGCCTATCACAAAGAAAAACTGCGTCGTGGGTTTGATTTACTCATCGACGTGCTCGGAGCCGATCACATTGCCGAGCACCAAGAAGTCCGGACCGCGCTCAAAGCCCTCGGTTTCAACGTCGATAAGATCAAGGGCATCATCTACCAGTTCGTCACGCTTACGCGCGGCGGCGTACAGGTGAAGATGTCCACCCGCAAGGCCGAGTACGTCACTGTCGATGAGCTGGTCGATGAGGTCGGCAGCGACGTGGTGCGCTTCTTTTTCCTCACGCGCAAGGCGGACAGCCACTTGGAATTCGACCTCGACCTGGCAAAGAAGCAATCCGCGGACAATCCCGTGTTCTACGTGCAGTACGCGCACGCCAGGGTTTCGAGCCTGTTCGAGCAAGCGGCCAAGGCTGGCGTGCGGTCGGTGCCCGCCGCGGCCTCCCACCTGGAGACCTTGACCGCCCCGGAAGAGCTCGCGGTGCTCAAGCTGCTGGCGCAGTACACTGACGTGGTGGAGGACGCCGCGCGGACGCTCGAGCCGCATCGCGTAGTGTTTTACCTGATCGATCTCGCGAGTGAGTTTCACCGCTTCTACAATCGCCACCGCGTATTGACCGATGATGCGCAACGCACGGCGGCGCGACTTTACCTGGCGCGGGCGGTACAACGGGTGGTGCGGATGGGCCTGGGCCTGCTTGGAGTTCAGGCCCCGGACAAGATGTGAGACGCAAGATGATGCGACGTATGGGCTCGGCGGGTCTGGGGTTCGGTCAGCTATTCGTGCTCGTCTTCGGTTTTCTCGTCGCTTCGGTGCTGATCTTCCTGTTCGGGATCTGGGTCGGCCGCGACATTACCGAACGCCGCCTTGCCCAGGAGGAGCGCGTCGTGCGGCTCCCGGTGCCGGTCCAGCCCACCGCGAAGGAGGAAGAGAAGAGCCAGGACGTCGATGTGGCATTCTACCAGTCCCTGAAAGAGAAGGCATATCAACGCCTGCAGGAGACGGCTGCGAGCGCGACTCCCACGCATGTGGCCCGGGCCAGCACGCCGACGGCGCCGCCGCCGCGGGTCGCGGAGAAGCCGAAGCCCTCCCCTACCCCGCGGGCGATGGCCAGGGTGAAGCGCACGGAACCGCCGCGGGCCAGCGACGAATGGGCCGATGCGGGCTGGACCGTTCAGGTCAACGCTACCACCAACCCGCATCAGGCAACCGAGCTGGCGCAGAATCTTCGTGCCAAGGGCTACGACGCATATACGGTCCAGGCACCGATGCGCGGGCAGACGTGGTACCGCGTGCGTGTCGGCCGCTTCGGCCACCGTGACCGCGACAAGGCAAAGGAACTCGAAGCGCGGCTGAAGAATGACGGCCTCGATAGCGCCTACGTGACGCCGCAGTGATGGAGACAAGAGACGTGAATCGTGTCCGTGAATCGTGCTCGGAAAGCACCCGGAGCCGAAACACGAACACGACTCACGAGCACGACTCACGATAATGTACACACCTGACTTCGATCAATTCTGCGCGCTAGCGCGGCAGGGCAATCTGATCCCGGTCTATCGCGAGATATTGGCCGACCTCGAAACCCCGGTGTCGGCCTTCCTCAAGATCGACAACGGCGGGGACGCCTTTCTGCTGGAGAGCGTGGAGGAGGCGGAGAAGTGGGGGCGCTACAGCTTTCTCGGTGTTGGTCCGGAGATCGTCTTCCGCAGCAAGGAGCGCAACGTGTGGATCGGCCAGCCTGGCACTTCGACCGCCCCCCAGGAGGTGAGCGACCCGCTCGCTGCCGTCAAGGAACTCATCAGCCGCTACCGCCCGGTTGTCGTGAAAGGCGTCCCGCCGTTTTCCGGCGGGTTGGTCGGCTACATCGGATACGATTCCGTGCGGTTCTTCGAGCGTCTGCCGCAGCGCGCTGCCGACGATATGGGCTTGCCGGACCAATATCTCATGCTCGTCGACACTCTGCTGGCGTTCGACAATACTGCACAGAAGATCAAGGTGCTCAGCCACGCGTTCCTGAACGGGCAGAACGATTTGCGCAGCACGTATGACAACGCCTGCGCCAAGATCGAGAAGGTCATCGAGGGCCTGAACCGCCGCGTCGAACCCCCGACCGCTTTGCAAAGCCCCGGCCGCCCGCTTCCGGTCACGTCCAACTTGAGGTCGGACCAGTATGAAGCCATGGTGCGGCGGGCGAAAGACTACATCGTCGCCGGCGACATCATTCAAGTGGTGCTGGCGCAGCGCTTCCAGTGCCCGCTCCGAGCGCATCCCTTCAACATCTACCGCTGCCTGCGCACCGTGAATCCGTCACCATACATGTTCTACCTGCGCCTCGGCGGCCACACCTTGATCGGCTCCTCGCCCGAGGTGATGGTGCGGCTCGAGGGGCGCGAAATCACTGTCCGCCCCATCGCCGGCACGCGCCCGCGGGGCACCGAGGAGCGCCGCGACAGTGAGCTGGAGCAGGAGCTGACCTCCGACCCCAAGGAGATCGCCGAGCACATCATGCTGGTCGATCTCGGGCGCAATGACGTGGGACGCGTCGCCAAAACCGGCACGGTGAAGGTAACGCGGCAGATGTACGTGGAGCGCTATTCGCACGTCATGCACCTGGTCTCCAACGTGCGCGGAGAGCTCACCGACGGCAAAGACTGTTTCGATGCCTTCCGCGCCACCTTCCCCGCCGGCACGTTGACCGGCGCGCCGAAGATCCGCGCCATGGAGATCATCGAAGAGCTGGAGCCGGTACGCCGCGGGGTGTACGGCGGCGCAGTCGGCTATTTCTCGTTCTCCGGCAATATGGACACCTGCATCACCATCCGCACGATTCTGGTGAAGGACGGCAAGATCTACATCCAGGCAGGGGCCGGCATCGTCGCCGACTCCGATCCCCAGCGCGAGCACGCCGAGTGCGTCAACAAGAGCCGCGCCATGATTCAGGCGGTGCGCCTGGCGGAGGAGATGTAGTCGTGAGCCGTGCTCGTGAATCGTGCTCGGAAGACACTGAGGCGGAGACGAACACGACTCACGAGCACGATTCACGGTAATCCTATGCTGTTGATGATCGATAATTACGACTCCTTCACCTACAACCTGGTCCAGTACCTGGGCGAGTTGGGGGCGGAGGTGCGGGTGTATCGCAATGACGCGATCACGCCCGACGAGATCGCGGCGTTGCATCCGCAGCAGATCGTCATCTCGCCGGGGCCGTGCACGCCGACGGAAGCAGGCGTGTCGGTCGATGTCATCCGCCGTTTCGCCGGGCAGATTCCGATCCTCGGCGTTTGCCTCGGGCACCAGAGCATCGGCGCCGCTTTCGGCGGCAACATCGTGCGCGCCGCCCGTTTGATGCACGGCAAAACGTCGCCCATTCATCACGACGGCCGCACGATCTTCCGCGGTCTGAGCCAGCCCTTTGAGGCTACCCGCTATCATTCGCTGTTGATCGAACGCTCCACCCTCCCCGCGTGTATCGAGCTGAGCGCGTGGACGGTCGAGGGCGAGATCATGGGCGTGCGCCACCGGCAGCATGTGGTCGAAGGCATCCAATTTCATCCTGAATCCATCCTGACGATCCAGGGAAAGCGGCTCCTGGAGAATTTCCTCGAACATTCCCGTCGCGCTCTGGGGTAGGATCGTGGACATCCGCACCGCGTTGGCCCGGGCCGTCGCCCACGAATCGCTCAGCGACGCCGAGATGGAAGTCGTGATGCGCCAGCTCATGGAAGGCGCGGCGACGCCCGCACAGATCGGGGCGTTGCTGATCGCGCTGCGCATGAAGGGTGAAACGGTGGACGAGATCACCGGCGCGGTGCGCGCCATGCGGGCGTTCGCGACCCACGTTCACCCGCGCGCGGCGGTGGTCGTCGACACCTGCGGAACCGGCGGCGACCAGTGCGGCACGTTCAACATCTCGACCGCGGCGGCGCTGATCACCGCCGGCGCGGGACTGCCCGTCGCCAAGCACGGCAATCGCGCCATGTCCGGCCGCGTCGGTGGCGCCGATGTGCTTGAGGCGCTGGGGGTGAAGATCGATCTGCCGCCGGACCGGGTGGCCGCCTGCCTCGACGAGGTGGGCATCGCCTTCTTTTTCGCGCAGTTGTTTCATCCCGCCATGCGCCACGCCGCCGGCCCGCGTCGCGAGCTTGGCCTGCGGACCATGTTCAACCTGCTCGGGCCGCTGTCCAATCCGGCCGGCGCGCGGCACCAGATCGTGGGCGTGTTCGCTCCCGAGTGGACTGAGCCGCTGGCAGGCGCGCTCGGCCGGCTCGGCAGCGTGCACGCGCTGGTGGTGCACGGTGACGACGGCCTCGACGAGATATCGTTGGCAGCGCCGACACAGCTCTCGGAATGGAGGGACCGTGGGCTGCACACCTACCGCGTCACGCCGGAAGAGTTCGGCTTCAAACGCTGCCGCGACGGCGACCTCGACGGCGGCGACCGCGAGACCGCCGCCGGCATCATTCGCGGCATCGTCGCTGGCGCCGCCGGGCCGCGCCTGGACATTGCCCTGTTGAACGCGGCGGCGGCGATTTACGTCGGCCGCTTTGCTCCCTCGATTCACGCCGGGATCGATCTGGCCCGCGATTCCGTCCGCAGCGGCCGCGCCCGGCAGAAGCTGGCGCAGCTGATCGAGTTCACCAACCGATGATTCTCGACGACATCGTGCGCGCCAAGCGGGCCGACCTGCAACACGTCAAGGCGACCGTACCGCTGGCGGGCTTGGAGCAGCGGCCGCTCTTTCGAGCTGAGCGCCGCGACCTCCGCGCCGCGCTGCAAGCAGCCACAAGGCGCGCCATCATTGCCGAAGTGAAGAAGGCCTCCCCGTCGAAGGGGGTCATCTGCGCGGACTTCGACCCCGTGCGCATCGCGAGGAGTTATGCCGCGAACGGTGCCGTCGCCATCTCCGTGCTGACGGAGCAGCGCTATTTCCAGGGAGACCTGGAGCATCTCGCCGCCATCCGCGAGGCCGTCGGAGTACCGCTCTTGCGCAAGGATTTCCTGTTCGATCCGTACCAACTCTACGAGGCTCGTGCCTTTGGCGCCGACGCCGTGTTGCTCATCGTCGCCGTCCTGGACGACGCGTTGTTGCGCGATCTACTGCAGCTCGTCGGTGCACTGCAACTGAGCGCCTTGGTCGAGGTGCACGACCGGCTGGAGCTCGATCGCGCTCTTGACAGCGGGGCGCGCCTGCTCGGGATCAACAACCGCGACTTGCACACTTTTCACACCGACCTGGCGACCACGGAGGAGCTGGCGCGGTGCGTCCCTGCGGGTGCGCTAGTCGTCAGCGAAAGCGGCATCGAAACGGCGGCCGAGATCGAGCGCCTCGAGCGCACCGGCGTGCGGGCATTCCTGATCGGTGAAGCCTTGATGCGGGCTCGCGACCCCGGTGGCAAGCTGGCCGAGCTGTTGGCGAGTGGCGCGCGCGGAGATTGACGATGCCGGCGCGGGTACGCGTGAAGGTGTGCGGCATCACCAATCTCGACGATGCCCTCGCCGCTCTCGAAGCCGGCGCGGATGCGCTCGGATTCAACTTCTACGCCCCGAGCCCCCGGTCGTTGAGTCCCGAGGCCGCCGCCGACATCGTGGCGCGGCTGCCTGGAAGTACGTGCACTGTCGGGGTATTCGTAAATGCATCGCGGCAGGATATTGAACGGGTTGCCGGCCGCGTTGGTCTCACGGCGCTGCAATTCCACGGCGATGAAGACCCGGCGTTCTGCCGTTCGTGGCCGCAGAAGATCATCAAGGCCCTTCGTGTCCGCGATCGGAGCGGCGCAGCCGCGGCCCGTGCGTATGCAGTTGATTTCATCCTCGCCGATGCGTATGTCGAGGACCGATTCGGAGGGACGGGCCGGCGCATCGCCCTTGAGTATCTGGAAGGCTTCGACCGCGGGCGGTTGATTCTTGCGGGTGGACTGACACCGGAGAATGTCACGGATGCCGTGCGCGCGGGGCGTCCGTTTGGGGTGGACGTTGCCAGCGGGATCGAGCGTGCTCCGGGCAAGAAGGATTGGGATCTGATGAGGAGGTTCATCGCGCATGCACACGCTGCCTGATCGCCAGGGGCATTTCGGCATCTTTGGCGGCCGCTATGTGGCGGAGACGTTGATGCCGGCCCTCCTCGATCTGGAGGCGGCGTATCGACGGTTGCGGCGCGACCGCGAATTCCGCCGCGAGTTGGCCGGTTACCTGACGCAGTACGTCGGCCGGGAGACCCCGCTCTACTTCGCCGCCCATCTGACCGCGAAACTGGGGGGCGCCAAGATTTATCTGAAGCGCGAAGACCTCTGCCACACCGGTTCACACAAGCTCAACAACGCCATGGGCCAGGTGTTACTCGCCCGCCGCATGGGCAAGCGGCGCATCATCGCGGAGACGGGTGCCGGCCAGCACGGCGTCGCCACCGCCACCGTCGCCGCGCTCTTCGGACTCGAGTGCGAGATCTTCATGGGCCGGGAAGACGTGCACCGACAGTCGCTGAACGTTTTCCGCATGAAGCTGCTGGGGGCGCACGTACGCAGCGTCACGTCGGGCAGTGAAACGCTGAAGGACGCGATCAACGAAGCTTTGCGCGACTGGGTCACGAATGTCGAGCACACCCACTATCTCGTCGGTTCGACCATGTCCGCGCACCCGTACCCGATGATCGTGCGCGACTTCCAATCCGTCATTGGCCGTGAAGCGCGCCGGCAGATCCTGCGGCAGGAGGGCCGCTTGCCGGATTGCCTGATCGCCTGCGTCGGCGGAGGCAGCAACGCGATGGGGCTGTTCTATCCGTTCCTCGAAGATTCCAGCGTGCGGATGATCGGGGTCGAGGCCGCGGGCGCGGGTTTGGAGAGCGGCCGCCACTCGGCATCCATCACGGCGGGGCAGGTCGGCGTGCTGCACGGGAAGAAAACCTATCTCCTTCAGGACGAGCTGGGGCAGGTGCGCAGCGCACATTCGATCGCGCCGGGGCTCGACTACCCCGGCGTGGGCCCGGAGCATAGCTATCTGCACGACACCGGGCGCGCGGAGTACCTCGCGGTGACGGACGCGGAGGCGGTCGAGGGCTTGCAGCTGCTCACGCAAACGGAAGGCATCATTCCCGCTCTGGAGAGCGCCCACGCCGTCGCCTACGCCGCCAAGCTTGCGCCGCAGTTGCGGCGGGACCAGATTATCATCGTCAATCTCTCCGGCCGCGGCGACAAGGATATGAACACCGTCGCGGATTACCTCGGCGTGACGCTGTAACATGAATCGCATCGACCAGACTTTTCATATGCTGCGCGACCGCGGGGGTGCGGCGCTGATCCCGTTCCTCACTGCAGGTGATCCTGATCTGGACACCACGCGTGAGTTGATGCGGGCCGCGGTCGAGGGCGGAGCGGACCTCCTCGAGCTGGGCGTACCCTTCTCCGATCCCACCGCTGACGGCCCCATCCTGCAGCATTCGCTGGAAATCGGGCTGAGGGCAGGAGCGTCGCTGCCGCGCGTCATGGAATTGGTGAGCGATTTTCGGCACGCCTCACAGGCCCCTGTCGTGCTGTACGGCTATTTCAATCCGATCTTGCATTACGGGCTCGAGCGCTTTGCCGCCGACGCGCACAAGGCGGGTGTCGATGGCGTCCTCGTGGTTGATCTGCCTCCCGAGGAAGTCGGCGAGCTGCTGCCGCACCTTCGCGCCGCTGGCATCCACTTCATTTTCCTGCTGGCCCCGACCAGCGGGCCGGATCGCGTCCGCAAGGTGCTGCGGCACGCGAGCGGTTTCATCTACTACGTTTCGGTCACCGGCGTGACCGGCGTCCAGCCCATGCTAGCCGATGCGGTGCGGCCGGTGATCGAACAGCTGCGGCAATCGACGGCCCTGCCCATCGGGGTCGGCTTCGGCATTTCGACTCCGGAGCAAGCGGCGGCAGTCGCTGAATTTGCCGACGCCGCCGTCGTCGGCAGTGCCATCATGCGCATCGTCGACGCGCATCCCGGCAGAGCCAGTGTGACGGCAGTCGGCGCCTTCATCCGCCAGCTGAAAGACGCGATGTGCGCTGCGCGCGGCTTGGCGCCGCCACCGACTGCGAACATGCCTCATGGGAAATAACGCCTACGCAGAGGTCCTGGCCTCACTGTACTGCCTTGAGGCGGCGCGCGGTATGGATTTCAAGCTCGAGCGCGTCATGCTCGCACTGAAGAACCTCGGGGATCCCCACAAGCACTTCGCGGCCGTGCACATCGCCGGCACCAACGGTAAAGGCTCGGTGGCCGCCATGCTGCACGCGATCTTTGGCGCCGCCGGGTATCGCGTGGGCCTGTACACTTCGCCGCATCTGGTGCGCTTTACTGAACGCATCCGCGTGGGCCGGGAGAGTATCGCCGAGGCCGATGTCGTCACCCTGGCGCGCGAGATACGCTCCGCCGCCACGGTGTGCGGCATCGATTTGACCTTCTTCGAGTTCGTCACCGTGATGGCATTCCTCCATTTCGCACGGCAGGGCGTAGAACTAGCCGTGGTCGAGGTGGGTCTGGGTGGGCGGCTGGATGCTACCAACGTGCTCGATCCGGAAGTTGCAGTGATCACGACGATCGGGCTGGACCACCAAGAGTTCCTCGGCGAGACACTCGCCTCGGTGGCACGCGAGAAAGCCGGCATCATCAAGCCGGGCCGCCCTGTAGTCCTGGGCACGGTCCCGCGAGAGGTGGAGCGCCTTTTCGGCGAGACGGCTGTGGAGCGCGAGGCGCCGATGTACCGCGCCAAGCACGACTTTCGCGTGACCGGCGCCGCCCCTTTTCGTTTCCAGGGTATGGGCTTGGATGTCGGCGACCTGGAGGTCGCGTTGCGCGGCAGCTACCAGCGGGAAAACGCCGCCACCGCCATCGCGGCAGCCATCCTGCTGCGACCGCGCTTCGCTTTCGACGTGGGCGCGATCCGCCGTGGCTTGGCGGAGGTGCGCTGGCCGGGGCGGCTCGACGTCGTGCACACAGCCCCGCTGGTGGTGCTGGATGGCGCCCACAATGTTGACGGCATCACGGCACTGGTACCGGAGCTGCCGGCGGTGATCGGCGGCCGCGCGGTGCGCCTGCTCTTCGGCGTGATGCGTGATAAACGGTGGCAACCGATGGTGGAAGCGATTGCACCACATGTCGCGAGCGCAACCGTTACGACGGTGTTGCCGCCGCGCGGAGAAGCCCCCGAGGTGTTGGCGCAAGCGTTTGCGTCGCACTGCCCGGTACGCGTTGCAGCGCAGCCGCTCGACGGCCTCGAAACGTTGCTGGCGGCTGCGAGCGAGGATGACGTCGTGCTCGTGACCGGCTCGCTGTTCCTGGTCGGTGCCGTTTATCCGTACTTCCTCCGCTCGCGGGGAGCGCAGGATCTCTTCAGCGCCAGCGTGGACACGCTGCAGCCATAAACGCGATCCGCAGTTCATGAGCGACCGACGGCTTCTAGCTGCGATTTTTGCACTTTGGAGCCTCCTCCCCACCGTCGCTCATGCCCAGCCCGTACAGAGACCGGTGGTTGAGGGTCAGAAAATCACCGTCACCGCCGACGAAATCAGTTACGAGCAAAAGACCAACAGCATCATCGCGCGCGGCAATGTCGTCATCACGAGCGGCACGACCGAACTCCGGGCCGACGAGGTCCGCCTCAACCGTGCCACCAACGAAGCGGATGCCCAAGGAAATGTTCGCATCACTGATACCGAGGGGACAGTGACGGCGGATACCGTGCATTTCAATTTGGACGAAGAGACCGGTTCGCTGATGCATGCTGAAATTCACTCGCGTCGCTTCGGCTACTCGCTGTGGGGCGGGCGTGTGGAGAAAGGCCTCGGCCAGAGTTACCACATCGAGAACGGCACGTTCACCACCTGCCGTTGCGCCGAGGGCCCGCCCAGCTGGAGCATCAGTGGAAGGGATCTCGACGTGGCACTGGGCGGGTACGGCACGCTCACCAGTGGAACCTTCAAGGTGCTCGACGTCTCGACCCTTTATATCCCGCATGCCACCTTTCCGGTTCAGCGGGAGCGGCAGACGGGGTTCCTGTTGCCGCGCTTTGGGTTCTCAAATGCCCGCGGCTTCCAAACCCTGTTGCCCTTCTACTGGGCCATCAACAAGAGCCAGGACGCCACGGTGGCGCTCGACTTCGAAACCAGCGCGCGGGCGGGGGTCATGGGCGAGTATCGTTACGCGCTGAGCCGCGAGACGCGAGGGTTTCTGAACGCGTCGTACTTCAACGAATCGTTCCGCGGGGCTGCCTCCGGCAATCCTCCGTTCGAGCTCACCATCCCCGAAAACCGCTGGAACGTGATGGCACAACACGACTCACCGTTTCTTGGTAGCAGCCGGCTGTACGATGACGTCTTCCTGGTGAGTGACGACCTCTTCCTACGCGAGATCAACACCTATGCCTTCGAACACTCACACATGGTCGCCATCCGCACCCTACCGTTCACGGAAACACGTGCTGGGATCATCCAGCTGTGGGATCGCGCCGCGTTGAAGGGTGAGGGCACCTACTATCAGGATCTGACCGACTCCCAGTCACATACGTTGCAGCGCGCGCCGGAGATCGATTTCTGGGGCCAAACTCTCCTCGGCCAACACGTGTTGGGCGATCTGAACGCCAGTGCCGTCGATTTTCAGCGAGCGCGCGACGCTGACGGGGCCAGAGTGGACTTGGAACCGGCGGCCATGTTGCCGCTGCCGCTTGGCCGCTTCGCGTTCGGGTCGGTGCAGGGATCGCTGCGTGAGACCGCTTACCATTTGACCGAGCGACACGTCAGCGAAACCGGCCAGGATTTGCCCACAGACAGCTCGCGCGAGCTGTTGCAACTCGGCGGGGAGATGGGCACGGCTTTGAGCCGGATCTACACGGTCAGTGGGTTCGGCCTCGAAAAACTCAGACACACGATCGAGCCCACCGTCGACTATCTGTACATCCCCGCCGTCTCCCAGGAGGATCTGCCGCTGTTCGACGGTGTCGACCGCATCAATCATCGCAACCTGGTCACCTACGGTTTCATGAGCCGATTCATCGGCAAGTTCGCCAGCCCGGCGCCCGGAGGCACGCAGCAATCGCCGGCGTCCGGAGATACGCAGCAATCGCCGGCGTCCGGAGACGCACAGGAATCATCAGACGCCACGCACTCCCAGATCCGCGAGCTGGCACGCTTCTCCGTGATGCAGAGTTTCGATGTCAGCCGCGAAATCGGTTCGCTCCAGCCCGGGCACTCGGCTGACCACTTTTCCGACGTCGATTTCGACGGCCGGCTCAACCCGAGCCGATCGTTGTCGCTGCACTTCCGCACCGATTACGACACCGGCAATAACAACATCTCGGCGGCGCAAGTCGGCATCTTCGTGGAAGACCCCCGCCAACCGCCGCCGGGAGTTCAGCGGGCCGAGACGCGCACCAGCGCCGCAGTCTCGTACCGCTTCCTCACTGGGAGCCAGCTGCAAGAGGTGGACGACAATATCGTGTTGCGTCTGACCGACCGGGCCGGCTTTCGTTATTCCAGCCGCTACGACGTGATCGCCAACCGATTCCTGGACAACTACTTCGGTCTGCGGCTGATCTCGACCTGTAACTGCTGGACACTGGATGTCGCTGTGGTCGACCAGACCAATCCGCACGAGGTTGAGGTGCGTGTCCAGTTCAACCTCCTCGGACTCGGCTCGCGCAAATCAAAAAGCCTGACAGCGGCGCCGCTGTAGAGCGTTAGCGACTTGCACGCTGTACCACCTCTCGGCTACCCGAGATTCACTAGACAAAAATCGCGGGTATGCGGCCTGCTATTCCTGCCTCAAAAAAAAGGGCAGGAGCAACTGCCTCCTGCCCTTTCGGACGCGTGTCTTACCGCGAATCTTATTTGGAATTAATCCGGTGGCGGAATGCTCAGCTGGTCGCCATTACCCGCACCCTGAACGAGGTCCACGTTCGTGGCGGCACTGCACTGCCCGTCCGGACCGCTGGTGCATTCCCAGAACTCTTCGCTGATCGCCAGCACACGGTTGTCGAAAGTGGCACCGGCAACCGGCCGAATCTGGGTCTCGCCGGAAAGCGTTCCCTCGACGGCGACATTGAAGATCGACTGCGCGTTGCCGAACGGACCTGGCCGGCTGTCGATGTCTGAGAGCTGCACCTCCTTGAAACACGAGAACCCGATAGACGTGGAGAAGCGCTGTTCGAACTCGTTGAACACGACGAACTGGAGTATCGCACTGGTTGGTAACTGGTTTAAGAGATCCTCGGTGCAAGGGACGAAGGTGAGGTCGGTTGTCACCATCCCAGTCGAAGCACCACCATGCGTCACCACCTCGGCGTTATCGAACAGGTTGTCGAGGATCAGCAACTTGGGACAGCCGTTGTACTCGGGAGTCGGCCCGCCGATCGCCAATGTGAGGCCCTCGTCACTGCTGGGCGCAACCGCCTGAATGCCAATGCCATTGTACTTGCGTGCATCGACTGCGGTCCCGCTTGTAGAGACGATCGTTGCTTCACCCTTCAGGTCGCCGATGTAGCCATTGACAGGATCGAGACCGGAAATCGGAGCAAAAGTGGCGGGGTCAGCCTCCACGCACTTGATCTCGCCAACGAAGGGGTCTTCCGGCACTGCGAGAACGGCGCCGGAGTTCGACTGGCCTTGGTAGCAGCCGGGGCCGCCCTGATTCGTAAGCGCATCACATGGAAGACCCGAAAGCCCCTCGCTGGCTTTCCAGCTTATCGGCTGCCGCTTCGTCAGGGTCATGAGGAAGTCTCTTTCCCTCTGCACGGTCGGGATGCAGTTGTCCTGGAGACACGCGCCCCCGGCACAGCGCCGCGTTGTCGGATCAGCTTCGCCTGCGAGGGTGCACGCCGTGCTCGGCGCGTTACTGCAGTGCGAAGTGGCGTCGACGATGAAACACCGGGCCGCGATCTGACGGTCCGACGTGTTGGTAACCTGGATCTCCGTATCGGTCGGAGGTCCCAGAACGCCGCTGGTGTCGACGACGATCTTCGGGAAAACCAGGATTGCGCCCGGCTTATCCGACGCCACATCCGCGCGCGCTAACTTGACCGCTCCCGCGATCACAAGTGTTCCGATCACTCCGAAGAGAATCGTCCGCGGCAAATTCCCCGTCATCGTGCTCATCACGTCTTCTCCTTTCCTCACCGCCAGCAGATAGCTCACGATGGAGTCCTCACGGCTGCGGTATGATGATGTGGTCCGTAACCCCTGTAACGGGGACACCGTCGCCATTCGTGGCAGCGTCGAACCGATTGCCTTCGGTCTGGAGATTGTAGGCTGCCGCAGCCTTCGGACCCAAGGCACCCGCTGTGCTTGCCGCCCGGAACTCCTCTGCGACACCAATCACGCCGCCAGCGGACGGGCAGTCCGCGTCGCTGCCGCAGCTCGCGCCGATAGCCGAACCCGCGGTACAAACACCACGAGTCGTATTGCACTTGCCAGGGTTCGGGGTGATACGTGAGTAAGCCCCCAAGGTCCCCAGGGTGACGAAGCTAAACGCAGTCGGGTGTATCCGGCTAAGAGCCAGATTCATGTAGCAGTCCACCGTCGTACTCGCACTGTAAGGCTGCTCGAACTCATTGTAAACGGTGAACTGAACGGTGACGGCGCCGGGGATCTGATCCTCCAAGTTCTCCGAGCACGGGACCAAGGTCAATTCGGTACTAATGGGGCAACCACCGCACACGCCATTGGTACCGCAATCTGCATCGACAGTGCATGCTAGCCCGAGTTTGTTGGTTGTTCCCCCGATGCACACCGCGGGGGTGCACTCACCCAATTGGCTGACGACTTCATCCGGCGATCCTTCGGTGAGATGATTAAAAAGCAGCGTGTCGGGGCAGGCGCTGTACTCGCCAGCGTCGACCGCAGCTGTGGTCGCGGTGTAATCCAGCACGAGATCGTCTGGACCGCTTGCGAGTGGGTCCGATATCGTCATATCGCTGTTGCCCTGAAACGCGATGGCGTTGTACTCGCTGACATCACCGGAGAGGTTGCGGATGGTCGCTTCACCTTTGAGGGCGTTCATGCGCAGAGGCGCGTCAGAGGGATCGACCTGGACGCACTTCAATTCGCCGATGAAACCTTGTTGCACCGGCGGTATCAAGCCGGGGGGGAACCCATTATCGTTGGCATTGTTATCGGAGCCAGGCGGGTCATCAAATGTCAACCGTCCCACGCTCGCGACCCAATGAGTCGGCTGTTTGCGGGTCAGCCAGATATCGAAGTCGGTTTCGCTGCATTGCGCGGAATCAGCCCCGTTCACGTAGAAGCAGCGGGCATGCACCAGGCTGTTGCTGGTGTTCCCGATCTGAATGATCGTATCACGCGTCCCATCCCATACCACCTTTGGGAAGACGACTATTGATCCGCTACGCTCTATGGAAACGTCCTGGGGGCTAGCGGAAGCACCCCTTGCTAGGGGTAACAGCACAGCTGTCGCTAGAGCTAACGTCCACAAGACCTGAACCAGCTTCACCATACGCATTCGCTTTCTCCTTTCCTTGCCGGAGAAATCTCCGCTACTGTCGCATCCTCTGGGCCAAGCCCCACTTGTACCTCGCACCTAGACCTCCCCGTTCCGGCACCAACGAGCCGGGCTAGAAAGCTCAGTTCAAATACTGGAAGTTCGGCATCTTGTCAAGCGAAAACCCCGGATTTCCACGCTCCACAATGGCGTTATAAGGGTAAAACCTAAGGGAACGTCGTCTTGCCCCCGATTGCTTGACGGGGCTCTGGTCCTCTGGTAAGCACGCGGCACGCTTTTCACGCCAAGGCTTGGTTCCTAAACGGCTGTGCCGCGGTAGAGGAGGTCTGATGAAGCTTTCGTATCGTCGAGGTGTCTTTTGGCTGCTCGTGGGGTTGGTTGCTGGGGGATGTCAGCTTACAAAGCCCTCCCCGAAACCCGGCACGCCGGCTGCACCTATCCACTACACCCCCGCGCGGGACGGCCTACCGACTACGAAGATCTGGAAGAGCCAGATCGCCTTCGGCGACATCAACGGCGATGGTTTCCCGGATGTTGGCGCGGTGTCGCGCCTGGCAGACGGTCCCTATATCTGGGCCGGCGACGGCAAAGGACACTGGACCGATGCTTCCGCTGGATTGCCGCGCGAGAGCTTTTGCGGCGGCGGCATGAGGTTCGGAGACGTCAATAACGACGGCAAGATGGATGTCGCCATTGCCGACCACTGCCACGGCGTGTCCGTCTACCTGGGCGACGGCGCCGGCCATTGGACCAACTCCTCCGGCGGCCTACCGACCATCGGGGCGGAAGACGTCGCCCTCGGCGACTTCAACCACGATGGCTGTCTTGACTTAGTGATCGTGGCTTCGGCAGAGGAAGGCCTTCGCGTCTTCAATGGAGATTGCAAGGGGAGGTGGAAGGAGAGCTCCGGCACCGGTCTGCCGCACAGTGAGTGGGGCAATTCGGTGACTGTGGCCGACATGGATGGCGACGGCAATCTCGATATCGTCGCCGCTTACTCCGCTGGTCCGCGTGTCTGGCTCGGTGACGGCAAAGGCAACTGGCGCGAGGCCTCCGAGGGGCTGCCGGCGCCCGAGATCCACGGTTTGTACTGGGGCATCGCTGTCGGAGACGTAAATGGGGACGGCAAGCTGGATATCGCTTCCGGCGCCGCGATTCCCGGCACCGAGGTCTTCATCCAAGAAACCGGACCGAACGGTCTCAGATGGCGGAAGGCCAGCGAAGGAATTGTCCCAATGAACGCGTTGGGAGTGGCCCTGGGTGATCTCAACAATGATGGCAAGCTCGACCTCGTGGCCGTCGGCAAGACCAACCTCGATGAGATTGGCGGCGTCTACGGCGTGTTCCCCTTCCTGGGCGATGGGACCGGCAACTGGAAGTTGATCGACAATACCGGCCTGCCGACCACCGGGCGTGAGCGCACGTGGGGTGTCGCACTGGCGGACATCGACCGTGACGGTGTGCTCGACATCGGCGTTGCGTTCGGCGACGTGCTCTCCCCGAAGTGGCGCTCGGGTCCGCCGCAAAAGGCAACCCAGGCCTCCAAACAGAAGGGGAAGGGCAAAGAGGCAAAGTCGGAGCCGGCGGAAAAGCCCAAGCCGCCCCAACGCGGCATGTTCGGCGCCATCGAGGTCTGGCGCGGCGAAATCACCCGGTGAGCGCGCGCGCAGGGGCGCAGCATGCTGCGCTCCTGCGTTGTCATCCACGCCGCAAGATTGCATAAGCGGCGCGTTGTGGGATTATGAAATCCATGCGCCGCTTACAGGGTTATTTGCTCCGCTACCGGTGGCGCTACGCCGGCGGCGGCATTTGCTTGCTGGCGACGGCGACTTTGGCCATGGCCGTGCCGTACCTGCTGAAGCGCGCCGTCGATGCGATCAGCCACGGCGCAGCGGCGCGGCAGGTTACGGTTTATGCCGGCATCATTATCGCGATTGCGGTGGTCCAGGCCGTGGTGCGGACGTTCTCGCGCGCCTTGATCTTCAACGTCGGGCGCGACGTGGAATACGACCTGCGCAACGATCTCTTCGCCCACCTGCAAAAACTGCCGCTCTCGTACTACCAGGAGCAACACACCGGCGATCTGATGTCGCGATTGGTCAACGACGTAACGGCGGTGCGGATGCTACTGGGGCCAGGCATCCTCAACTTCGTCAACACGCCCGTCTACTATGCCTATGCCATCTCCATCATGCTGACGCTCGACGCGCGTCTGACCATCGCCGCCCTGCTGCCTTATCCGCTCTTGCTGCTGGTGGTGAAACGCTACAGCCGGCGGCTTATGGAGCACACCTTGCGTGTGCAGCAAGGGTTGGCCGAGATGAGTAGCCGCGTGCAGGAAAACCTCAGTGGCATCCACGTCGTGCACGCTTACGCCACCGAAGCCGGCGAGACCGCCGCTTTTGCCGCGCTCAACCAGGAGTTCAAAGAGCAGAGCCTGAAGCTGGCACGCGCGCGAGGGCAAATCCTGCCGGTGATGAAAACAGCCGCCAGCCTCGGCACCCTCGTGGTGCTTTGGTACGGAGGCGTGGAGGTCATCAACGGCCGGCTCAGCCTCGGCGACCTGGTGGCCTTCATCGGCTACCTCAACTTGCTCGCCTGGCCCACGATGGCGATGGGCTGGATGCTGTCGATCGTGCAACGCGGGCGCGCCGCCATGAGCCGGCTGAACTACATCTTTGATGCCCAGCTAAGCATCACCGACCCGCCCGGCGCGGTCCCACTGGCGGTGATCAACGGCCAGATCGAGTTCCGCGACGTCGACTTCGCCTACGGCGCCGCCGGCAACGGGCATCAGGCTCTCTGCGGGGTCTCGTTCCGTGTCGAGCCCGGGCAGAAACTGGCACTGGTCGGACGCACGGGGGCGGGCAAGAGCACGGTTGCGATGCTGTTGCCGCGGCTGTTCGACGTCAGCGGCGGCCAGATCTTGCTCGACGGCCGGGACATCCGCACGTTGCCGCTGGCGCAGCTGCGGCGCAGCATCGGGTTCGTGCCGCAAGATCCGTTTCTGTTTTCGACGACGGTTCGGGCCAACATCAGCTTCGGCCTCGACCACACAGATGAGACTGCCGTGCACCGGGCGGCGGCGGCGGCCGGCGTGGCGCCGGACATCGAGTCGTTTCCGCGCGGCTACGACACCATCGTCGGCGAGCGCGGCATCACCCTGTCGGGCGGCCAGAAGCAACGGCTGACGCTGGCGCGCGCCATCATCACCGGGCCGCCCATCTTAGTCCTCGACGACGCCTTCTCCAGCGTCGACATTCGGACAGAGCGCGACATTCTGCGCGCCCTCGAAGACATGATGCGCCAGCGCAGCACCATCATCATTGCCCACCGCATCTCCACCATCCAAGACGCCGACATCATCATCGTGGTCGATGACGGCCGGGTGGTCGAGTTGGGCGACCACGCCGATCTTCTGGCGCGCGACAGCTTGTACGCCGATCTGTTCCGGCAGCAACGGCTCGAGGAAGAAATCGCGGAGCTATGAGGAGGCGATCGCGAAACCTCGGGCCGCGCACAGGCAAGATGCCCGTGCCGCCGTCGTTTTCCACAGAGCAGAACAATGGCCCAGGCCTGCAGCCTGTAGCGCCGCGGGCCGCTGTGGCGGATGCCGCGCAGGAAACTGCGTTGGGCAAGGCGTACGATGCGCGCCTGATCCGCCGGCTGTGGGGGTACATCCGCCCCTATCGGCGCGACTTCTGGCTCGCCATGGCGTGTCTGCCCGCCACCTCGGTGTTCGTTTTGGCACAACCCTACGTCTTGAAGATCACCATCGACCGCTACATTGCGCGCCACCATACCAGCGGCATCGCCTCCATGGGACTCCTCTACGGCGCCGCCGTTGCCGGCGAGTTCATCTTTTTCTACCTGCAGTACTTTCTGACCATGCTGGTAGCGCAGAAGAGTCTGGCCGACCTGCGCGTCGACATCTTCGCGCACGTGCAGAGGCTCGAAGCCGCGTTCTTCGATCGTAACCCCGTCGGGCGTCTGGTGACCCGCATGACCACCGACGTCGACGTGATCAACGAGATGTTCGCGGCGGGAGCCATCACCATCTTGATGGATGCGGTCACCTTGCTCGGCATCGCCACCATCATGCTCACCATCGACCTACGGCTCGCGCTGGTCAGCCTGTCATTGCTGCCGTTCATGCTGGTGGCGATCAACTTCTTCCGGCTGAAGGCGCGGCAAAGCTATCGGCTGATCCGCGAGCGTATCGCCCGGCTGAACTCCTATCTGCAGGAGGCGATCTCGGGGATGGCGGTGATCCAGCTGTTCGTGCGCGAGGCGCAGACCTTTGACGAGTTCGACCGCCACAACGATCTGCACCGCGAGGCCAATCATTGGTCGAACATCTACGAAGCCGCGTTGTACTCGCTGGTGGAGGCGGTCAGCAGCATTTCGTTTGCCCTCATCGTATGGTACGGCGGTCACCAGATTCTGGGCGCGACCCTGGCTTTCGGCACGCTGGTCGCCTTCATCGAGTATATCCAGAAATTCTTCGTCCCGCTCCGCGACTTCTCTTCCAAGTATGCCGTGATGCAGTCCGCCATGACCGCAGCCGAGCGTGTATTCGAGCTGCTCGACACCGTGCCCGCCATCACCAGCCCGCGGACCATAGTGGCGCAGGCGTCCCCGCCTGCGAAAGGGCGTGCGCACGGCCGCGGACGCATCGAATTCGACCACGTCTGGTTCGCCTACAAGCACGACGACTACGTCGTCCGCGATGTCTCATTCCGCGTCGAACCGGGCGAGAAGGTCGCCATAGTCGGCGCCACCGGCGCCGGCAAGACAACCATCATCAAGCTGCTGAATCGCTCCTATGACGTGCAACGCGGCCGCGTCTTGGTCGACGGCATCGACGTGCGCGAGTGGGACCTACACGCCTTACGGCTGTGCATCGGCGCGGTGGCGCAAGACGTCTTCTTGTTCTCCGGCACGGTCGCCGACAACATCCGCCTGGGGCGCTCGGAAATCAGCCTCGGGACCGTGCGCCGTGCCGCTACTATCGTCAATGCGCACCGCTTCATCGAGCGGCTGCCGGCGGGGTACGACGAGGTGTTGCGCGAGCGGGGGAGCAATCTCTCCGCCGGGCAGCGCCAGCTGCTGTCGTTCGCCCGGGCGCTCGCCTACGATCCCGCCATCCTGGTGCTGGACGAAGCGACGTCGAGCGTCGACACGGAGACGGAGTCGCTCATCCAGGATGCGCTCGAGAAGCTCATGCGTGACCGCACCGCGGTAGTCATCGCGCATCGGCTGTCGACCATCGAGCGCTCGGACCGCATTATCGTCATGCACCACGGTCAGATCCGCGAGACGGGCTCGCACGCGGACCTAATGGCCCTCGGCGGTCTGTACGCGCGCCTGCGCGCGGTGCAAGCGGGGCGCGAAGAGGGTGAACGGCCCCGCGATCTCGGCGCCAAGCTCGTTGGAGCGGTGAAGTGAAGCGTATTCTAGCGCTTCTCTGCTCCTTTGGCTTTCACCTTTTGCCTTTAACCTTTTGCCTTTCAGCCTGTTCCCCCACCTACGTCCTGCGTGCCGGGTACGAAGAGGCGAAAATTCTCTGGCGCCGCCAGCCGATCGAGCAGCTGCTGCAGCGCAGCGACCTCGACTCCGACACGCGCGCCAAGCTCGAGCTGGCACTGGCGGTCCGCGCCTTTGCCGCGGATCAGTTGCATCTCAAAGTCGACGGTAGCTTCGCCACGTTTGCGCGGGTCGACGCCAACCAGGTCGTATATGTCGTTTCAGCGGCGTACCGTACGCGCTTGGAGCCGTACACCTGGTGGTTCCCCATCGTCGGCCGCGTTCCCTACAAAGGATTCTTCTCGAAAACCTCCGCCGACGAGGAAGCGGCATGTCTGGAGCGCGAGGGCTACGACACTTACGTCAGCCCGTCGGTGGCGTTCAGTACGCTTGGGTGGTTTGCCGACCCGCTGCTCTCGAGCGTGCTCCGCTACGATCGGGTGACGCTTGCCGACGTGATCATACACGAGCTTTTGCACAACACCGTCTACGTCGGCGGCCACGCCGATTTCGACGAGTCCTTCGCCAACTTCGTCGGCACGCGCGGCGCCATGTTGTTCTTCGCCGGGCGCGATGAGGCATCGGCGCTGGGTGAGGCTACCTCTTCCTGGGATGACACCTTGCTGTTTTCAGACTTCCTCGGCCGCTTCACCGGGCGGCTGCGCCGGGCGTACGCCTCGGGTGTGGACACAACAGAACGGCAGCGCCTGTTTCAAGGCGGACAAGAGCAGTTCCGGCGCCTGGCTCTGCGGACGCGTCTGTACTCCGATTTCGGCATGGAGCATCTCAACAACGCGGTGATTCTTCACTATTTGATGTACGCCGACCGCCTCGGTGAGTTCGACGCCCTCTTGCAACAGGAAGGCGGTGATCTGCGCCGCACCATCGAGGTTGTGATCGCGGCCGTCAAGGAAGGTGGCGATCCCTTCGCGGCCGTCGAAGGTGTCCTGCGCGCCAAAGCGGCCGCGCGGGGAGTGGACGACGCTTACCCCGAGGAAAGCAGCACCGGGTGAAGAGGATTTTGAAACCGGTTTACGGCTCGAGCGTCTTGAGCTGCCGAATGCCGTAGCGAATCGACCCGACGAACACGACAACCGCGAGTGCCAGCGCCGCGGCAAACGAGCCCACAATGCTCGTCTGGATGAGCGCGGACAGGGACGTGCCGTACAGCCGGCTGGAGAACAGGGCATACACCGGCCACGCCTCCAGCACTACCACCGCGCCGATGAACGACATGCAGACGATCATGTAAACCAGCCCGCCCATGCCGGCCGCCACTTTCGACGCGTTGTCGGCGTCGAACTTGGGGAAGGCGGCACCGATCGCTAACCCCAACCCGACTACGCCGAAGGTCATGCAGAAGAGCGTAAGCGTGGAGAGCCACATCATGAACGGCATTACCTTGAGGTAGTGGTTCGTCGCCACCACCAGCACCTCACCGAGCACCAGCAACGGCACCAGCCCCACCCAAAACTTGCTCCACCACAGCCGGTTCAACTCCATCGGCGCACTCTTCGTGATCCAGAACGAGCGCCCCTCGAGGCTGATCGAGGGCAGAATGAAACGCACCGCCACTGAAGCAATCACGAATCCGGCCAGGGCCAAGTTGAGAAAAGCGATCACATTTTTGAAATAGAACGTCACCAGCGGACTGCCGCGCAGCGGCAGCACGCTGAAGTTGTAGACGTACACCACCACCAGCGCGAGCAGCAGGATCAACTGCGACCATTGGCTGGTGTCGCGGAAGAACGTCTTCACCTCTTTGACCATGAGCAAGCGCAGCTGCGGCGCGAACGGTACGGTCACGGCACGCAGAAGGCGCTCCCACAGGGCGTGTCGAGTGAGGGTCGCTTTGCGCCCTTCCTGCGCCTTACTGAGACCGGGGAGAAACAACCGGCCCAACAACGCCTCGCAGAGGATCATGAGCGCCGCCGCCGTACTCGTGAGCAGCAGGAAATAGAAGAGCGCCGAGCCGCTACGGCCGCTGAGCAGCGGATACAGGATTTCCGCGGCCCAAGTGCTTGGCAGGAACGGCGACGACGGCGTCCGCATGGCGGCGAGGAACTGCACGAAGCTGGCAAACGCTTCCGGGTTCACCAGGCGCTCGGGCTGCAGCATGCGGAAGAGCAGATACAAGACCGCCACCATCACGATCGACAGCAGGACGAGAATGTCCCGCGTGCGCCGCGCCGGAAAGACGTTCACCAGCACGGCGGTGACCGCTACACCGATGGCCGCCGGAATGGCGATGAACGGCGGCAAGGTCACGGCGGCAGCGGCATAGAAGATCGGTCCGGCCTGATGCGCGATGCCGTACGCCAGAAATGCCGGCACGGCAAACGCCAACACCATCCACGACGATTCGATGAGGGTCTCGGCGAGGCGGGCGTAGAAGAACGTGCTGCGCCGCACGGGCGCAGCCACCAACCGCTCCAGGTCGCCCGACAGAAAGAACGTCGACAACGCCGTGATGATGTTCGAGAACAGCAGGATGGAAAAGAATGTCAGCAGTACCATGCCCAACAGCTTGTAGGTAAGCACCGGCCCAAAATCGGGCACAGTGAGGAAGTAACACAGGACACGGTAGAAGAAGACGAAGAGCGCAGCCCAGAATGCCGCCCCGAGCGCACCGAGGAATCCCAGCAGGATCTTCCCGCGCCGGTCCAGGCGGCGGGCGCGGTTGCGCGCGGCGCGCCAGCGCGGAGACAGCATCAGCCACAGCTGCGCCAGCCCCGCGTTGCCGGTGCGATCGGTCAGCGCCCGTGCCGCGGTGTCGCCCATTGGAGCGGACGCTGCCATGCCTTACGCCCGCAACGCCGTCAGCAGCTCGGCGACTTCCTCGCCGCCGGTGAGCTTCAGGAAAACCGACTCCAGCTTGGAATTGGAGTGTGCCCCGGCTTGGCGCCGCAGCTCATCGAGCGTGCCCGCGGCGATGAGCTGGCCTTGATGAATGATGCCGATACGGTCGCAGGTCTCCTCCGCCACCTCCAAGCTGTGCGTCGACATGAACACCGTCACGCCGCCACGCGCGAGTTGGCGGAAGGTGCGCTTCAACAGTCTGGCCCCACGTGGGTCCATGCCAACCATGGGTTCGTCGACGATAAACAGGCGAGGCGTGTGGATCATCGCCGCCGCCATCACCAGCCGCTGCTTCATGCCGTGCGAATAGCTCTCGACCAACTCCGTCGCCCATTGCGTCAGATCGAACATCTCGAGCAGATCGTCACGGCGCTTCGCCGCCACGGCCGGCGCAACATGGTAGAGTCCGGCAACGAAGTCGAGGAACTCCGCCCCCGTCAGCTTTTCATAAATGTGAGGCCGATCCGGAACGAATCCGCACATCTGTTTGGCGGCAATGCCCTCGTGCGCCAGGTCGTAGCCGCCGAGGAATATCTGCCCCGAGGTAGGCTGCAGCAGCCCCATCATCATGCGGATGGTTGTGGTCTTCCCAGCCCCGTTGGGACCGAGAAAGCCGAAGATCTCTCCCGCCTCGACTTGCAAGCTCAAGTCATCAACCGCGAGCGTGGCGCCATATCGTTTCGTCAGGTGTACCAGTTCGATCATTTGCCTTATCCTGGCGTGCGAGAGAGGCGTCTGCAATATCGATGCCTTGGCGGCGCGGACTGACCAAAGGTCTCATACATTGCGGCAAACGCCAAGATCCGCGGACAGAGTAGCGACGATAGCCGACAACGCATGCTGTCGTCCACCTTCTCCTACCCTCCGCGGACCTCTACAATGAGATCTGGATGGAAGTGCGATCAAATCGGAAACTCCAGGCTACTGAAGGAGATCAGTTCGGCACCCACTCAGACGAAGCTCACACTGTTCGCGTACCTCGAAGGCTCGAATCGCATGCTGGTGGTCAAGGTCGACCGATCATAGGAGGTGCGCCGGTACGCCGGTGCGCCGATACACCACTGCCTCTTTGCAGCGAACGCCAAAGTTTGTAGCCTGAGGGCCTGATGGCGCACGAGCCTGAGATCCCCACCGATTTGGAAATGGTGGTCACGCGTCTGCGCGAGCTCAAGGTGGTCCTCGGCAAAGAAGCCGAGCCGGTCATCGCTGAAGTACGATCTGCTCTGATCGCCGCCATGGCCGCGCGCGACCGCGGCGACGTTCCCGATGCCATGGCACGGATTGGCCACGGGATGGACTGCCTCACTGCCCTCGCCGGTCGACTCGACGCTAACGAGGCTGTGCTCATGCGCGCACTCGCCCAGACGTTTCGGGCGGCACTGCTGCGCGGTGACGAAACCACCGTCAAGCAGAGCGCCGCTGCCATGTTTGAGAAGTCGGGCGCGGTCGAGCGGAAGAAGAACTGATCCGCTTATCGCGTATGGCCTATCGCCCATCGCTCGACTTCGCGATACGCCATCGCCGCTGCGCGTCGTATACCGTTTTCCTGCTGCTGTGCCTCATGGCCTCGGCTCCGCTGCGCGCCGATGATTTTGTCGGCTTCGGTCCCATCCCGGTGCGCAACTTCCAACCCGTCCAGATGATCTTTCTCAACTTGCCCTTCGAGCGCGCGCGCGTGCTGCGGCCGGGTGAGATCGCCATCTATCTCGAATCAGCCGAGATCAACGAAATCGCCACCAACCAGGATGACATCAACGCGGTGCTGAAGTTCGAAACCAACCGCACGGTGCTGGGTGGCAGCATCGGTGTGGGACGTGCATTCGAAATCGGGCTCGGCGTGCCTTTCATCTCACGCTTCGGCGGCTTCCTCGACCCGTTCATCAACGGCGTCGAAGACGTCTTCCAGACATCGAACCCGGAACGGCATGAGTTTCCCAACAACACCTACGGTGGGTTCCGCGTCCAACGGGGTGACGTCGTCCTGTTCGATGGTCCCAACCAGGAGTTCGAGCTTGGCGATATGTGGGCCGAAGCTAAGTACGAAGTGTGGCATTTGCCGGGTCTGCCGATCGTGTCCCTGCGCGGCGCGATCAAAGCACCCACAGGTCGACCCGGCGGTGTATTCGGCAGCGGCAAGCCTGACTTCGGCGCGGGCGCTGCGGCTGAGCACGAACTGCTGCACTGGCTGGTCACGTACGCCAATCTGAACCTGATCTATCCGCTCGGCCCGATCACCCCGGGGCGGCTGACGCTCAACCCGATGTTGACCGAAGGCATCGCCGCCGAGGCCCATGTGTGGCGCACGCTCTCGTTCGTGCTCCAGCAAGAGTCTTACACCAGCCCGTTTCACACCGGCACGCGACTGCTCGACGGGACGGTGGTCGAGCTGACGCTTGGCTTCAATCTCGGTTGGAACCGCCTCCTCTTCCAGCTCGGCGCGATCGACAATGTCAGCCCGGTGGTGGCCGCCGCCGATTTTGCGCTGCTGGGCCGGGTGACGTACCGAAAATGAACCGTGAGCCGTGCTCGTGAATCGTGTTCGTGTACGAGCACAAAGACGAGCACGACTCACGAGCACGATTCACGACACCGGCTTCCACCCGATCACAGCGAAGCCCTGCGGCTGGCTGAAGCATTGATCGATCCTGACGAAGCCGGTCTCGCGCAGCCAGGCCGCGATGGTTTCGGGGGACCGCACTGCGGGACGCGCACCGAAGGCATCGGGGTCGCGTGCGTGTGCGCCCGTGAGCGTGGTGCAAATGAAGCAACCGCCGGGGTTGAGGTGGGTGAAGGACAGCTGCATCACGGTGCGCGCCGCGGCATCCAGTTGCAGACAGGCGAACAGCCCGACCGCAAGGATGATGTCGGGATCGCGGCTGGTGAGATAGCTGGAGTGGTCGGTCGCATCGCCGACGGCGAAGGTGAAGTTCGACAGTCCCTCCGCCGCCACCAGTTCTCTGCCGAGCACGACCTCGCGCGGATCGCGGTCATGTGCGGCAATGATCAGGTCATCACCGCCCTGCTCGCGCGCGAACTCGCGCAAGTAGCGCGCCGTGCCGGCAGCGATGTCGAGGATCATCGTGCTCTGCTGGGCGGCCCGCCTGCCCCCCACAACCTCGGCAACCAGAGCCTTGGTCGTGCCGACGCGTTGCCGCAAACCGTCCCACGCTCTCGACCGCAGAAACACCTGGTCTATGAGACGTCCCAGCACGCCGTTACCTTGCGGCTCATTGTGACAGGCATACTCGCACACCCTCCCGGAGCGCGGACCATGCTGCACCGCGAGGCGCAGGCCTTCCGAGTAACGCGCAAGAAAACAAGCGACCTTTTTCAACAGCGGCACGGGCGTTCGCCCTCGGGAACAGCAGCCGATTCGATTTAGGACAGCGGCGTGCAGGTAGCAAGCGGCGGCGACTGCTCGGCCGCCGATTTGCTCGGTGAAGGTCGAAAGCGTCGAGGCTCGGCCGGCCGCGACCACACGGTTCAACGACTCAGGTTCTTCTCTCACGCTGAGGGCTTCCGGCAACGAGCTGTATGAGATAAGCGATTCGCATGACCTTCTTCGGCGTCCACACCGGACAGCAGAACTGCAGCTACGACGATCTGCGCCAGATCTGGCACCTGGTCGACCGGTCCGGATTCCACTGGCTTTCCATCTGGGACCACTTCTATCCCGCCATGATCGACCCGAGCGACGGGTCGGGGCCGTGCTTTGAAGCCGTATCGATCATGACGGCGTTGGCCGCAGAGACGACCCGCGTCCGCATCGGCAGTCTGGTGTACTGTATGGCCTACCGTCATCCCGCCGTGCTGGCGAAGGCGATGGCCACTGTCGACCACATCAGCGGCGGGCGCATGGAGCTGGGTCTCGGCGCCGGCTGGAACGCGATCGAGTTCGACGCCTATGGAATCCCGTTTTTGCCGATCAAGGATCGTTTGGACCAGCTTGAAGAGGGCGTACAGATCATTCGCAGCATGTTTGCCGAGGAGACCACCACCTTCTCCGGCAAACACTACCATGTCACCAACGCGCGCTGCGAACCGAAACCGTTGCAGCAACGCCCGCGCATCTGGATAGGGGGCCAAGGCGAGAAGCGCTTGCTGCGGATGACAGCGAAGTACGCCGACGGCTGGAGTGTTCCGTTCATCAGCCCGGCGGAGTACGGGCGCAAGAATCAGGTACTGACACAGTGGTGCGAAAAGGAAGGGCGCCGTCCCGAGGATGTTCTGCGTTCGATCAACGTCGGCCTCGCCATCGGCCGTACCGAAGCCGAGGCGCGGCGCAAGCGCGAACAGCTGGAGGAGCAATTCGGGGTGGCGTTGGCTCTGCTCGAGCCCGGCATGCTGATCGGCACACCGCCGCAGGTCATTGACCGCATCGGGGAGTATGTCAGCGCCGGCGCCGACTGGATCATGTTAGCCGTGCGCGGGCCGTTCGATGTCGAGGGTCTGCACGTGTTCATCGATGCGGTGCTGCCGGCGTTCCGGTAAGCAGCGGAAACGCGTTCCAGAGGACGCACACGCTCACCCGCATACTCGCCCAAATCCGGCGCTAACGCACCGGCGCGCGCGATCCGGCGCGTTGGGCGCCGCTGCGGGCGGCTGACGCCGGCCGGGCGGCCCGCTGTGGTCGGCGAGTGGGCCGAGCCAAACTGCGCAG
>Ga0187884_10000446_pt1 | contig 41673 bp, 43 predicted proteins | sample June2016WEW_20_4_FD_132983 | JGI IMG/M metagenome (GOLD analysis project Ga0187884, IMG submission 132983) | Peatland microbial communities from SPRUCE experiment site at the Marcell Experimental Forest, Minnesota, USA - June2016WEW_20_40 | ecosystem: Environmental > Terrestrial > Soil >...
ATCGGTCCTTGATCCGGCGCATCGTCCGGTCCGAGATGCCGGCGATCTCCGCCGCCGCCATCCAGGTGATCTTTTTCGCCATCGCTTTCAAGATCACGTCTTGTAGTCTCATCATCCGCTCCACTTCCGCGGCGGAGACCGTCTCTGGGATTCTCAACTTCCACGATCCCCCCGCTGCCACGAACCGGACAACTCACGTGCTAATTGGACCGGACAATTCACATGCTAGCGACACGGACTGAAACCGGAGTACTCCGTCCCGGTCGGGCTGTGGCATAATGTAGATCCTTCTCAAAGGCCGGGCGCGCCGGGGCGGTTCGCGGGGCACTGACCGAGAAGAAAACGCGCTGATGAGCAAAGTCAACTGGAGCCGCAGATCGGTGATGCTGGGCGCCGCGGCGCTGCCGATGGTCGGCATGGTGTCCGCAAAGCCGGGTCCGCCGGCGGTCGTGATCTCAAGCGCTAACCGCTTCGATGGTGGCGTCAACTGCTGCGCCAAGGCGATGGAACTGATGAAGGCCGGAGCCGATACGCTGGACGCGGTGGTAGCCGGGGTCAATATCGTGGAACTGGACCCGCGCGACACCAGCGTGGGCTACGGGGGGTTGCCCAACGAGGACGGCGTGGTGCAACTGGACGCGAGCGTGGTGCACGGCCCCAGCCGCCGCATGGGTTCGGTGGGTGCGCTCGAGGGAATTAAGACTCCCTCTAAGGTGGCCCAGCGCGTGATGGAAGATACCGACCACATGATGCTGGTCGGTGCCGGTGCGCTCAAGTTTGCCAAGGCCGAAGGATTTCAGGAAGAGAACCTGCTGACCGAGGAATCGCGGCTGCAATGGCTGGTTTGGAAGAGGTCGCTGCGCGATCGCGACGGCCACAATAACTGGGGTCCCGGCCTGGATGCGCCGCCCGAACAGCAGAAAACGGCATACCTGGAGGAACTCAAGCGGGAGTTCCCGTGGGCGAGCGACGAACTGCTGCTCGAAGCCATCGAGAACGCATACCACCCGCCGCATGGCACCATCAACTGCATCGCACTCAATGAAAAGGGCGAAATGTCGGCGGTTACCACCACCAGCGGCCTGGCGTGGAAGATTTCCGGCCGGGTGGGCGATTCGCCCAATGTTGGCGGCGGCTTGTGGCTGGATCAGGATGTCGGCGGCGCCGGTTCGACCGGGCGCGGGGAAGAGAACCTCCGAGTTTGCGGGGCGCACACCGTGGTCGAGAACATGCGGCGCGGGATGGCGCCCAAGGAGGCAGTGCTGGACGCGTTGGAGCGGGTGGCGCGCAACTTCAACCAGGATCGGAAGCGTCTGAAAGCTATCGACCTGAAATTCTACGCGCTGCGTAAGGACGGGGAGTATGCGGGCGCTTCGTTGTGGAATAAATCATCAATTCAGGTGGAGCACGTGGCGCAGTTTGCCGTTTGCACCAGCGATGGCGCAAGCCGTCAGGAGAATGCGGTATTTCTCTATCCGCGGAGCTAACGAAACCGTGCGGTAACGCGATTCGCTTGGAACTTCGTAACAAGTTCTGCATCTGTGTAAGAGAGTTGAGTCTGGGGACCGAGGGCTTGTAAATAAGCAGGGATGCGAGGGGTGCTGTCTTCCCGATGGGCGTTAACAATACTGTGACAGTGGAAGCGGGGCGAAGGTAGCGCGGCATGGCCCAGATCTTTCCTAAGAGCGCGAATGCGATCGCGCGCGCGTCGGTCTACGGCGCGATCTTCGTCCTGATATTTGCGGGCTGGGCTTTCGACGCATTGAACCGCAGCGCTTACAACACGCGCGCTTTCATGGCGCGTGAGCAGCCGATTCCGTTCAGCCACGCGCATCACGTCGGCGGGTTGGGATTGGACTGCCGGTACTGTCACACGTCGGTCGAACGGTCGAGTTTCGCCGGCATTCCGCCGACCAAAACCTGCATGAATTGCCACTCCCAGATCTGGAGCACGAGCCCGATGCTGGAGCCGGTGCGCGCCAGTTTCCGCACGGGCCAATCGATCCGCTGGACTCGGGTCCACGACCTGCCGGATTTCGTCTACTTCAACCACAGCATTCACGTAAACAAGGGCGTGGGCTGCGAGAGCTGCCACGGCAGGGTGGACAAGATGCCGCTGACCTGGGCGGTGGCCTCGCTGCAGATGGATTGGTGCCTGGACTGCCACCGCCATCCGGAAAAGGTGTTGCGGCCACAGGCGTTCATTACCACGATGGGCTATCAGCCGGCAGGCGACCAGGAGGAAATCGGGCGCCGGCTGATGAGCGAGAATCACATACAAACTACGCACCTGTTGACGAGCTGTTCCACTTGCCACCGATGAGCGACTTACCGAAACACCTGGATCTGGCCGGCGCGCGGGCGCGTCTGGAAGGGAAGCGCGGGCGCGAGTTCTGGCGCAACCTGGAAGACCTGGCCGCCACGCCCGAATTCGAAGATTTATTGCAGCGGGAGTTTCCCCGCCAGGCGATTGGCTGGAGCGAGGACGAAAACAGCGTCGAGGGGCGCCGCAACTTCCTGAAGATGATGGGCGCCTCGCTGGCTCTGGCCGGGCTGACGGCCTGTACACGCCAGCCCACCGAGCACATCATGCCCTACGTGCGGCAGCCGGAGGAGCTGATTCCCGGCAAGCCGCTGTTCTACGCCACCGCAGTGACGCTGGGCGGCGTGGCCAACGGCGTTCTGGTGGAAAGCCACGAAGGCAGGCCCACCAAGGTGGAAGGTAACCCGGAGCATCCGGCCACGCTGGGGGCGCTGGATGCGTTCGGCCAGGCATCGGTTTTGCAACTGTACGATCCGGACCGCAGCCGCACGGCAACCGAAGGCGGCGAGATCCGCTCCTGGGCGGATTTTCTGGGGATGCTGCGCGGCTTGATCGAGCAGCAGCGGTCCATCGCTGGAGCCGGCATCCGCATCCTCACCGAAACCGTGACGTCGCCGGCGATGGCGGACCAGCTCGCGACCATCAAGAAACTGTTTCCCGCCTCCAAGTGGCACCAGTGGGAACCGGCCGGGCCGCACAGCGCGCGTACCGGCGCCATGCTGGCATTCGGCCAGCCGATCCACACCTATTACAACGTAGCGAACGCCAACGTGATCGTCTCGCTGGATTCGGACTTCCTGGCGTCCGGCGAGGCCAGCCTGCGTTACGCGCGCCAGTTCGCGGCGCGCCGGCGTGTGGAAGGCGGCAACACCACCATGAACCGGCTCTACGTGGTGGAACCGATGCCCACGTCCACCGGCAGCAAAGCGGACCACCGGCTGCCGCTGCGCGCCGGCGACGTGGAAGAATTCGCGTGGCTGCTGGCCACTCGTCTCGGCGTTGCCCAAGGCGCGGAGCAAAGCGACAACGGCGACATCAATAAGTGGATGGGTGGCCTAGTCAACGACCTGATGCACAACCAGGGCGCCAGCCTGGTAGTGGCCGGCGAATTCCAACCGCCTATCGTTCACGCCCTGGCCCACGCGATGAACGCGAAACTCGGCAACGTGGGGAAAACGGTTTTCTACACCGGCCCCATAGAAGCCAGCCCGGTGGATCAGTTGGCATCGCTCGAGGACCTGGTCAGCGATCTGGATTCGGGCGTGGTGGATCTGTTGCTGATTCTGGGCGGAAACCCGGTCTTCAACGCGCCGGTGGAACTGGGCCTGGCCGATCGGATTCAAAAGGCCCGCGTGCGCGCGCACTTGAGCCTTTACGAGGACGAGACCTCCGAAATCTGCCAGTGGCATTTGCCCGAAGCGCATTACCTGGAAAGCTGGGGTGACGCGCGCGCCTTCGATGGTTCGGTCACCATCCAGCAGCCGCTGATTCAGCCGCTCTATGACGGCCGCGCGGCGTACCAGGTGTTGCAGATGTTCACCGATGCGCCGGAAACGGGCGGTTATCAAATCGTCAAGGGATACTGGGCGGCGCAGCATCAGGGCGCCGATTTCGAAACCTGGTGGCGGCGCGCGGTGCACGATGGCGTGGTTGCCGGCTCGGCGCTGCCCACTAAGACGCCCGCCATTAACGGCGCGGCTTTGGCTACGCCGGCGCAAAAGAACCGGCTGGAAGGCAAGCTGGAAATCGTGTTCCGGCCCGATCCGGCGATTTACGATGGGCGCTTCGCCAACCTGGGCTGGCTGCAGGAGCTGCCCAAGCCGATCACCAAAATCACCTGGGACAACGCCGCCATCATGAGCCCGGCGACGGCGCACCTATTGGGCGTGCTGAAAGAATCGCTGGAGGTGGGTTTCGCCGGCGTGCCGATGGTGGAACTCACCTACCAGGGCCGCACGTTGCGCGCGCCGGTGTGGGCGCAGCCGGGGCATGCGGACGGTTCCGTCACGGTTCACTTGGGCTACGGCCGCACCAAGGCAGGACGTGCCGGCACCGGCGCCGGCTTCAATCCTTACGGCCTACGCACCGCCAAAGCGCTTTGGAACGATACCGGCCTCGCGGCGAAAAAGACCGACGGCTCCTACCTGCTGGCAACCACGCAGAACGAGCACGCGCTCGATCCCAAACGGCACATCGTGCGCGCCGGAAATCTCGAGGAGTATCTGAAGAATCCGGGTTCGGTGCACGAAGGCGCGGAGGATCCGCCGCCTTCTCTTACAATCTATCCCGGATGGAGCTACCCGGGCCACGCCTGGGGCATGGCCATCGACCTGAGCGCTTGCACCGGATGCAGCGCGTGCGTGGTGGCATGCCAGGCGGAAAACAACATCGCGGTGGTAGGCAAAGATCAGGTGCGGCGCGGACGCGCCATGCACTGGCTGCGCGTGGATTCCTATTACAGCGGACAGGTGAACGACCCCGAAATATACAACCAGCCGGTGCCCTGCCAGCAGTGCGAGAACGCCCCCTGCGAACTGGTTTGCCCCGTGCAAGCCACTACGCACAGCGCCGAAGGGCTCAACGACATGGTGTACAACCGCTGCGTGGGGACGCGCTATTGCTCGAACAACTGCCCGTACAAGGTACGGCGGTTCAATTTCTACCTGTTCTCCGATTTCGAAACGCCCAGCCTCAAGCTGCTGCGCAACCCGGACGTGACGGTGCGCAGCCGCGGCGTGATGGAGAAGTGCACGTACTGCGTGCAGCGCATCAACGCGGCCAAGATCGATGCGGAAAGGCAGAACCGCAAGATCCAGGACGGAGAGATCCAGACCGCCTGCCAGGCTACCTGCCCCACCGAGGCGATCATCTTCGGCGATATCAACGATCCCAACAGCCGGGTATCGAAAATGAAAGCCGAGCAGCGGAATTACGGCCTGCTGGCCGACTTGAATACCCGGCCGCGCACCACTTACCTGGCGGCGCTGCGCAACCCGAACCCGGAGATTGAGGATTAGGCACAAGCGATGGCAGACGACCGACAGATCGTAGTCGAAACCGCCGCACCGGGCGAGATTATCGCCCCGGGCTACACCTTCGGCACCATCACGGATCAGATTTCGAGCGTGGTGCTGACGCGGAAAACGCCGCTCTTCTGGTTCGCGGCCTTCGGCATCGGCGGCTCCCTGCTGATGCTCTTCCTGCTGGCGGTGACCATCCTGATGGTGAAGGGCGTGGGCATATGGGGCATTCGCACTCCGGTGATGTGGGGCTTCGCCATCACGAATTTTGTGTGGTGGATCGGAATCGGCCACGCGGGCACGCTGATTTCGGCCATCCTGCTGCTGCTCAATCAGCGCTGGCGCAACTCGATCAATCGTTTCGCCGAGGCCATGACGCTGTTTGCGGTCGCCTGCGCGGGCATGTTTCCGCTGCTGCATATGGGGCGCCCGTGGCTGTTCTATTGGCTGCTGCCGTATCCCAATACCATGGCCATTGAGCCGCAGTTCCGCAGCCCATTAGTGTGGGATGTGTTCGCGGTTTCGACCTATGCCACGGTCTCGCTGTTGTTCTGGTACGTCGGCCTGATGCCCGACCTGGGCACGCTGCGCGACCGCACCAAGAACCCGATCGGCCGCGCCATCTACGGCATCATGGCGATGGGCTGGCGCGGTTCGGCGCGGCATTGGAGCGTCTTTGACACCGCTTCGTTGCTGCTGGCCGGCCTGGCGACGCCGCTGGTGCTCAGCGTCCACACCGTAGTCAGCTTCGACTTCACCATTGCCATCGTCCCCGGCTGGCACAGCACGTTTTTCCCGCCTTACTTCGTGGCCGGCGCCATTTACTCCGGCTTCGCCATGGTGCTGGCGCTCGCGATTCCGCTGCGCTCGGTCTACGGTTTACAGGGCCTGATCACTGACAAGCACCTGGATAACTGCGGCAAGATCATGCTCGCCACCGGCTGGATCGTCGCCTACGCATACATGATGGAGCTGTTCAACGCGTGGTACGGCGGGAACACTTACGAGCAGGCCGCCTTCTGGCACCGTATGACGGGGCCGTACGCCTTCCAATATTGGTTTCTCGTGACGTGCAACATCGTGGCGCCGCAGTTCCTTTGGTTCAAGCGCGTGCGTCACAGCCCGGTGTTGTTATTCATTTCGTCGATCGTGGTGCTGACCGGCATGTGGCTGGAGCGGTTCATGATTATCGTGAGCAGCCTGGCGCAGGATTTTCTGCCCTCCTCGTGGGGCATCTTCCGGCCGACGCGCTGGGATTGGGCCACCTATGCCGGCACCATCGGCCTCTTCATGTTCCTGTTCTTCCTGTTTGTGCGCGCGCTGCCGATGATCTCCATCTTTGAAGTGCGGACGCTGCTGCCGCAGGCCAAAGTGAGTAAGGAGGCGAAGAGTTGAGCGACCGCGGCATCTACGGAGTAATGGCCGAGTTCGACAGCCCATCGCAATTGGTGAGCGCCGCGCGCGCGGCCCAGGCCAAGGGTTATCGCAAGCTGGACGCCTACTCTCCGTTTCCCATCGAGGAACTGACCGACGCGCTGCACCTGCATAAGAACAAACTTCCGCTGATCGTGTTGGCTGGCGGAGTTATCGGCGGCCTGACGGGTTTCCTAATGCAATATTGGATCGCGGTCGTATATTTCCCGATCAACATCGCCGGGCGGCCGCTCAACAGTTGGCCATCGTTCATCATCATCACTTTTGAGCTGACGATTCTGTTCGCTTCGATATCGGCGGTGCTGGGCATGATGGCGCTGTGCGGGCTGCCCATGCCCTATCATCCGGTGTTCAACGTGCCGCGATTCAGCGCCGCCAGCCGCAACCGGTTTTTTCTCTGCATCGAGTCGGCCGACCCGCTGTTCGACCGGGTTAAGACGGCAGAGTTTCTGGGAACCCTGAAGCCCCGGGAGGTGTCCGAAGTTGCGCAATAATCGCAAGACCTCCGGGCAGGGTTTGTGGGGCAGGATCACATCCTGCGCGGCGATTGGCAATCGCCGCGCGTGCCGATTGGCAATCGGCACGCAGGTTGCCAAGCTGCCCCACAGACGGCCAGGGTTGCGCGCAGCCCTCGTGCTCTTCGCAGCCGCCACTACCATCGCCTGCCGGCAAGACATGCAAGACCAGCCGAAGTACATTCCGCTGCGGCCAACCGATTTCTTCGCCGACGGCCGCTCGGCGCGCCCGCTGATCGAAGGCACCGTGGCGCGCGGCCATTTGGACGACGATGCGGGGTATTACACGGCCAAAGGACCGGACGGCAAGTTCGTCGCGGAGTTTCCTTTCCCGGTTACGAAGGATGCTATCGAGCGCGGCCAGGACCGCTTCAACATATATTGCACGCCGTGCCACGACTCTCTGGGCACGGGCGACGGCCGCATCGTGCGGCGCGGCTTCCGTCATCCGCCGTCCTATCACATCGACCGGCTGCGCCAGGCTCCGGCGGGCTACATCTACGACGTCATCACCAACGGATTCGGCGCCATGCCCGACTATTCGGCTCAAATTCAGCCTCGCGACCGCTGGGCCATCGTAGCCTATATCCGCGCGCTCCAACTCAGCCAGAACGCTTCCATCAATGACATTCCCGCCGACGCCAAGGCGCGGCTCGATCAGGAGGGCGGACAGTGATCGCCCAGGCCTCCGATTTTCAAGTTACGGACGAGCTTCGCGACACCATGCGGCAGTGGCGCATCCGCTTCGCGGTCCTGGGCGTCATCGGCCTCGCGGCCACGGTAGCCGGGTTGTTTGTGGTATCGCCCAACCAGTTCTACCATTCCTGGCTTTGGTCTTACCTGTTTGTGCTGGGCACCGCCTCCGGCTGCCTGGCCTGGTTGATGGTGCAATATCTCTCGGGCGGCGCTTGGGGCGTCATCATACGCCGCCCTGCCGAAGCCGCGGCGCGGACATTGCCGCTGCTGGTATTGCTCTTCGTCCCCATCTTCATCGGCATCCCCAATCTGTATCCGTGGGCGCATTCCAAAGTGGTGATGGCCGACGAGGTCTTGACCCACCAGCGGCCGTATCTCAATCTGCCGTTCTTCACCATCCGGGCGGTGATCATCCTCGGCGGCTGGTGTTTCCTCTCATGGTTCCTGAACCGGTGGTCGGCCATCGAGGACCGTGAAGGCGGCCAGACGCCGCGCCGCAAGATGGGCGCCCTGTCGGGGCCGGGCCTCATCGCCTGGTGCTTCCTCGTTACCTTTATGGCCACCGATTGGGTGCTGTCGATCAATTCGCAGTGGACCTCGACCATGTACGGCCTGCTGATCATCGCCGGGCAGGCGCTTTCCGCGATGGCCTTCCTCATCACCGTGATCGTGTTCCTGGCCGCGCGCAAACCGATGGCCGATGTCATCACGCCGCGCCACCTGCACGACCTGGGCAAGCTGATGTTTGCCGTGATCATGCTGTGGGCGTATTTTTCGTTCTCGCAATTCCTGATTATCTGGGCCGGCAACCTACCGGAGGAAATTCCCTGGTACTTGGTGCGGCTGCATGGCGGCTGGCAGTACGTGGCCCTGCTCATCGTCGTCGGCCACTTCGCCCTGCCTTTCGCTTTACTGCTGTCGCGCGACCTGAAACGCAATTTCAAGCTGCTGCGAAACATAGCGCTGTTCGTTCTGGCGATGCGGGTGGTCGACACTTACTGGCAGGTGGTGCCGCATTTCCGGAAGGGCTCCTTTGGCCTGAGCTGGATGGATTTGAGTGCTCTGCTGGGGCTAGGCGGCATCTGGATGGCCCGCTTCCTCAGCCAATTGGCAAAACGGCCGCTGCTGCCGCTCCACGATCCGTATCTGAGTGAGGCTTTGGAACATGGCCGAGAATAAACACGACGAGCACGCCGCAAAAGACACGCCGCTCGATCTGAGCCGCCCCGAGCTGCGCCACGAGCGCACCGACGCCGACGTCTGGGCGCTAAGCAAATTCGCCATCGCGTTGCTGCTGGCGTGTATCACATCGCTGGGTCTGGTGTTCGCGCTGTTCCGCTATTTTGAGAGCAAGTACGGGGGCGTGCTGCCGCGCGCCACGCAGTCGCTGGCCCTGGATGCCCGCAAGCTGCCGCCGGCGCCGCAGTTGGAAGTCACCGAAACCCAAGACCTGGCGGCGCAGCGCGCAGCCGAACACGAGATACTGTCGAGCTACGGCTGGGTGGATCGGGAACACGGCATCGTGCGCATTCCGATCGACCAGGCAATCGATCTGCTCGCCGCGGGCCATCTGCCGGCCCGGCAAACTGAGCAACCCGAGACCGCTGCTGCGGACGTCAGCGACCCGACCGAATCCGGCCTTGGGCCTAAGATGCAGCAACCCGGCGGTCCGCTGGCCGGCCTGATCCCACAAGGGCCGGTTCCGGCCGCCGCGGAGCCGGCGCCCAATGGGGTGGCGCCAAAGGAGAAGAGTAAATGACGCGTTCGATCTGTCTTCGGCGTCGCAGGCCCGTGGGGGCGCTCTGCGCCAGCTTCCTCTTCATATCCGCCGCTGCGCTCGCGCAACCCGGCCAGCCCGCACCCATGCAGCCTTCTTACAGCTTGCAGGATTCCAACCTGAAGCCGGTTCTTCCGGGCGCGTTGCAGGGAGTTGGCATCGATCAGGAACTGGATGCGCAGGTTCCGCTCTCGACCATTGTGCGCGACGAAGCCGGCCGCGAGGTCCCTCTGTCCACGTTCTTCCGCCCCGGCAAGCCCGTGCTTCTGGCGCCGGTCTATTACCGCTGCCCAATGCTGTGCACCGAGATTCTGAGCGGAATGGAGAGCGCGCTGAAAGTGGTCTCGCTCGATCCCGGCAAGGATTTTGAGGTGATCGCCCTCAGCTTCGACCCGAAAGACACGCCTGAATTGGCGGCGGCGAAGAAGGCGAACTATCTGCGGCGCTATCACCGGCCCAACACCGCCAATGGCTGGCACTTCCTGACCGGCTCGGAGGCCAACGTCCGCGCAGTGACCGATGCCATCGGCTTCCATTACCAATACGATCCAAAGACCGATCAATACGCGCACGCCAGCGCCATCGTGATCCTGACCCCGGCGGGCAGGGTGTCGAAATACTTCTACGGCGTGGAATATTCGCCCCGCGATCTCCGACTGGGCCTGGTGGAGGCGTCGAGCGAAAAAATCGGCACGCCGGTGGATGCGGTCCTCCTGTTCTGCTTCCACTACGATCCGGCCACCGGCAAGTACGGCGCGATCACCATGAACCTGGTGCGGGGTGCGGGCGCGGCTCTCGTCCTGGTGGGCGGATTGGCAATCGTGATCGCTCTGCGCCGCGAGTCGCGCGGGCGGCGGCAGAGAATGAGGCAGGCTGGACAAGCCAGAATATGAAGCTACCTCTTTTCCCGGAATCGGCGTCGAATTTCGCGCCCGACGTGGACCACCTGTTGTATTACCTGGTCGGAGTGTCGGTGTTCTTCATCGTACTGATCTTCGCGCTCATCTTCTACTTCGCCATCCGCTACCGGCGGCGCTCGGACACCGAGCTGCCGAAGCCGATCCACGCCAGCCTGGCGCTGGAGATCGCTTGGTCGGTGATCCCTTTCGGACTCACCATGATCATGTTCGCATGGGGCGCCAACATATTCTTCAAGGAAAGCCGCCCGCCCGAAAATGCGATGCAGGTTTATGTGGTCGCCAAACAATGGATGTGGAAGCTGCAGCACATGGAAGGGCAGCGCGAAATCAACGAGCTGCACATTCCGGTGGGACGGCCGGTCAAGCTCGTCATGACTTCCGAGGATGCCATTCACAGCTTTTTCGTGCCGGCGTTCCGCACCAAGCAGGACGTCGTGCCGGGCCGCTACTCCACCACCTGGTTCACGGCCACCAAACCAGGTAAGTATCATTTGTTCTGCGCCGAATACTGCGGCACCAAACACTCCGGTATGACCGGCTGGATCTACGCTATGGAACCGCAGGATTACCAGGCGTGGCTGAGCGGTGGCCGGGCCTTCGGGTCGCTGGCGGAAAACGGCGAGAAGCTGTTCCAGGACCTGGCTTGCGGCAATTGTCACAAGGCGGACGGCTCCGGCCGCTGCCCCAGTCTGGCCGGACTCTTCGGCAGAAGCGTGCAGCTTGCCGACGGACGGACGATCACGGCGGACGAAGCCTACCTGCGCGAGTCCATTCTGCGGCCTGACGCGAAAATCGTCGCCGGTTTTCAGCCGCTAATGCCCACCTTCCAGGGCCAGGTGACCGAAGAGGGCGTCCTGGAGCTCATCGAATACATCAAGTCGCTGGCGCCGCCGCCGGGGGTCGGAGGCGGAACGACCCCGGCGGAGATCAACGTGAACCCCGGCGCCGCCACACCGGCGCCCACCAATCCTTAGCCATATGAACACTGCCGCGATCGAAACCCAAGAGAATTACCTGAACGCCGGCTATGGCCTGAAAAGCTGGCTCCTCACCAAGGATCACAAGCGCATCGCGATCCTTTATCTCATTACCGTCACCATCTTCTTTTTCATCGGCGGCATTTTCGCCTCGCTGATCCGCATCGAGCTGCTGACGCCGCAGGGCGACCTGGTTTCCTCGGACACCTATAACAAGCTGTTCACCATGCACGGGATCACGATGATATTCTTTTTCCTCATCCCGTCGATCCCGGCGACGCTGGGCAACTTTTTCTTGCCCATGATGATTGGCGCGCGCGACCTGGCCTTTCCGCGAGTGAACCTGTTGAGCTGGTACCTGCTGGTGATCGGCGGCCTGTTCGCCATTTTCGCGATGCTGGCCGGCGGCGTCGATACCGGCTGGACGTTTTACACGCCGTACAGTACGACGTATTCCAATACCTGGGTGATCGCTACCGCGCTCGGCATCTTCGTGTCGGGCTTCTCCTCCATTCTGACCGGGCTCAACTTCATCGTCACCGTGCATCGCATGCGCGCGCCGGGCATGACTTGGTTCCGCATGCCGCTGTTCGTGTGGTCCCACTATGCCACCGCCCTGATCCAGGTGCTGGGCACGCCGGTGATCGCGGTCACTCTCGTGCTGGTGTTCTGCGAACGAGCTTTCCACATCGGGATCTTCGACCCGGCCCTGGGCGGCGACCCGGTGCTGTTCCAGCACATGTTCTGGTTCTATTCGCACCCGGCCGTATACATCATGGTGCTGCCGGCCATGGGCGTAGTCAGCGAGCTGATTTCGGTTTACTCGCGCAAGCCGATCTTTGGCTACCATTTTGTGGCCTTCTCGAGCATGGCCATCGCAGTCGTCGGCTTTCTGGTTTGGGGGCATCACCTGTTTGTCAGCACCCAATCGGTTTACGCGGGCCTGGTGTTTTCGTTGCTCAGTTACTTCGTGGCTGTCCCTTCCGCGGTGAAAGTCTTCAACTGGACCGCGACTTTGTACAAAGGCTCCATATCGTTCGCCACGCCCATGCTGTATGCGTTTGGTTTCATCGGCCTGTTTACCATCGGCGGCCTCACCGGGTTGTTTGTCGCCAGCCTGGGCTTCGACGTGCATGTGACCGATACGTATTTCGTGGTGGCGCACTTTCATTACGTGATGGTAGGAGGCACCATCATGGCATATATGGGCGGGCTGCATTACTGGTGGCCTAAGATGACCGGCAGGATGTATCCGGAAGCCTGGGCGAGGCTCTCCGCGGTAATCATTTTCGTGGGATTCAACCTGACGTTCTTCCCGCAGTTCATTCTGGGCTACATGGGCATGCCGCGGCGTTACCACTTTTATCCACCGGAATTCCAGGTTCTGCACGTGCTTTCGACCGCAGGGGCTTCCGTGCTGGCGGTCGGCTATCTGCTTCCGATGATTTACCTGCTTTGGTCGCTGCGCTACGGCGAAGTGGCGGGACGAAATCCCTGGGGCGCGACGGGTCTGGAGTGGACCACGCAGTCACCGCCGCCGGTCCACAATTTCGACGAAATTCCGGTGGTCACGCACGAGGCTTACGATTACAGCACCGTGGTGGGAGAGGGGGTCGAAGTTGGCTGAACAGGCTCACACTCCCGTGGAAACGCTCGCGCTGCGCGAGCAGTTCGATACCGCCGAACAGCAGAAGGAGTCCTCTACCTTCGGGATGTGGGTCTTCCTCGTAACCGAAGTGATGTTCTTCGGCGGCATGTTTCTGGCTTACACCGTGTACCGAAACACGTATCCGGTCGTGTTCGGAATGGCGTCCACCTCGCTCAATGCGCTGATTGGCGCGCTCAACACGGCGGTCCTGCTGTGCAGCAGTTTCACCATGGTGATGGCCGTGCGCGCGGCGCAGCTCGGACGGCGCAAAGTCCTCATATGGTTTCTGATCCTCACGCTCCTGCTAGGCCTGGTCTTCCTCGGAGTAAAGGCTTACGAGTGGAACGAGAAATTCGTCGAGCATCACGTTCCGGGCATGCATTTCCATTTCGAGGGCGCGGCGGAGCAGGGACCGGCGCAGCTCTTCTTCTCGCTCTATTTCGCCATGACCGGTCTGCATGCGCTGCACATGGTAGTGGGTGCCGGCATTCTCTCCTGGCTCCTGTATCACGCCCTGCGCGGGCGCTTCACGGCCGAGTACATGACCCCGGTCGATATCGCCGGCCTCTACTGGCACTTTGTCGATATCATCTGGGTTTTCCTTTTTCCCCTGCTCTATCTGATTGACCGGCACATGAGATAGCCATGAGCGAAAACATCGATTCCGTCAAGACTTATACGGCCGTCTGGCTGATCCTGCTGGCTCTCACGGGCATCACCACGGCGGTAGCCTATGTCGACTTAGGCGCCTTTAGCGTGGTGATCGCGCTGCTCATTGCCGCCATTAAGATGCTGCTGGTGGCGCTGTTCTTCATGCACATGCGGCACAGCACCAGGCTGACCCAACTCGCCGCCGCCGGCGCCTTCCTCTGGCTGTTCATCATGATGGCATTCACGCTAGCCGATGTCTGGACCCGCGGCCTAGTAGGCACGCAGGGCCGGTAACAGCACCAGCGAAGCAAGCTCAATCGGAGCCGCGACCGTGAGGGAGCGGAAGCTGTATGTTTGGTGACGCTCGACGTAGCGGTATGAGGGAATGAGTCATGCCGGCGGCCGGCTCGTGATCGTCGAACAACAGGGAGGCCGGCGGTTGGCGCATGTGCCACTCCACGTAATGCGCGGGCATGCAGAGGAACCCGTGTGCGCCGGCACCTTCCTCCAGCGCGACAAGCTTCCATGTCCCGCGGCTTCGCCTTTTCGTCGCCATCCTTCGGGTATTTCGTCCAATCGTACCTACGACGGTGCCCGTCCACCTATGACAGCAACCAACGGTGTGCTGCTTCTTCCAACCCTCGGGCGTCGCGACTAATCTGTTCGCATAGCCCGTGATTATGACGTCCGCCCATGACACGGTAAACCGCCGCGCAGTGAAAAGCAGCCCGTGCGCACGCGGGCGCGCTACAATGATTTCCGTGCCTGATATCATCATTCGTCCCACCGCTAAGTTCTTGAAGGTCGGCGCCATCGCGGCCGCCATCGTGTTTCTTGGCCTGGAGATCGCCTATCTGGCCTTGTGGGCGAGCCAGTACCCCCATCGCTGGGTGATGATTCTTCCGCCCCTGGTGCTGCTTTGGCCGGCTGCGCGCTGGCTGCGCCGGCAGGCCACGCGGACGGTGGTGACGGGAGACCGGCTGCGTTACGAAACAGGGCTCGTGGCCAAGTCCACGCGCACCATTCAGCTTTCCAAACTCCAGGATGTGCGCGTGGAGCAACGCCTGGCGCAGCGCATGTTCAACGTCGGCGATCTATCCATCGAGACCGCCGGCGAAGCCAGCCGGTTGACGCTGGTCCGCGTGGACGACCCGCACAAACTGGCCGACGAGATCATGAATCGCGCGCAAGCCGGGCAGTCCCCCGGCCCGGTGTAGCCGCACCGGCAGGACGCACCGCAGCAGCGTACGGCACGGGGATTCCCAAACCGGCGGTTTGGGTTACAATACCGGCAGGAGGCTACTCATGTCCGGCATGTGGGCTGTCCTGGCTTTCGCGGCGGCGGTAGTGGTGCCCGGCTGGCTGCTGCATCATTTCGGCACTTTCCGGTGGTACTGGCACCTCCTGGCAATCGCGGCGGCGCTGGCGATCGGTCTGGCGCCCACTCCGCCTTCCCTGATTAACCCGGTGAGCGAACTGATCACCGGCGTCGTGTTTTTGTTCCTGATGGTGTGGGGCATCGGCGGCGTGCTGCTCTTCCGCCCGCACCAGACGAAGCACCGCGAACGGCACGCCTGAGAGGCTACTGAATTCGTACGACAATGCCGCTGGGCGGGGCCGCAACGCACAACAACCCGCAAGCGCAGAATTGTGCTATCTTGCAAGAGGAGAGCCATCATGATTGAGGATCTGTTACGGCCCCAGCATCTGCTTTTGATCCTGGGTATTTGCCTTCTGTTTTTCGGACCGTCAAAGCTGCCCGAACTCGGTAAGGGGCTTGCCCAAGGTATTCGCGGCTTCAAGGAATCGCTGAAAGGCGACCCACCGGAAACGCCCAAGACTTAGCGTAGGGCTCAGGCGCCCCGCTGCATCAACGCCGGCGGCGAGAACCTCGACTATGCTGGCTTCTTAGCTGGAATGCGACTTTTTCCTGGATTGAGGGTGGCTCTGCCGATTGCTGCCCTCTGCCTGTGTGTGCAAGGGCAAAACCCGCCAAGTCAACTCCCGCCAGCCAAGGATGCGCCAATCGAAACCAAGGGGATGCCGCCCAGACCGACTGCGGCGGATTATCCGGACCAGGCTCAGGCAGGCAAGGTGACGATTGCGGCCGAGTTTCAGGGACACGCGGTCCCCACGCTGCAAGGGAACCTGACCACGGAAGATTATGTGGTGGTCGAAACGGGGTTCTTCGGCCCGCCGGGTGCGCGGATCCAGCTTTCCTTCGAGGACTTCGCGCTCCGCATCAACGGGAAGAAGACGCTGCCCAGCCAGCCATACGGAGTTGTGCTCGGGAACATTAAAGATCCCGAGTGGGCGCCGCCGGAGGCGGCAAAATCGACGGCGGCGCATCCCAACCTTAGCGTCGGCCGCGACGAAGAGGAACCGTCAAAGCCGACGCTGGGTGCGGAAAAGGAGTCGCCTCCGCCGGTCAGGATTCCGATCGAGGTGCAGCGCGCGATGAACCAGCGGGTGCAAAAGGCCGTGCTTCCGGAAGGCGACCGCGCTCTTCCCGTGGCAGGACTGGTTTTCTTTCAGTACAGCGGCAAGACCGAGAAGATCCATACGATCGAGCTGATTTACACCGGCGCTGCCGGCAAAGCCATCCTGACGCTCGAGCGGTAAGGGCCATTCGGCCAATCGAAACCGCGGCGGACGCCGTCCCAACGCGCGATATGATGCGGAATGAGATTCGCGCTCGTGGCTTCCGACAATTAGAATTAGGAACGAACCATCGCCATGAGAATTACCGGCAACACAATCCTGATCACGGGTGGCGGCTCCGGCATTGGCCGTGGCCTGGCGGAAGCTTTCCACGCTTTAGGAAACCACGTCATCATCGCCGGCCGCCGCCAGCAGTTACTCGACGCGACCACTGCCGCCAACCCAGGCACGACATCCCTGACGCTCGACATCGGAGACCCCGCCAACGTCCGCTCTTTCGCGGCTGAGGTGGCGGCGCACTACCCGGCGCTGAACGTACTCATCAACAATGCCGGTATCATGCGGGCCGAAAACCTGCAAGCCCAACCGGACGATCTCGCCGACGCGGAAGCCATCGTCATCACCAATCTGCTGGGACCCATCCGTCTGACGGCGGCGCTGCTGCCTTTGCTCGGAAAGCAGCCTTACTCCGCCATCATGAACGTCTCCTCCGGGCTGGCCTTTGTTCCTCTGGCGCCAACGCCCACTTATTGCGCAAGCAAGGCCGCGCTCCACTCCTACACGCAATCGCTCCGCTATCAGCTCCGGGGGTCCACCACAGAGGTTCTCGAACTCATCCCGCCCTATGTCGCCACGCACCTCTTGAACGGGGCCGCCGACCCGCGCGCGATGCCGCTGGACCAGTTCATTCGAGAGGTAATGGAGATTCTGAAGACCCAGCCCGCGGTGACCGAGATCTGCGTCGAAAATGTGAAGCGTCTCCGCTTCGCCGCCGAAAGCGGCCACTATGATTCCATCTTCCGCGGCCTCAACGATGCAAGGGGAACCCCTCTCATTTAGGTCCTCCGTGGGGTGACGGAACGGCCGGGAAAGCCGTATCCTATCACTAGCGGCGAGTTGCAACTGGTTGAAGATGGATCGCATTGGACGGTACAAGATCGTTCGGGAACTGGGCCGCGGCGCCATGGGTGTGGTCTATCACGCGATCGATCCCAATATCGGCCGGCCGGTGGCGATCAAGACCATTCAGTTCGCTAACGTGCGCAATCCCGGCGAACAGGAGCGCCTGCGCGAGCGGCTGTTCCGCGAAGCCCGTTCGGCGGGCATGCTTTCGCATCCCAGCATCGTCACCATCTACGACGTGGAGCAGCAGGACGACCTGGCGTTCATCGCCATGGAATACGTGGATGGGCCGACGCTTGACCAGATTCTTTCCGCACCCCGGCCTATCGATCCGGAACGAATGTTCCGTCTCCTAGCGCAAACTGCGGCCGCGCTCGATTATGCCCATCAAAAGGGCATCGTACACCGCGATATCAAGCCGGCCAACATCATGATCGCCACCGATGGCACGGCCAAGATCACCGATTTCGGCATCGCCAAAATCAGCACCTCCGAGCAGCTCACCATGACCGGCTCGATTGTCGGCACGCCCCACTATATGTCGCCCGAGCAGGTGCAGGGCCAGCCGGTGGACGGCCGGTCCGATCAGTTCTCGCTGGCGGTGATTGCCTACGAAATGCTGACTGGTGATAAGCCGTACACGGGCGAGCACTTGACCACAGTGGTCTACAAGATCGTGGCGGAGGAACCTAGGCCTCCGCATGTTTTGAACGCGACCTTGACCGGACCCATCGAAGATGCGCTCTGCAGGGGCCTGGCGAAGAGTCCTGGCGCCCGCTACGCCACCTGCCAGGAGTTTGTCCGCAGCCTGGAAAAGGCGTGCGCGGCGAGCCGTGTATGGAAACCGCTGGCGCGCGGCGGCGCCTTGAATGAGCCTACGCTGGTGGGAACTCCGCGCGGCGGGGTCACCTTGCCGCCCGCCCGCCGCCCGCGCCGCGGCGAGGAGACCGGCGGCAGTCCGCGTGGCGAGCGTTCAAGGCTCGGCTTTCTTCCGTTCCTGGCGGCGGTTCTGATGGCGGCTGCGGTGATCGCGCTAATCGCAGTGCAAGCTCCGCCCTGGCTGACGCCTGGCGGCCGGGGAGCCGGGCGCGCGCCGGCGTCCGAGAAACCGCAGCCCACCACTGCCGCCGATTCGAAGGGCGCAGCGACGCCGCGTCCGGCGCCCGAATCTCCCGCGCCGTCCGAGGCGGCGGAGAGAAAGCCCAGCCCCATGCAGACCGCGCCGGCGCCCCCAGTCCGCGAGGAAACCAAGTCTGCCGGGGAAATCGGCAAGCCACTCGACGAGAACGCGGGCTTGCCCGTGAAGGCGGCGGCCCAGCCACCCGCGGCGGTGCCGGCACGGAGTATCGCACCGGCAGCGGCGGCCGAGTTGGCGGACGTGACCGTGATTACCAGTCCCGCCGGCGCCACCGCGATGCTGGACGGGAGACGCGAAGCCACCTGCTCGACGCCTTGCTCGCTCAATGCCGCGCCCGGCCGCCACACCGTTTCCATCGCCATGGCGGGCTACCAGCCAGAGCACCGCGACGTGGCCGTGGGGTCCGGATCCATGGAGCTTCCGATGGTGATCCTGCGTGCCACGCAGGGCACCCTCTGGGTCACCAGCTCACCGGCCGGCGCGGCCATCACCATCAACGGCAAGCGTTACCCGCAGACCACCCCCGCGCAGATCCCTCTGCCTCCCGGATCGTACCGCGTCCTGCTGGAAAAAGACGGCGTGCAGAACACCTCGACGCTTGAAATCCGCAACGGCGAAACCAAGCTGCTGAAAGTGCTGCTCAGCCAGTAGGCGAAGCATGGTCAGGCGCGCCTTCCGGGGAGATCCAAGACGCCGTACGTGCAATGCTCTGCACTGGAATCAAGCTTCCCTCCCCGCTTCGGACTTTAACAAATACGACGAGATTTCTTGCCCCCAAGTGGCTACAATTATAAGTAAGCACCTGCCGATGCAGGAGGGGAAGTAATTGAGATGGCCTTGGCACAAGTCTTCGTCTATTTGCAGCTTCTGGACTTGATCACCAGCTTGCTTGGCTTGCGGCTGGGAGCGGCGGAAGCCAGCCCGTTCGTGCGCCTGCTGATGCAGGCGGGCCCCGCGGTTGGTATCGCGCTCTCGAAGATTCTCGCGCTCACCCTGGGCGGCTTCTGCGTGCATACGCGGAGGCTCGGCCTGATCCGGCTGGCTTCCTATTGGTACGGCGGCCTCGTGGCCTGGAACCTGATTATTCTGGTGGCCTTGCCCGGCCACTTGGGCTCCTGATCTTCCTCGATATCCAGCCGGAATCGCCGCGGGCCAGGCTGTTCGTTTGCCAGCATCAGGCCGCTTGCTATACTGGAGCTTCAAGTCCACATTTCAAGGAGTTTCATGCTTTCTGCAACACAATTGCGTCCGGGAATAGTGATCAAGTTCAACAACGAGCTTTACTCCGTTTTCAGCGTCAACCACCGGACGCCGGGCAACCTGCGCGGGTTCGTGCAAGTCAGGATGCGCAGTTTGCGCTCCGGTTCCATGACCGAACACCGCTTCTCTTCCGAAGACCGCGTCGAAAAGGCCGTCATGGAAGAGCAACAGATGGAGTACCTGTACGACGACGGCGAGTACTTTTACTTCATGAACACCGAGAGCTACGAGCAGATGCACCTGATGAAGGACTTGCTCGGCGATGCTGTCCAGTACCTGATTCCGCAGTTGAAGGTCAGCGTGGAGTTTTACGAAGGCAAGCCTATCAGCGTGGAACTGCCGGCCACCGTGGACCTGACCGTGGTCGAAACCGAACCCGGGCTGAAGGGCGCATCGGTATCGAACGTCACGAAGCCGGCGAAGCTCGAAACCGGTCTGGTAGTGCAAGTGCCGCCCTTCATCACCGAAGGCGACAAGATCCGCGTCAATACCGCTGAAGGCACTTACCAGGAGCGCGCGTAGCCACTCCGGCGCCGGTTACGTTTCTTCCAGCCGATGGCCGCCAGCACGCGGAGCAGGCTGACTTCCTCACCTCAGAGCACTGTGCGCAGGTCGAGCAGCAGACGCGTCCGCGGCGCGAAGCTGGCGCTCCGCCGCCACGGCGTCCGGGCACTCGATGGCGATCTGCCGGGTGGGGATCAGGGTACTCTCTTCTGACCGTTATTCTGCGCTCAGAACGATGTCGTTGAAGAACAACCCCATCAAATGCCACTCCTCTGTCGCACGCCCGCCAGGCTAGCAGACTGACAACCGTTCCGTTACACTGACTAGCATGAGCTCTCGAACGCCGTCGCAGAGCCTCACCGGCGGGATGGGCGGGTATCCGGCACACCGCTGCCAGCGGACGCTGAGTATCCCGCCGAACCAGATCGCCGTGGCAGCGAGCGGCTGGCGGCCACGTGCAAGCCGTCAGCCTGAGCCGAACAGGAGGTTCAATCCGTGAGCGACCCAATTGGATCGCGCCTCGATCCGGATCTCGAGTCGCTGGCCACGCGTTTCGCACGACTCGAGCAAAGCCTGGCCGCCATTGCGGACCGGCTCGGCAGATTGGAACAGAATGTCGGCGCCCTCGGCAAGCAGGCGTCGGAATCGCGGGATCGGGTGGAGGCGGATATCCGGCGAATCGGGAACCAACTGGCGCAACACGCCGCAACCCTTGAATCCTCCCGGACTGCGGTCGCCCAGACCGACGATCTGGTGGAGCGCGTTGTTGAGGCTCTCGAATCGCTCCAATCCACGGTACTCGAGCAGCCCGAAACTGGGGCGGCGCGGTGAACTGAGATGGCTGTCCCCGCCGTTCCGGTTGTCCGTCCTGTGGATCGCCGGCCGTTTTCCCGGCCCATCGGCTCACGCTTCTGGAGACGCTGCTGGCGGTCGCGGATGTGACCTATCGCTGCTACGGTTGCTGTCAGCGCTTCATCAACGTGTTCGGTCTGCACGTGCCGCGGCCCGCGAGTGGCTGACCGGCTGGCAACGTCCTTTCCACTTCCCACCTCCGCCGCGCCACCATTCGCACGCCGAGTGCAGCGTGGCGGCCAGGTAGAATAGCGCTACCAGGGGAAGACACGGAGCCTCGTACGCCGGACGGCCGAAGAAACCGAGCGCCGGCCAGTAGCAAAACGCCATGACGAGCCACGCTGCCGCTCCCAGCCAGCGCGCGCTACCGGTGGCCGCCAGCGCCAGCACGGGCGGAGCCGCGTAGGTCAGCAAGAGCCCGGCAACGGTTGCCGCCAGCAGCCACGCCGAGTGGTGAAGCTGGGTGAAGGCGCTGCGCGAAATCATCCGGCCGGCTTCGCGAAAATTCGCGTAGCCGCGGAGGCTGTGGGTTTGCTCGGAGACTCCCAGCCACACTTTCCCGCCGCTCCGTTTGATCGCTCGCGCCAGGGCGCAGTCGTCGATCCACTCCCCGCGAATGGCGCCGATACCGCCCACGCGCGCGAGCGCCTCGCGCCGCACCAGCATGCATCCGCCCGCCGCTCCCGCCGTGGCCCGCCTCGGATTGCGAATCCAGGCCGGCGGGTACAGCAGAAAAAAGAAGAAGACGAAGGCCGGCATCAGCGCCCGCTCGGCCGTGGTGCGGCAGCTCAGCCGCGCCATGTACGATACCAGGTCGTAGCCATCGCGTTGGGCGCGCGCGATCAGGTCACGCAGGTTGGATGGCGGATGCGCGATATCGGCGTCGGTCAGGAGCAGGAATTCCGGCGCCCGCCGCTCCGCTTCGGCAACGCCCTGGCTCACCGCCCAAAGCTTGCCGGTCCATCCATCGGGCAGCGGCGCTGCGCGCACCACCGTCAACAATTCGTTTCCCGCCGCTCGCCGCGCCGCGTCGGCTGTGCCGTCCGAGCTCGAATCGTCCACTAGGACGATGTGGAATTCGCCCGCGTAGTTCTGCTTGGCAAGCGATCGGATCGCCTGGCCCACCACTTCGGCTTCGTTGCGCGCCGGAATCACCGCGACCACCCCCGGCAGCGGCGGAGCGGGCGCGTCCATCCGCTGCCCGGATTCCATGCGCCAAAATCCGCCGCGAAAGGCGAGCAGGTAAATCCACACTGCCAGCGTGGTTGCGCCGAGCAACGTCAATGTCATGTCCGGCATTCGCGAACACTCCATTATCCTCTCCCGGCGAAAGGGTGGTGCCTCAAAGGTGCGTTGCAGAAACTGTCGGCCTCTTGACTCAGTGGACCGATCCGCTTGTCTTCGTCGTAAACTGTGTACAAGCGAGTAGCACTCCGACATCGAAGCCGGAGCCGTGGAGGGATGCTGCATGCAATTCGAAGCCTTTCCACACGAGGACGGTTCCGGCGACTGGGTAGTTGAGACGATCAACTTCCCAGGAGACGGCGAAATATCCACAACGATATTTAGCGGGGATTCCGCAAAGGACAGGGCGCGGGAATAGCTTCTTTGGCAGACCCGAGCGGCAGACGTCGCGGCCTAGTAGTCAGCTTCAACATCGGCATTAATCACGCAATGTCCGCGAGTCCTTGGTTTCACGGTCGGCTCGTGCCAGCGTCCCTCCAGCATGGACGCTGTTTCTATGTCGGCGACATGGCTGCATCGCCAGTTCTCGGAGGACCCGTCTCCCCTATGTCCGCCCGGGTGGGTAGTGTATCCATCAAATTGGTAATAGATTACGTTCGCGTCGCCCTTGGCGGACTTTCCGAGACGATACGGACATACGCTTCTCGATGGTTCTCCCTGCTTTGAGATCAGGCAAGGTCGTTTGGTCAAGATGGCTTGCCTTAAGCCTGAATTCCGAAGTTGATACGATTTCGCAGATTATCCGATTTGTTTTTAGCCGATTGCACGGTGGAAATTCAACTTCGCCGAAGTTGGATTTCCAGCAGCTAAGGCGCTGAAAGCCTGGGGGAATTAGTTATCCAATTTCGGAATTCAGGTTAAGGTCTGGTAGACGCTCATGCCCTAATCCTCCCCCGGTTCCAGCGTAGCATATACCCTCAAATGGGGGTAGCGGCCAAAGCACGAGGATGGATCACAGGTTGGCGAAGAAATAGTACTACAATGGAAGGCTGAGGGAGTTTTGACGGTAAGGCGTAACCGAGGGCCGTCCACCAGCATCTACTTCCTGTGGGAAAGCTGTTCAAGACAGAGGATTTCCCCGTCACAGATCAACCATTTGGGATCTGGCAGTCCACTTGCTCCGATTGTTCCGTCGGGACGCAGATACTGATGGACCATGGCGACCTTTTTGTTCGAACTTTGTTCCCTGTATGCGATAAGTTGGCTATAGGTGCAATATGGTTGACCTGATCGCTTTGGTGTTGCGTGCGAGTTTTCGAGCAGGTCTTCCCGAAGCTCACCTGTCTGGATTTTGTGATAGTATTGACGCTCATTGAAAACTCTGCGAAGCTCAGGCGGCGGCAACGGCTTCACTGGAAGGTATCTCATGAATTTCTCGCTTCAGAACGAAATCAACGAACGGCTAGGTCTTTACCTCATCAGACAGATCGATCTCTCCGAATTCCATGATTGGTTGATCCCAGCAACCTGGGATATCGATGCCGAGGAAGAGGGGGTCAAACGACTGGCGCACCGCATACTATTGCTCATGGCGGAGTTCTCGAACGGTGACCGTACGGAGGACGAACTCCGCACAGCCCTTTGGGGTCTGCGCTCGAGTTTAAGCATCACTGTGACAGTGGGGACTTCGCCTTTCAGCTTCGGTAGCACCGCCATTAACCAGCGCCGGGAAATCCCTGGACGATCTGTTGGTACAGGACGCGCAGCGGCATTCGCGTTGTGACGACGTCCTGCAAGAGAACGTCGAACCAATACACACCCTCTTCGGGAAGGGCCAAACTGAGAACAAAAATGGCGTTAACGCCACGGTCTTCACCCTCAAAATAGACAGCTTGATTAACCGTCATGAATTCATTTTTTGATGGAGTGATGCCGTTCACCTTAATCTCGTATTTTCCGTGGGCGAAACCAGCCTTGAATCCGACGACAGCAAATAGCGTAATGGTGGCCGGCTGCATTTCCTTCAGGGGTCCAGCGATGCTAAGGGCGTCGGTTATGCGGATAAAACTCAACTGCCCGCTTGCTTCCTGAAGCACGTTTTGGCACAGGATCGCCATCTGAAGGTATGGTCCGCCGAATTCTTCTGCCATAGGCTCTTCACTCCAATCTAACCAACCCGGTCCTTATCCTACGCCAGCGGTCCCCCGAATGTCCACACACCATTGGCAATCCGAGCGTCCATGGCGGGCGTGATGTGCACGGTCTTGCAAACGGGGCGGGGAGGGTCGGGGTCGGCACCAAGCGCTACACTGTTGTCTGGGAGCACGCGAGCGTGGCTACGATTGCATCCACGGCGTCCGAAGACGCTAGCAACCAGCGATTCGAAGGCCTCGCACCGGAGCAGCTCATCCGCGCTTTCCGTCTGATGCACACTGCCCGCCGGCTGGACGACCGCGAGGTGACGCTGAAGCGGCAGAACCGGATTTTCTTCCAGATCAGCGGGGCCGGGCACGAAGCGCTCCAGGTGGCCGCCGGCATGGCGTTGCGCGCCGGCGAGGATTGGATCTACCCTTACTACCGCGACCGCGCGCTGTGCCTGACGCTGGGTGTAACGCCGCTCGAGATGCTGCAACAAGCTACCGGCGCGGCCGCCGATCCGGCCTCCGGCGGACGGCAGATGCCCTCTCACTGGGGGCATCCGCGGTGGAACATCGTCAGCGCGTCGTCGCCCACCGGCACGCAGTTCGTGCAGGCAGTGGGCTGCGCGGAAGCGGGGCGTTACCAAGGCCGCGCGGGCGAAATCACACTGGTTGCGTGCGGCGAGGGCGCCACCAGCGAAGGCGAGTTCTGGGAGGCGCTGAATGCGGCCTGCCTGGGCAGCCTGCCCGTAGTGTTCCTGGTAGAAGACAACGGCTACGCCATTTCCGTGCCCGTCGAGGCGCAGACCGCGGGCGGCAGCATCTCGCGTCTCATCGAAGGCTTTCCCGGGCTGCTTCATGCGGAAGTGGATGGCACGGATTTCCTGGCCTCGTATCGCGCGATGAAAGCCGCGGTGGAATGGTGCCGGCAGGGGAAAGGGCCGGCGCTGGTGCACGGGCACGTCATCCGGCCGTACTCGCATTCGCTTTCCGACGACGAGCGCCTTTACAAAACCGCGGCCGAGCGCGCCGCTGAAGCGGAGCGCGATCCAGTGCTCCGGTTTCCGAAATTCCTGATCGACGAGGGCGTCATCGACCGGCACATGCTGCAGCGCATCACGCACGAAATCGACGAGGAGGTTCACGCCGCCACGCACCAGGCGCTGCTCGACGAAGCGCCGGCACCGGAGACCGCGTTGACGCATCTTTATTCCGACACGGTCGATCCGACCGCGGACGCTTTCAGCGCGCAGGCACATTTTAGCGGGCCGCCCATGACCATGGTGGATTTGCTGAACGCGACGCTGCACGAGGAAATGCGCCGCAACCCCGCCGTCGTGGTCTTCGGCGAAGACGTGGCCGATTGCAGCCGCGAAGCCGCTCTGGGCGAGGTGAAGGGCAAGGGCGGCGTCTTCAAGGTCACCGCCGGATTGCAGCGCGAATTCGGTTCGCGGCGCGCGTTCAACAGCCCGCTGGCGGAAGCCGGCATCGTGGGCCGCGCCATCGGGATGGCCACGCGCGGGTTGAAGCCGGTGGCCGAGATTCAGTTCTTCGACTATATCTGGCCGGCCATGATGCAGCTACGCGACGAGCTGGCCACGCTGCGCTGGCGCTCTCACAACGGGTTCGCCTGCCCGGCGGTGATCCGCGTGGCCATCGGCGGTTATCTGAACGGCGGCGCCATGTATCACAGCCAGTGCGGCGAGGTGGAGTTCACGCACATTCCCGGGCTGCGCGTGGTGATGCCCTCGTGCGCAATCGATGCCTGCGGCCTGCTGCGCACCGCGCTGCGCGCCGACGATCCGGTGCTGTTTCTAGAGCACAAGCGGCTGTATCGCGAACCCTATAATCGCTCGCCGCACCCGGGCGTGGATTTCACGATTCCGTTCGGCCGCGCCCGCCTGGTGAAGCCGGGGCGCAGCCTCACCGTGGTAACTTATGGCGCGCTGGTGCAGAAAACGCTGGTGGCGGCCGCGCAGGTCGAGCGGCGCGCGCCTGCGGCAAGCATCGAGATCATCGATTTACGGACGCTGGCGCCATACGATTGGCCGGCCATTCGCGCCTCGGTTGAAAAAACCAGCCGCGTGATGGTGGCGCATGAGGATTGCCTGTCGTGGGGCTATGGCGCGGAGCTGGCGGCGCGCATCGGCGACGAGCTCTTTGACCGGCTCGACGCCCCCGTGCGCCGCGTCGGCGCCCTCGACACCTGGGTAGGTTACCACCCGCAACTGGAAAACGCCATTCTGCCGCAAACCGAAACCCTGATCGCGGAAATGGAGCGGCTGCTGAGCTATTGAGCTGTGGCGCAGACTGTCAGGCTGGTGAGCCTAGAGCCCTGGCGATTAATTAGCTGAGACGGCCGCCGTCTTATAACATGCCTGGAGTTACGGAGCAATTATGAAGCACAACCTACTTGAAACAAAAGCCGCCCTGGTTTCGACCGCGCTTCTGGCCTTGGCGCCGGCGGTGCTCGGCCAAACGGTTGTGGCGCCGGTGGTTATTCCCACGCAGGCGGGCCCGGCTGCGGATGCGAAACCGGAGGCCACGACCGTGAAACCGCCCGCCGGTGGATGGGCATTCGAAGTGGCGACCATCAAACCGGCCAACATGCCTGCCGTGACCGACATCATGAACGGCAAGGCGCATGTCGGCATGAAGACGGACGCGGCGCGCGTCGACATTGGGTTTGTGTCCTTGAACGACTTGATCTGCACCGCATACAAAGTCAAGTCTTACCAAGTCTCGGGGCCGGACTGGATGAGCGGCATGGGTGGCCAGAGATTCGACGTGCTGGCCAAGATGCCGGAGGGCGCCACCAAAGAGCAAGTGCCGGAGATGTTGCAGGCGCTGCTGGCCGAGCGGTTCAAACTGGCGATTCATCGCGACACGAAGGAGCGCTCCGTGTATGCGCTGATAGTGGGCAAGGGCGGCCCGAAGATGAAGGAATCGCCGGCCGATCCGCCGCCGGCCGCGGCTGAGAAATCCGATGCCGCTCCGGGCGACCCCGCCGGGGCCGCGCCAGCCGCGGACGCGACTCCTCAGTTCAAAGTCCAGCGAAATAGCGACGGCTCGGGAACGGCCACCGTGCACACACCCGACGGGAACGCCAAGATTAGCTATGGGCTGAGCGGCATGCATATGGAGATGGACAAGATGACGATGGCCAGGTTGGCCGAGACGTTGATGCCTTTTGTGGACCGTCCGGTGCTGGACATGACGGAGCTGAAAGGGAACTACCAGGTTGCGCTGGACCTCGCTATGGGGGACCTTCAGAACGTGGCGCGGAGGGCCGGCATAGCGGGAGTGGAAGCTCCGCTGGCGAGCGGCGGCGCGGGGGGTCTGCCGTCCGACGCGGCGTCGGACCCGTCGGGCTCGGTCTTCAAGAGCGTGCAGCAGCTCGGCCTCAAGCTGGAACCGCGCAAGGCGCCGCTGGACCAGATCGTGGTCGACCACGTCGAGAAGATGCCGACCGAGAACTAGGGTGGGCACGCTTTAGCCTGCCAACGCCCGCTTGCGGGCGCGTTTTTTTGCTGATTGCGCTCAGCGGACTATAATTGCCCTATGCCTGAAACTTCTTTTCCGCGCCGACGCTTTCTGCGAGGGGTGACGGCGGCGACGGCGTTATCGTACTCGCGCGTTTACGGCGCCAATGAGCGGATGCAGCTCGGCCTGATCGGCTGCGGCGACCGCGGCCGCTATGACATGGGCAATTTCGTCAAGACCGGCACGGTGGAGGTGACGGCACTGTGCGATATCTGGGGCGCCCAGATCGACAAGGCGAAGCAGGGCGCGCCCAACGCTCGAGCGTTCAGCGACCATCGCGCGCTGCTCGACAGTAAGGAAATCGATGTGGCGCTGATCGGTACGCCGGACCACTGGCACGTGCCGATCGCAATCGATGCGCTCAATGCGGGCAAGGATGTGTACGTGGAGAAGCCGTTGAGCTTGACCATCCAGGAAGGGCCGGCGGTGGTGAAGGCGGCGCGGATCAACAACCGCATTTGCCAGGTCGGCATGCAGCAGCGCTCCGGCAAGCACTATATCGAGGCCAAACGCGAGTTCATCGACAGCGGCAAAATCGGTAAGGTCACGCTGGCGCGCACCTGGTGGTACGGCAACGGCTACCATCTGCGCAAGGCGCCCGATTACCTCAAGACCAAGCCGCAGGACCTGGATTGGGCACACTACCTGGGCCGGCTGAAATGGCGCGACTGGGACCCGCAGCAATATTGGAACTGGCGCGCGTACCTAGATTTCGGCGGTGGGCAGGTGACGGACCTGTTCACCCACTGGATCGACGTGGTGCACATGTTCCTCGGCTCCGATGTGCCGACTTCGGCGGTGGCCGCCGGCGGCGTGTACAGCTACAAGGACGGGCGCACGGCGCCGGACACGATCAACGTGCTGCTGGAATACCCGGCGCAATTTACGGCGACGTTCGAAGCCACGCTGGCTCCGGGAATTGGCGGTGCGGCGGTGGAGATCGCCGGCACCCAGGGACGGCTGTACATCGACCGGCAACATTACGAGTTCCGCGCGGCGGGGCGCGGAGCGGCGCCGGTGGTGGTGCAGGCGGCTGGCAGCATCGACATGGACCACGTAGAGAACTTTCTGGAATGCGTGAAGTCGCGCCAGTTGCCGAACGGCGACGTACTGGCCGGGCACCGGTCGGCGCAGGCTTCGCACCTGGGCAACATCGCCTACGTGCAAAAACGCCGCATCGATTTTGATCCGGTGCGGGAAGAGATCCAGCCGTTCTAGGCGCGCTACTGCGCCTGGCTCTGCGCATGCGCAACGGTGTGCAGGGTGATATCGACCTTGTCGTCCACGCGGAGCAAGAAAGAGCTGGGGTTCTTCATGCCCCATTTCTGGTACGGAACGGCAAAGCGAGCGGTGATGTCATACTGATCGCCGGACACGCGGACCTCGACCGGCGCGTTGAGTTCGTGTTCAGCGCCGTGAATGGCGAAAACCCCGTGCACCTGCATCTGGCTGATGCCCTGCGGCGCCAGTTTGCCTTCCACGCGGTCGGGGCGAAACACGATATCCGGGAAGCGCTGGCTTTCGAGAATCTCCTTGTGCATTTTGTGGTCGCGCGTGCCGTTGCCGCTGGCGCCGCTGCGCGCATCCACCAGTAACTCGCCGGAGGCCTTGCCGGTGGCCGGGTCGAATCGAATGGCGCCGCGCTTGAACTGGAAGGAGCCGTGGACAGTGTGCAGTGTGGCGCCCAACGCGAACTCCAGCTTGGACTGCGTGGGGTCCATTTCGAGCGAAAGATCCTGCGCGCGGAGCGGCGAAATCAGCACCAGGGCGCAGGCAGGCAGAAACAGGAAAGAACGAAAGTGTTGGATCATGACGTCAACATTTGCCAGCCCAGGGCGAGCCCGTTGGCGGCGGAATCGAAAAAGGAGAGTTCGCCCACATGCAGGGCCAACATGCGGGAAAGGAGGCTGGGACGCGCGGCAAAAGCCTGCAACACGCGGCTGCGCAGGCTACCATGGCGGTCCAGCAACAGCATCAGATCGGCCATCAATTCGGGACGCCGGCCCAATCGCCGATGGGCCGCCTGGTAGCGTGAGAGATTGCCCGCCTCGAGCGCCTCGGCGAGCGCCACCGCCTGCTGAAACAGCAGGCACAGACCTTCCCCGGTGATAGCATCCACCGATCCCGAGGCGTCGCCCACCAGCGCCACGTTGCCGCGCCAGACGCGCGCGAGGCGGCGCGAGGCCGAAACTCCGCCGCGGTCGCTCGAGGCCGCGCCGGCGGCGGCCAGGCGCTTCGCCAGAAGCGGAAAGCGCGGCAGGACGTGGTCCAGCCGCTGACGATGATCGCGCGAGATCAGCACCACGCAGACTTCGGCGTCGCCGGCCGGCGTCACGTAAAACTGGCAGCCTTCGCCCCAGTGAATTTCCATGAAGTCGCTCCAGGGGGAGATGCGGTAATGACGGCGAGAGCCGTAGCGGCGGCTGGCGAGCGCGCATGCGTCGAGATCGGCCCAGCGCCGTACCAACGAATTGCCGCCATCGGCGCCGACGATCCAACGCGCACGCAGGAGTTGGCCGCCGACCCGAACGCCATCGCGCTCTAGCCCGGCAACCGATGCGCCCCACATCATGCGCACGCCGGCCTGGGCGGCGCGCTCCACCATCAATTCGTGCAGCGCGGTGCGGCGCATCCCGAATCCCACGCCTTGCGGGAACGGGGCTTCCACCGCCAGATCCTTCTCACAGAAACGGATGCCGCGAAAGGCCCGCGCGCCGGCCGCTTTGAGCGAGATACCAAGCGCGCTCGCGGCGGCAACGCCATCCGGCATGATGCCCTCGCCGCAGGCCTTGTCGATGGGAGGCTGCGAGCGATCGGCCACGGTGACTTCAAGGCCACGGCGGCGCGCAGCGATGGCCGCGGCCAGCCCTGCGGGGCCACCGCCGATGACGAAGACACCGGTGGATTGAGATGGACAGATCGTCATAAGGAGTTGCGCGTCCGCTCCCTCACGGTCGCGGCTCAAAAAAAACGCGCCCGCAAGCGGGCGTTGGCAAGCTAAAGCATGCCCCACCAGGGCATTACCGGAGCGCGCTTCCCATGCCTCCGGCGGCAGCCTCCGGCTGCAGCCGCGCCAATTCCTGGGCGTAGAGCGGATTGTGCGGGTACTCGCGCACCAGCCCTTCGAGCAGCGTCCGCGCCCGCCAGGTATTGTGGTCGCGCAGCGCCGCCACCGCCAGCAGCAGTTTCGCAAAGGGCGCCAGGTAGTGGCCCTTTTCGGCAGTCAGCGTCAGCTTTTCGATTCCCACCGCCTTGTTGGTCTCGCCGCCGGCCAGCCGCAGCAACCAGCGCAAGGGGAGCGGTTTGACGCTCAGCATGTAATTCTCGACCCCGATGGCGATCCATGCGTCGTACATCTCCGGATGCGCGGCCAGCAGCCTCTCGGCCATGACACGGCTGCCTTTCATCACCTGAAACGACGCGGCGTAGCGTGTCTCGATCAACGCCATATAGTCGGAGTGCAGGCCATTGGCCAGAATGGCGGCGAACTGGCAATTGGGATTCTGCGGCGAGCGCGCCGCTAGCCGGCGGGCGGCATCGAGCGAGGCATCGAATTTGCGCTTGACCACAGGGTCGGGCGCCAGCTTGTGATCGGTGTAAAAGTGCTGATCGTGAGTGAAGAACTGCGACTGTAAAATGTGCAATCGGTCGAATTCGGAGAACAAGTACGCGGCCGCGTCGGAAGCCGGCCCCAGCGGGTCGTCGGGATGAGTGCTCTGCCAGTCCGCAAAGGTGCGATGGGCGTCGGCGAATTGAAGATCGTACATCTGCCGATAGCCCACTTCGAGGGGCGTTTCGGCGGTCGCGGCAGCGGCCAGCGCGCAGAGGCAACCGGGGAGAATCAATGTGCGGAGCGGCATGGCGTCAAAGGTTGAGCACGTGAAGGGCCAGCGGCACGGCAACAACCTCTTTAGAAGTCCTCTGAGACAGCTTAACATCTATTGCGACGCGGCATCCGCGGAGAGCGTTGCGGACGGCGCGCTTTCTTGCGCGGACATGCTCACTTCATCCCTTCAAATCTTGAAACGCCGCTTCAATCTCCTGTTGTGCCTCGGGGCTAGGCGGAACCAGGGGCAGCCGCGGAGGGCCGCCGTAATAGCCGTTCAGGTCCATGGCGTACTTCAAGCCGGGGATTCCGTAGCGCGTGGTCACCAGCGCGGAGGGGCGGCCGATGCGGTTCTGCCAGTCGATGCCGGCCGCTTCGTCGCGCGTGCGGAAGGCTTCCCAGATGGCGATCGTCGAATACGGCGCTGCATTGGCATAAGCCAGAATGGCGCCGCAAGCGCCCATCAGCAGCGAAGGCCACAGCGTGGGCGCCGAACCCACCAGTACCTGGAAACCGTGCTTCACCTCGCGGATCATCTGCATCACCTTTTCCAGGTTGCCGGAGCTTTCCTTGACGGCGATGATGTTGGGATGCTCGGAAAGCGCGGCCACGGCGTCGGCGGGAATGTCCACGCCGGTGGTTTGCGGCCAGTTGTAAATGATGAGCGGGATCTTGCTGCGGTCGGCGACCGAGCGGTAATACAGCATCTGCGCATCGCCGCGATGGATCAGGTTTTTGTAATAATGCGGCGTGCGCACCATGGCGGCTTTGTAACCCATCTCGGCGGCGTGGTTGGTGAGCGAAACCGTCTCGCGCACGCTTTCCATGCCGGTGCCGGCGATGAGCAGTTTTTCCGCGGCGGCGTGCTTGGCGACCAACTCCCAAACTGTGTACTTTTCCGCTTCAGTCAGCATCACGCTTTCGCCGGTGGAACCCATCACCACGTAGCCGGAGAGCGCGGTGCGGTTCCACTTTTCCACGTTGTGCTGGATTTTGGCGGAGTAGATGTTGCCTTCGTAATCGAACGGAGTCGTGATCGGTGGGAAAATACCTTGTAGTTTCATGATAGGGTTGGCGCCGCGAAAAGCGCGGCCCGATATTCCACGATAACAATGTTCTCGCTCGAAATCGATTCGAATGCGGACGGTCGAGATCTGCTGATTGCGGAGTTGTGGGAGCTGGGCTCGGCCGGGATTGTGGAACTGAGCGACACGCGCGTGCGCGCTTTTTTTGAAACTGGCGCGGACCGCGCAGCGCTGCTGGCGCGCTATTCCGGCGCGGCTGTGCGCGAAGAGGAGAACCGCGATTGGGTGCAGGAGGCGCGCGACCTGTTGCAGCCGATGGAGGTGGGCCGCCGCTTTTTCCTGGCGCCGGAATGGCGCGACGATCCGACGCCGCCCGGCCGCTTCCGCATCACGGTGAACCCTGGGCTCGCCTTCGGCACCGGCGTTCACGAAACCACGCGGCTGTGCCTGGAGGCGCTCGAAGATCTGGTGACGCCCGGAATCGACGTACTGGATGTGGGCACCGGCTCCGGCATTCTCGCAGAGGCCGCGCGGCTGCTGGGTGCATCGCGCGTGATCGCGTGCGATATCGACCCGGAGGCCGTGCGCATCGCCGGGCAGGGATTCGTCGGCTCAGTCGATGCGGTGCGATCGGCGGCCGTGGACCTGGTGGTAGCCAATATCAGCCCCGAAGCCATCATCGCGCTAGCGCCGGAGTTTGTGCGCGTGCTGCGGCCGGGAGCGACGCTGGTGGTGAGCGGGTTTAATGTGGGCGAAGTGGAGGCGGTGAGGGCCGCGCTGAGGAATGTCCGCGAGGTGCGGCAAAAGGGCGAGTGGGCGGCGGTGGTGGCCCTATCAGGCTCGTCGTGTTACCAATGGCAAATGGTCGTGCCGACGGAAGAGGATTGGGGAGACTACAGAGCCGACCTCGACCAAGAATACGCTCACCGTCAGTTCGCGGGCCGGACAAACGCGGAAATGCGCCCGGAATTTGATCGCGACGTACTCGGGAGATCTGAAGACCTCCACTGGATGCCGACGATTCCATTTCGATACTATATGCTCGGCTTCCGCGATTACATCTTGGCGGGCAAGTTCGACGAATCGTTCGCGTCTGACGCGGCGAGCTGTTTCCTCAGGCTTGTTCTGGTTCTACAGGAAACGGAGCCCGCCAAAATCGTCCCCATCATGCCCGCGTTGCTCCCGACACTGCGGCACGTTGGCGGCAATCAGGCGCTCTTTGATGCCAAGGAAGACATTTACGGGAGTTTTCAAGAGCTGCTCGCCCGTATCGAGTCGCTGTCCTCGCCCAAATCCTAGCCTTGTCGAAGCACCCGTTGTTGCCCTCAAATGCATGAATGATACATACTAATGCATATGAGAACCACGCTGATTATCGATGAGAAACTGGTCGAGCGGGCTCGGGAACTGACGGGCATTCGTGAAAAGACGGCGCTGGTGAGGGCGGGGCTGGAGGCGCTGATTGCGCGTGAAGCCGGCAAGCGGCTGGCCGCGCTGGGCGGCTCGAACCCGCGCATGGCGCGCATTCCGAGGCGGCGGCCTGCCTGATGGTGCTCGCCGATACCTCGGTCTGGATTCAGCACTTCCGGCGCGGAGAGCCGACCCTCGCGAGCCATCTCGCCTCGGGACTGGTCCTCATGCATCCCTTCGTATTGGGTGAACTGGCGTGCGGAAACCTGAAAAACCGGGCGGAAATCCTGTCCGATCTAAAGGAACTCGAATCGGCCAAACTGGCGTCCACGGCGGAGGCGCTTCAACTGATCGAAGACCGCCGGCTTTGGGGGCGCGGATTGGGCTGGGTTGACGCGCATCTGCTCGCCTCGGCACTGCTCTCGGATTGCGAATTCCGGACACTCGACAAAAGGCTCGGGCGTGCCGCGGCGGAACTGGGGCTGAACTCCTGACCTGCAGGCCACGCGAGTAGATCCGTTACAACGGGTGTTTGTGTGGGGCAGGATGGTCATCCTGCGCGGCGATTGATTATCGCCGCGTGTGCCGATTGCCAATCGGCACGCAGCGTGACAAGCTGCCCCACCACGGCAGCTCACGGGTGAAAATGGAACATGGCTGATCCCCTTCCGGCAGTCTTCTTCGGGCATGGCAATCCGATGAATGCGCTGAGCCGCAATCGCTACACGGAGGCTTGGGCAGAACTGGGGCGCACCATCCCCAGGCCGAAGGCGATCCTGGCGATTTCGGCGCATTGGTTCGTGCCGCAAACGGGTGTTACGGTCTCCACGGCGCCGAAGACGATTCACGATTTCGGAGGCTTCCCGCGCGAGCTTTACCAAGTCCTGTATCCGGCGCCGGGCGATCCGGAGCTGGCGCAGCGCGTGCGGAAACTGCTGGCGCCGACGGCGGTGACGCTCGATGAGAGCTGGGGGCTCGATCACGGTACATGGTCCGTGCTGTGCCACGCTTACCCGGAGGCGGACATCCCGGTGGTGCAGCTCAGCATCGACGAAACCAAGCCGGCGAGCTTTCATTACGAAATCGGCGAGCGGCTGGCACCGCTTCGCGAGGAGGGCGTGCTCATCGCAGGGAGCGGGAACCTGGTGCACAACCTGCACGCGTATGCATGGGGGCGGCACGACGTGGAGCCGTATGACTGGGCCGTCCGCTTCGAACAAGAGGCACGCGACAGGATTCTCTCGGGCGAGAACAGGGAGCTGATTCGATACGAGAAATTCGGCCGCGAAGCGCTGCTTTCGATACCGACGCCGGACCATTACCTGCCGCTGCTGTATGTACTGGCAACGCGGCAGCCGCGGGAAGCCGCGAGCTTCCCCGTCGAGGGAGTGGACGGCGGATCGGTATCGATGCTGGCGGTGAAGGTAGGGTGAGGCGGAAGAACGCGCCTACAGGCGGGGAACGGCAGGCTAGCAACGCGCCCCACCCCACCCGGACCTAAAGGTCTCGCAGGGAGGCTTCGCGCTTCAAGTCGATCTCCTCGCCATACGAGTAGTCCGGCGCCTGTGCAATGCGAATCAGTTCCCCGTGATCCAACCAGTTCAGAAAGCACCTCGAACAGTCGTCGATCACGACGTTCCCCTGGCCACAGTAATAGTGCGTATCCATCCGCTGGTGGCACTGGGGGCAGTCGATGTGCCGCTCCAGTTCGCGCGGGTCGGGAGGGTGTGGAATGCGTTGGCCTGGCGCCTCCGCCTTCAGTTCCTGAATCAACACCAGGAAGGTCTCCATCGGAATCAGCATCCCCCGGCATCGCGTGCAATAGCGGATTCGCTCGCGCGCGAGGATCGCGTGCATCAACGGGATCGCACAGATCGGACACGCCTCCTCCGCCTCGCCCAGCACCCGCACTCCTTCGTCATTCTTCTCCGGGTAGTAGATGTTCTTGCAATACTCGCAGGCGAGATCATCCAGATCGCAGCCTTCCGGGTTCAGGGGCGCGCCGCACGAGGGACAGTTCATAGCTGCGACTTGCCGCACTTGGGACAGAACTTCGCGCGTGTGGGCATGGACTGCCCACATTCGATGCAGAACTTCGATTCCGCGGCCGCTGCCGCTGCCGGCGCTTCGGGCGCGGCTTTGATCGCCCCCATCATCGTCTGCGCCATGGTCAGCCCGGCGCCCAGTCCCACGCCCACACCGGCCGCGCCACCTGGGTTGGCGGCAGCTACCGGCAACGACTGTGCCGCCTGGAACTGCGTGTACCGCCCCAGGTCGCCGGCCATGGTGGCGCCGATGCGCTGGTCGAGCACCTGCTGCAACTCATCCGGCAGCGACAGGTTTTCCACTACGAACTGAGCCAGTTCCAATCCCAGGCCCGCAAACACCGGTTTCATTTCGCCCGCAATCTGCTCGGCCAGCTTGGCTTGATTCGCCGCCATGTCGACGAAGGCCACTTCACTCGGCGCGAAGACGTCGGTCATCTTGGCCACTATCGTGTTACGAAGCTGGCCTTCCAGGTCGGAGACATAGTAGTATTCGCGCGTGCCGCTCACGTTGCCGTAAAACAACTTCGGATCCGCGACGCGGTAAGAATAAATGCCGTATCCGCGCAAGCGCACCGCTCCGAATTCCCTGTCGCGGATGGTGATCGGCGTCGCTGTTCCCCACTTCTGGTTCATCCGAAGCCGCGTGGAAAAGAAATAGACATCCGATTTGAACGGCGATTCGAAACCCTTGTCCCAATTCATCAGGTCCGTCAACAACGGCAGGTTGCGTGTATTGAGAGTGTACAAGCCGGGCTGGAAGACGTCGGCGATGCGGCCCTCATTGACGAAGAGCGCCACCTGTGAATCGCGCACAGTGAGTTGTCCGCCGTTCTGGATTTCCATGTCCTGCATGGGATAACGGTAGGCCAGCACATCGTCGTCGGTCTCGGTCCACTGAATGACGTCGATTAACTGCTTGACCAGGAACTCTCTTAGGCTCACGTATACCTCCAAAGCCCAACTCTATCATGGGACTGACAGGCCGCCGATACACACCAAAGTTAACAGGGTAAACCGGCTTGGCTGAACGTCAAGCCACGCCGGCGCCGCCTCAGTCCGCCCAGTCGACTGCTAACCTCACTAGGGTGCGAACAGGCAATCCGGTCGGACCTTTAGGCATGTGCGGCTGGGCTTCGTCCAGATAGGCGGTGCCGGCGATATCCAGGTGCACCCATGGCGTTTCTTCGGCGAATTCTTTGAGGAAAATTGCCGCCGTGATGGCGCCGCCCCAGCGCGTACCGATATTGGCGATATCGGCAAATGGACTCTTGAGGCCTTCCTTGTAATCGTCGTCGAGCGGCATTGGCCACATGCGTTCGCCTTCGGCACGCGCGGCGCGCAGGACGCGGTCGCGCATGGCATCGTTGTTCGAGAACAGGCCCACGTGGATATGGCCGAGCGCCACCACGATGGCTCCGGTGAGCGTGGCCGCATCCACCAGATGGGTGCAGCCCTGCCGGCGCGCGTACACCAGGGCGTCGGCCAAAATGAGACGCCCTTCGGCATCGGTATTCAAGACCTCGACGGTTTTGCCAGACATGGCGGTCACGATATCGCCGGGGCGCTGTGCGCGGCTGCCGGGCATGTTCTCGACGCAGGGAATGAAGGCCGTCACAGCCAGCGGCGGTTTCAATTGGGCGATGGCGCGCATGGCGCCGAGCATGGCTGCGCCGCCGCACATATCGTACTTCATCTTCTCCATGCCCTCGGCGGGTTTGATGGAGATGCCGCCGGTATCGAACGTGACGCCCTTGCCGACCAGGCCGAGGTGGGCCGGCGAAGCGGCACTGGCCGGCCGGTAGCGGACCACGATGAGCGCGGGCGGTTCGGCGCTGCCCTGGGCCACGCCGAGCAGCGCACCCATGCCGAGGCGCTCGAGTTCGCCGCGCTCGAGCACCTCGCACTCGATCCCGTGCTGCTGGGCCATCTCGCGCGCAGCGGCGGCCATTTTCAGCGGGGTAAGCAGATTGGCAGGCTCGTTCGCCAGACCGCGCGTGAAGTTCTGGGACTCCGCCAACACCTGGCCGCGCGACACCGCGGCGTCGAGATCGGCGGTGCCGTTCGGACACACCACGGTAAGCGAGGCCAGCGCCGTCTTGTCGTCGCCGGTCTTATGGCGATCGGGTTCGAAGTCGCCAAGGATGGCGCCTTCGACGGCGGCCGAGGCGAATTCGGCGCCAGTGCGGTTTCCTTCGAGCAGCACCGCCGCCGACAGCACCTTCTTCTTTTTCAGAAAGCGCACCGAGGCGCCGACCAGCTTGCGCAATTCCGCCGAGTCGAAGCGTTCGGCCTTGCCGGCGCCAGCCAGAAGCACGCGCGCGGCGGCTGCTCCGGCCGGATTGTGCAGCAGCGTGAATTCGGCGGCCTTGCCGGTCACTTCGCCGGATTCGACATATGGCGCGGCGCCGAAGCGCGATTCCTTTTCTCCTTCGAAGACCGGTACAATCAGCGCGCCGGCGGCAACCTGTTCGGCGGGAGTTCGTTCGAGCGTGATTTTCATCAGCTACGATTGTCACCGAACCGCGAAGTGGCTTGCAAATGCGGGTTGCGCGCCGGTTACAATGCGTCACTATGGAAACCGATTTCTTGCATGGACGCACGGCGGTGGTCACGGGCGGCAGCAGGGGGCTGGGAAAGGCGATCGCGCTGGCGCTTGGCTCGGCCGGCGCGCGGCTGGCGCTGGTTTCTCGCAGCGCGGCGGCGCTCGAAGCAGCGGCAGGCGAGATCCGCGGCGTCGGAACCGAGGTGGAAGTTTTCCCCGCCGACGTGACCGACGAGCGGCAGGTGCGGCAGTTGGAACGCGACGTCCTGGCCCGGTTCGAGCGCGTGGATATTCTGGTGAATAATGCCGGCACCAACGTGCGCCGCCCGGTGGAAGAATTCACGCTGGACGAGTGGAACAGGGTGATCTCGACCAACCTGACGAGCGCGTTTCTTTTGTGCCGGTCGTTTGTGCCCCAGATGAAAGGCCGCGGATACGGGCGCATTCTCAACCTGACATCGACCATGAGCCACGTATCACTACCCGGGCGGACAGCCTATTCCGCCAGCAAAGCCGGCCTGCTGGGGTTTACCAGAGCGCTGGCGCTGGAGCTTGCCGCGGAGGGAATCACGGTGGTCGCCATCAGCCCGGGGCCGTTCGTTACAGAGATGAACACGCCACTGCTGGAGGACCCGGCCCTGAATGCCCAGTTCGTCTCACGAATTCCGGTTGGCCGTTGGGGGGAAGTGCGGGAAGTGGGCCGGCTCGCCTTGTTCCTGTGCTCGCCGCACGCCGGGTTTATCACCGGAACGGACATTCTGATCGATGGTGGATGGACCGCGCAATAGCGGAAGTTCGATAACGTACACTGTTTAGCGCTTAGCCCGCAAGAACCCCGCGCCGGCGCCGCGGGTTCGGGCTATGATCGAAAGATATGAAAAAAGCGCTGACAATTCTCTCAGTGGTTTTGTGGCTTTCCGTGGTTGGCATGGCGCAAGAAAAGAAAGGCGTGAAGCCGGAAGTGGGCGGAGGCTACATTCCCAAACACGGTCCCGCCCCGGCGCGCAAGGCGACGCCGGCGCCGGCTCATAGGGTCGCCGACAAGCCCGGCCATCCGGAAGCTCCTCACGTTCACACGAACGGCGAATGGGTCGGGCACGACTCCGGCAAGGGCGACGCGGCATATCATCTGGACAAACCGTGGGAGCATGGCCACTTCCCGGGAGGCATCGGCCATGGGCACGTCTTCCGCCTGGTGGGCGGGGGTCCGCAGCGGTTTTGGTTTGGCGGGTTCTATTTCAACGTAGCGGCCGCCGACATCGCGTTTTGTGACGGCTGGCTGTGGACCGCGGACCAAATCGTACTGTACGACGATCCCGACCACATCGGCTGGTACCTGGCCTACAATGTTCGCTTGGGGACATACGTTCACGTAATGTACCTGGGCACTTCCTAGTCACCGGGGACCCGGCGAGTCGCCCGGCGAGCGGAGGCGGCTTCATCGATGTTTGCGGCGCACGCGCCACGGCTCTGCCGTCCGGCAGACGCTACCACCGCGAAGCGGGCGCGAGAAATACGCGGGCTGGAACCGGCCGAAGCAATCGCCATCGAGGTTGCCGGTTGGGGGTCTCGCGTTGATTGTTGCTACAATGCGACAGCGGGCTGAAAGAGCCGTTGGAAGCAACTTGCATGTGGTCCTGTCCCAGTTGCGGAGGGCATGACGTCAGGCGGTCCCGTGCGCGGGGTTTGCTGGATGACATTATGTCCAACTTCCGCCGGTTTCCGTTTCGCTGCCGGGCGTGCTCCCGCCGGTTCTATCGGTACGTTGCGACCGACGGCGAAGAAGTGGAAGCCGACCGAGACACCGAAAACACGTCCGCCGAAAGCCCTCACGGAACCAACAGCCAGCGCTGAGCGTCCGCCAGCGTAAAGTCTCGCGTCAAACCCTCCGGACAACCACGCCGGCTTCCCCGAACAGCACTTCCACCATGCCGAAATGCTCGTCGTAATACTGGCTCGAATACTCGGTCATGCGTTCGCGCGAAACCACCACCTGGACAATGCCCGCCTGCACCACGGCGCGCGCGCAGTCCATGCAGGGCATGATTTCGACGTAGATGGTGCAGCCCTCGGTGGCCGTGCCGGCGCGGGCCGCATTGCAGATGGCATTCCGCTCGGCGTGCTCGATCCACAAGTACTTGGTGGGACGGACGAGGCGCTCCGGCACGTCGTCGCGAATGCCGCGCGGAAACGAGTTGTAGCCGGTGGAGCGGATCTCGTGGTTCGGCCCGACCACAACGCAACCGATCTGCGTATTTGGATCCTTGCTGCGAGCCGCCACCACTTTACAGATGTCCAGGTAATACTGGTCCCACCCGGGGATATTGCGCATAGTTTTCCGCCACTGTATCACAGGCACGCGCTCACCGGGTGTGCGCATTTTCGCACGCGTTGCAGCGCGCCTCCGGAAGACGCTACACTAAGAACAAATTCCACCGGAATTCCCCGGTCGTCTAATGGTAGGACAGCGGCCTTTGGAGCCGTGAATCGTGGTTCGAATCCATGCCGGGGAGCCACACACTTTAGAATCAATCGGTTGCGAGGTAAATTTGACGGCTCTACGCCAACAACGGGGGCAAACCCCAATCCCAAACCTTTCTAAGAACATAACACCTGGACTCTCATTCTGTAGTTTTCGAAGTTGCGGAACCCGTACGCTTGCCGATTGATGGTCTCC
>Ga0187884_10000452_pt1 | contig 41387 bp, 33 predicted proteins | sample June2016WEW_20_4_FD_132983 | JGI IMG/M metagenome (GOLD analysis project Ga0187884, IMG submission 132983) | Peatland microbial communities from SPRUCE experiment site at the Marcell Experimental Forest, Minnesota, USA - June2016WEW_20_40 | ecosystem: Environmental > Terrestrial > Soil >...
CGTTTCATAAATACGCTCTCGTATTCCTCGAAGACCGCTCCCTCACGGTCGCGGCTCGCATGCGAGCCGCGCGCGTCAGCAAGCGGTTTTGGATACGTGAGCGAGCTTCTGAAACCGCCTACTAAGCCGGCGCTGCCGCGGAGGTCTGGCCGCGGGCGCGTGCGCGGCAGGCGTCATGAATCGTTACAAAATGGGCGAAACCCGAGACTGGGACGCCGAGGTACTGGGCCCAGAGGTCCAGTGTCGCGTTTTGCGGAGACATCGAGACAGTACTACTTGTCATTAAAATGGTATTGACACGCACTGAATTCTGACTGAGAATGTACCAATGCCGATTCCCGGCGTGCACTCCGCCGGAAGTCGCTAGCCACGGCAACGAATTGACTAACCATAGGAGGGGGTTCATTCGATGACTTTAACTTCAAGAGTTCTGATTGCGGGGTGTCTTTTGGCTTGCGCCCCCGCTTTCGCGGGAATCGTCGTTGTCACCAGCCCTTTTGCGAGCAACGATTCCGTGAATTGGGCGCAACTGGGTGCCGACGGGACCGCCATCCCTGCGAGCTTCTCGGCGAACGGATCTCCGGCGTGGGCCATCTCCGGCAGTTTTGCGGGATCCGGCGGCGGCACGGCCTTGGTTACGCCAGGCAGTTGGCCGGCAACCGCCGGCTCGTTCAACTCGGGCGACACGCTGATCTGGACGGGCGATGCCTTTGGTAACAATAACGGCCCCTTGACGCTTAGTTTCCCGGGGGTCATAGAAGCGGGGCTGTGGATTCAAGGAGACACGTTACCCGGTCAGACATTCACGGCGCAGGTGCAAGTGTTCGAAGGGGCCAGTTCCTCGACTTTTACGCTTGCCAGCGATGCGAATGGCGATCCCGTCTTCTTGGGAGGCATGGATAGCGGAAGCGCGGCTAACATCACCAAGTTGGTTATCAGTCAAACTGCTTGCGGGGGCTGCAGTGTCAATGACTTCGCGGTAGACACGCTTTTCCTGGAAACAGGAGGGGGCGGCGCCGGCCCCGGGACTCCCGAGCCCTCATCCGTGCTGCTCCTGGGAAGCGGCCTGGTTGCTCTTGGTTGGAAATTTCGCCGGCACTCACTTAAGGTAAGGAGGATTCTGTGAAACTTAAATTTGTATCGCTTTGCTGCCTGATGGGGCTTGCCTCGACGGTCTTCGCCCAAAGTTTGCCTAATGGTTACACCACGGTCCTGCCGGTGAAAGGCTTGACCCAAGAGGCCGTGACGAATGCAATCGTCACCGGCACCGGCACCGGCACCGGCCTTCCCATGTGGACTTACAGCGTGACGGCGGACGCCAGTCTGGGCGGCGGAACTTACACCGGCGCCATCCTGGGGCGGAACCCGGCTCTCAAAGCGAAGACCACCACCGACATCAACCTGTATGTCATTCCTCTGAAGATTACCATTACGGACACTACACACGGCGCTGTGGTCTATGATCCAACGGTTGCCGATACGTGCTACTCCGGAAGCCCGACCGACGTCGCCCTGGTCGAGAATTCGCCGATGTTCCTGACCAACCTCTATGATGGGGCCGGAGGCGCGGGCCACGCCCCGATGATGAATGGCGTCGATGTCACACAAGGCGTTCCCGCGCAGTATATAGACGCCTATATTCGAGCCAATTTTTGGAGCCTCGTACAGGGCACCCACTATCACCTGAATTTCCTCGTTACGACCCTTCCCACCCAAACCTTAAGCTTTACTTATTCCGGGCAGGCGAATTACGTCGGTGGCACGGACTATACCGGGTGCGGGCAAATCGGGGTAGTGGATATAACCGACTACGACAACGCCATCCAAACTCTCCTCAAGGGCCTTGGCTCGGTTTCTCCGGCCATTTTCCCGATGTTGCTTACGCATTCCGTAGTGAACGGAATTCCGGGTCACAATCTCTTCGCGAACTGCTGCGCTCTGGGTTACCACAGCGCATACAGCTCCGGTCCCCTCCTCCAGGTCTATTCGCCCTTCTCCGTGAGCCAGCCTTTCGGGGATATCTCGACGATATCGCATGAGGTGGCCGAGGCGGTTATGGATCCGACGACGAATAATGGGACCCCGGCCTGGGGAGCCGAAGGGCAGGTAACCGCCGGCAATTGCCAAAGTAACCTCGAGGTCGGCGATCCGCTGAGTCCTGGCTGGGGAACCCCGACGAACCCGTTTACAATCACGCAGAGTGGTTTCACCTACACGCTGCAAGAGCTGGCTTTCTTCGATTGGTATTTCGGCAAGGCTCCCACCGGCTTGGGCTCGTCCCCCATGGGTGTCGGCGGCGGGTATTCCGACCATGGCACATTTACAGGCTTCGCGAAGGCCTGCCCTCCCGGAGGCACGCACTAAAGGCCTAACCTGGCTGGGCAAGTCGGAATGTGGTATTAAAAGCGCGAGGCCTTCGGACCTCGCGCTTTTTTTTTGCCCGGAGGAGCCGAAGAATGCGGCGGGAGACTTTGTTAAGCTAATAGATTGTGACTGTTGACGAAATCAGAGAGCTCATCAACCTGGCGGCGGAAACCGGGATCGCCGAACTGGAAGTGCAGCGCGGCGAAAACCGCGTGCGCATCCGGCGGGCCGCCTTCGCGGGAACTCCGGAAATTGTTCTGCCGCCAACGGCGTCCGCACCCGCGCCCGCGCCCGCGCCAACCTCAACCCCAACCCCGCACGAAGCCCCCCGGGAGAAGCCCGCGGACCCCAACCTGGTGCTGGTGAAATCTCCCATTGTGGGAACGTTCTACGAGTCGCCGTCACCCGGCGCCGCGGCGTTCGTCAGAGTGGGTGAGCGCGTCCAGCCGGGCAAGGTCCTCTGCATCATCGAATCGATGAAGCTCATGAATGAAATCGAGGCCGAGACCTCCGGCATCATCGAGAGCAGGCTGGTAATGAACGGGCAGCCGGTGGAGTACGGGGAGGCGCTGTTTGCCGTCCGCACGGTTTAAGAAGATCCTCATCGCCAACCGCGGCGAAATCGCGGTTCGAATCATCTGCGCCTGCCGGGAATTGGGGATCGAAACTGTGGCCGTCTATTCGGAAGCCGACCGCTACAGCTCGCACGTGCGGTTTGCCGACCAGGCCATCTGCATCGGCCCGGCCAAGAGCGCGCGCAGCTACCTGGACATCGCGTCCATCATCAGCGCGGCGGAAATCACCAACGTGGACGCCATCCACCCGGGCTACGGATTCCTGAGCGAGAACGCGGGCTTCGCGGAAGTGTGCCAGGCGTCCCGCATCCACTTCATCGGGCCCAAGCCGGAGGTGATCCGGCTGATGGGGGTGAAGGAGCGGGCGCGCGCCTTCATGCGGGAGATGGGCGTGCCGGTGCTGCCGGGCTCGCCGGGCGTTCTCTCGACCGCCGAAGAAGCCCTGGAGCTGGCGGAAACCATCGGCTACCCGGTGATTCTGAAGGCCTCGGCCGGCGGCGGCGGGCGGGGCATGCGGGTGGTCGCGCAGGCCGAGGATTTACCCGGCCTGTACGCGCAGGCGCGGACCGAGGCGGCGGCGGCCTTCGCCTCCCCGGACGTCTATCTCGAGAAGTACATCGGGGCGCCGCGCCACATCGAGTTCCAGATTCTGGCGGACCAACACGGCAACGTGGAGATTCTGGGAGAGCGCGAGTGCAGCATCCAGCGGCGCCACCAGAAGCTGCTCGAGGAATCGCCCTCGCCGGCCATGACGGACGCCTTGCGGGCGGAGATTTCGGCGGTCCTGCGCCGGGCCACCGCGGCCGCGGGCTATACCAATGCCGGCACGGTGGAGTTCCTGATGGACGAAGCCGGCAAGCTCTACTTCATCGAAGTGAACGCGCGCGTGCAGGTGGAGCACCCCGTGACCGAGTGCGTGACGGGCATCGATATTGTGAAGAGCCAGATCCGCATCGCGCAAGGCGAGCGGCTCGCCGACATTCTTCCCGGACCGGTCGAGCTGCGCGGCCATTCCATCGAATGCCGCATCAACGCCGAGCATCCCGAGACCTTTGTGCCCTCGCCGGGGCGCATCACCGGCTTCCATCTGCCCGGCGGCATCGGCGTGCGGGTGGACACCTGGGCGTATACGGACTGCGTCATCCCGCCGTTTTACGATTCGCTGGTGGCCAAGCTGATCGTGCATGGATCGGACCGCGCCGAGGCCATCGACCGCATGCGGCGCGCCCTGGGGATGTTCATCGTGGAAGGGATTCACACTTCCATTCCGCTGCAACAGAAGATTCTGGCGGATGAAGATTTCCGGGCCGGACGCTTCGATACCAATTTCATCAAGCGATTCATGCCGGGCAAGGGATAGCCAAGCCGTGTCGAGTCCCTACCGTTCCTACGTGCTGGTCTCGCGGGAGCAGATCGCGCGCAATTTCCGGAGTGTGCGGGCCGTAGTAGGCGCCGGCGTGGAAGTGGCCGGCGTGGTCAAGGCCGATGCCTATGGGCACGGCGCGGTGGAAGTGGCGCGGGTGCTGGCCGGGGAAGGCGCGCGCTGGCTGGCCGTGAGCTCGGTGGAGGAAGGCGTGGCTCTCCGGCGGGGCGGCCTGGAGGGAATTCGCATCCTGGTGATGGGCGGATTTCTGCCCTACGAAGGGGAAGCCGTGGCGGAGTACGATCTGACGCCGGCGGTGCATTCCCTCGATCAGCTCCCGCAAGTGGAGCGGCTGGCGCGAGCCTCCGAGCGGGCCGTCCGCTACCACCTCAAGATCGATTCCGGGATGGGACGGCTGGGGACGCGGGCCCCGGCGGAAGAGATTCTGGCGGCGCTCGGCCAGGCCCCCGGCGCCCAACTGGAAGGCCTCATGACGCACTTCGCGTCGGCCGCGGACTACACCAAAAAGCAGACCGGCGAACAACTGGACTACTTCGAGCGAATCTGCGCCCGCCTCGAACAGGCCGGAGTCAAGCCGCCATACCGGCACACTTCCAGCACCATCGCGGTGGGCTATGGACGGCGCCAGGGCTGGCACCAACTGGTGCGCGTGGGGCAGGCCTTGTATGGCTACGTTTCGCCGGCCCGCGGCGAGGCCCCGCCGCAGTTGCTGGAGGTAAAGCCGGCCTTGACCTGGAAGGCCAAACTGCTGGCCGTGAAGGAAGTGCCGGAAGGGGCCCCGGTCGGGTACGGCGGAACCTTCCGCGCGCCGCGCGCCATGCGCATCGGCGTCCTGGGCGCCGGCTACGCGGACGGCATGTTCCACCGCCTGTCGAACCGCGGCAAGGTGATCGCCGGCGGGCAGATCACACCGATTCTCGGCACCATTTCGATGGACCTCACCACCATAGACCTGAGCCACACCACGGCGCTCCGCGAAGGCGACGATGTGACCCTGCTGGGGGCGGAAGGCGAGGCCAGCCTGTACGCGCCCGAGATCGCGCGCGTGGCCGGCACCATCTCCTACAACATTCTGTGCAGCATCAGCGCGAGGGTGAAGCGGGTGTACGTGTAAGCTCACGCTCCCGCCGTAGTACAATTCCTCAATTCTTCGCAGCGCGCGACGATTCTTCCGCAACGCCAGCCCCGGAGGGGCGTCACATAGTAGCCCAGTGCGTGAGCACTGGGAAAGGCGTGCGAGACATGGCATGCGTTAGTCCGGTGATATCATAGAGTTCAGATGAGTTTGCTCTCTCCACGCCTGCAATTGAAGGTCTCGCAGAAGCAGATTCTGACTCCGGGGCTGGTGCAGATGGTCACCGTGCTCCAGCTTAACCGGCTGGAATTGAAGGAGATGATCACCCAGGAGATCGTCAAGAATCCGGTTTTGGAAGAGGCCACCGAAGAACCCGGAGAAGAGATCACGCCGGAGGAATTGACGCCGCTGCTGGAGGCCGAGCAGGAGCACATCACGGACCCGGCGGACCGGCAGATCCTGGAAATGGCGGTGCTGAGCGAGGCCAATACGCCGGACGGCACAGCCGGCGACCTGGCTATCAACGGCAACCTGATGCCGGACGCGGAAGAGCGGGCCGCGGCGGCGCCCGAAGCCGACGCCCCGCCCACGTCCGATGCCTTGCTCGAGCCGCCGGCCGTCACCGACCCGTTCGACGAAATCGACTTTGGCTCGTTCTTCGACGACTACCTGGACCCGGGCTACAAGAGCCCGGCGTCGGAATCGGTGGAGAAGCCGTCGTTCGAGACGTTTCTTTCGGCGCCCATGACGCTGGGCGACCACCTGCGGTCGCAATTAAGCGTGTGCGTGATTTCCGACGCCATACGCGACGCGGCGGAATCCATCATCGGGAACCTGGATGAAGACGGTTACCTGACGGCGTCGCTCGAAGAGATCGCGGCGGCGGGCGAGCACACCGCGGGGGAAGTGGAAGAGGCCTTGCAGGTGGTGCAGTCGCTCGATCCGGCGGGAGTGGGGGCGCGCAGCGTCAGGGAGTGCCTGCTGCTCGAGATCGAGAGCGTCAACGGCAAGGGCGGGCTGGCCTGGCGGATTGTGACCGACCATCTGCGGCTGGTGGAGATGCGCCAGTATAAGGAGCTCGCGCGGCTGCTGGGGCGGCCGATGGAACACGTCGAGATTGCGGTAAAGATGATCCAGCACCTGAATCCGCGGCCGGGCCTGCGGTATTCGGGAGCCGGAGCGCGGGTGGTCGAGCCGGACGTCTCATTCATCAAGGACGGCGACGACTACATCATCCAGATGAACGACGAAGATGTTCCGCAACTGCGCTTGAACGCGCAATACCGCAAAATGCTGGATCGCGAAAACGGCGCCACCAAGGAAGTGCGGGATTACGTGCGCGAGCGGTACACCTCGGCCATCCAGTTGATGAAGAACATCGAGCAGCGCAAGCAGACCATTCTCAAGGTGTGCCAGGCGATTGTGCGGCGGCAGACCGAGTTTCTGAGCCACGGTCTGGACCACCTGAAGCCGATGATGATCAAAGAAGTGGCCGAAGAAGTTGGCGTGCACCCCTCGACAGTCAGCCGGGCGGTGGCCAGCAAGTACGTGCACACCCCGCAAGGGGTTTTCGAGTTGCGGTACTTCTTTTCCGAAGCGGTGCAGGGACCCTTGGGTGGTTCGACGCCGTTGCTGCTGCTGAAGCGCATGGTGAAGAAGATGATCGACGAAGAAGACCGCGGCAAACCGCTGACGGACGAGCAGATCACCACCATGCTGCAGGGCCAGGGGATCAACGTGACGCGGCGCACGGTGGCGAAATACCGGGAGGATATGAAGATCCCGTCCACCCACCAGCGGCGGGTACGCGAGTAATGGCAAGTCCGGAATAGAGCGATCTATGAAAATCACATACACGGGCAGGCAGGTGGAACTGGCGCCAGCCGAGTTGAAGAAGCTGGAAGCGCGATTCGCCAAGATCGGCAAGCTCCTGGACGGCAAGCGCGAATGCGAAGCGCACGTGATTCTGTCGCTCGAACGGCATCTGCATCATGCCGAAGCCACGGTGCGGTATTTCAATCATCAGTTAGTGGGGCTGGCCTCCAGCGCGAATCTGTTCGAGGCCATACATGCCGCGGCGGAGAAGCTCGAAAAACAGGCGGTGAAGACGCGGACCAAGTGGCGGGACAACAAACGCGAGCCCCGCAAAGCCGGGGGAGAAGCGCCACCGCCGCGGCGCGCAGTGCCCGAGCCCGAGCCCGAGCCGGACCGCCTGATCTACCACGTGGAGGACCACAAAAAGCGCAAGCCCATGACGCTCGATGAAGCCGTGCTGCAAATGGACGATGGGCGCGACTACCTGGTCTATCGGGATGCACGGACCGACCGCGTGGTGATGTTGGTGCGGCGTCGCGACGGCCATTTCGACCTGGTGGAGGCATAGCGCCCGAAGGATGAAACGGAAGCCCAGTGCGCCGCGCAAGGCACGGGAAGTCGTTGTCATCACGGGGCTGAGCGGATCGGGCAAAGGCTCGGTGCTCAAGGCCCTGGAAGACCTGGGTTTCTACTCGGTGGACAACCTGCCGGTGGAGCTGATTCCCAAGTTCGCGGAACTGGCGCGCGATAACGCCGGGATTGCCGCGGCCGCCCTGGTGGTCGACGTGCGGGAAGGCAAGGGGCTGAAGCGCTTTCCCCAGGTGTATGCCGCCATCCCGGCCAGCGTCAAAACCAGCCTGATTTTTCTCGAAGCCGACGATGCAGCCATCGTACGCAGGTTCAGCGAGACGCGGCGGCCGCATCCGCTGGGCGGCGACCGCCCAATCACCGCCAGCATCCGCCGCGAGCGCCGGCAACTGGCGCCCATCCGCGCCATGGCGGACCTGATCATCAACACCTCCAAGTTCACCGTGCATGAGCTGCGGGAATTCATCCGGGAACGCTTCAGCGGCAAGAGCGACGAATCCAAGCTGCGGGTCTATATCACGAGTTTCGGATACCGCAACGGAATTCCCTCGGAGAGCGACCTGGTTTTCGATGTCCGGTTCCTGCCGAATCCGAATTACATTCCGCGCTTGAAGAAACTGACCGGGCGTAACCCCGCGGTAGCGCGTTATATCCGCTCTTTTCCACAAACTACCGAGTTTATTCAAAAAGTGTCCGACTTGCTCCTCTACTTACTGCCGCATTACATCCGCGAGGGAAAGAGTTATCTGACCATCGCGTTTGGGTGCACCGGTGGACAGCACCGCTCGGTGATGATGGCTGAAGAAACCCAAAAGGTTCTTACTGAAGCGGGCTATGGGGTAAAAGTCGGCCATCGGGACATCCTTCAGGGAAGCGCCTGAGATCGCGGCACTGACTCGACATAGTTCACATGTCGCGGCAGGCGGGACAGGCCTCCTGGCCCGTGCAGACCGGCCGGGAGGCCTGTCATTCCGGGCTTCAGCCGTGCCCTGGAGTTTCTACATTTCTGACCACATTTCTGACCGAATGAGGTTATGATCGGCTTGTATCAGGGCATGGCTTCAGCCGTGCCGAACCGCTGCAAGAGAGATAGGGCTTTAGCCCCTGTTCATGGCACGACCCGCTCGCAATGCCCATCCCGAGAACATACTGAGTTCGACGCGTACGTTCTTCGCTACTACCAAGACCAGCCAAGGACGCCCGTTACTGCAGTCGGAACGAAATGCCACGTTGATGATCGATGTGCTTCGTTCGTATGTGGCGGCAGGGAAATTCCGGCTGCACGACTTTGTAGTCATGCCTGACCACGTGCATGTGCTACTGACGGTAGGTGCCGACATGACGATTGAAAAGGCCATGCAGTTCATCAAAGGAGGATTCTCATACCGGTTGAAGAAGGAGTGCGGCTATTTGGGAGAGGTCTGGCAGCGCGGCTTCTCCGAGGTGCGAGTCGAGAGCAGGGAGAGCTTTCTGAAGCATCGCCAGTACCTTGCTGCGAACCCCGTCAAGGCGGGATTAGTTGATTCGGCGGAGAAGTATCCCTACTGCTTTGCGTACTTGGCAAGCCGAAAGGGGCAGGGCAGGGGCTAAAGCCCGGTGATCCCTCAATGAGTTGCGGCACGGCTGAAGCCGTGCCCTGATACAAATCCTTGTCTTTCAGTATCCTGCCATGTGAAAATCCAACTTCGCCGAAGTTGACTTCGGAATTCAGGATAAGGGTCCTGGGTGAAAGAGCGGGTGAGCGGCTGGGCCGGCAGGAGCGGCGGCTCGGGCGCGGCGGCCGCATGGTTCGCGCCGCGCCGCTGGCCGGCCAGCCAGCCGGGGACCAGCACAAGAGCGGATGCGCCGGTGTCCCGCCACATACTCCTCCATATTCCGGCTCGCTGGCCGATATGGTGTCCAGGGGAATACCTCGTCATGTCCGCACAGTTCAGCAGCGCGGTGGTTCTTTCGGTGATGACGATCCTGGTGTCCATGTTCGCCTGGATTTACATGCGGGACCGGCAACCGCGGGCGCGGTACTGGATGATCGGCTGGATTGCCATCCTGATTCACTTCTTGTCGGCCTTGCTGGCGAATTTCCACGTAATTCCCCCGAGCGTGGATAGCTGGTTCTACTGTGTCTTGTTGATGGCCGCGGCCAGTTTCTTTCGGTCGGTTTCGGACGCTTTCGGGACCGCCGCGCGGCAGAGAGTTTTCTGGTGCCTGATACTCGCGCCGGGAATCGCTTACTGGACAGCCATGGTGCTGCGGGTGAAGGAGCCATGGGTATACCGGGGGCTCCTGTTTGTGGTGATCGGGAGTGCGGTGGCGCTGGCGGTGACGCGGGCCGGGCTGTGGCGCAACGTGGTGGCATGGTGCCTGGCGGCGGCGCTGCCGGGACTGTGGGCGGTATGGCACGCGTCGCATCCCATGTACGGCATGGAAGTGATGCTCTTCGAGCTCTATGCCTTCACCGGCTGGGCCTATGCGCGGCATTACCGGCGGTTCACGCCGGGAGTCTTCCTGACCACCTTCTCCTTTCTGGCCTGGGGCATGGTGTGGCCGGTGGCGGAGCTGATGGCGCTCGTGCACATCAAAGTTCCCGGCGGCGTGATCTGGGATCTGCCCAAGTATTTCGTGGCCTTCGGCATGATCCTGACGCTGTTCGAAGACCAGACCGAAGTCCTGCAGGCCGAAGTACGGGAGCGCAAGATAGCGGAGCAGGCGGCCAACGCGGCCAATCAGGCCAAGAGCATGTTTCTCGCCTCCATGAGCCACGAAATCCGCACCCCTATGAACGGCATCATCGGCATGACCGACCTGTTGCTCGACACCCAGCTCAGCGACGAGCAGCGGGAAGACCTGGACATGGTGAAAAGCTCCGAGGAATCCCTGCTGCGCGTGATCAACGACATTCTGGATTTCTCGAAGATCGAAGCCGGCAAGCTGGAGTTCGAACACATCGCCTTCGATTTGTACGACTTGATGAGCGAGCTGACGCGCAGCATGAGTTACCAGGCCCACCAGAAGCAACTGGAACTGCTTCACGATATCCGCAGCGACGTGCCCCTGGGCTTGCGGGGAGATCCCGGACGGCTCCGCCAGGTGCTGGTCAATCTGATGGGGAACGCCATCAAGTTCACCGAACACGGAGAAGTGGTGTTGACGGTGACGCAGGAGGGCCAAGCGCCGGACGCCGCCCTGCTGCACTTCACCGTTACCGACACCGGCGTGGGCGTACCGGAGGACAAGCGGCGGATGATCTTCGAAGCCTTCACCCAGGCGGATGGTTCGACGCGGCGGAAATTCGGCGGCACCGGGCTGGGCCTGGCAATCTCGGCGCGCCTGGTACAGATGATGGGAGGACGGATCTGGGTCGAAGCCGGGCCGGGTGGGCGCGGCAGCAGTTTCCACTTCACCGTACGGCTGGAGGTGCATCGCGAACACCTGGAGAAACCGGTGCTGACTCCGGTGGAGAGCCTGCGGGCGCTACCCTTGCTGGTTGTGGACGACAACGCCACCAACCGGCACATGCTGGTGAAGACGCTGCGCAAGTGGCAGATGGAACCGGTTGCGGTGAACGGCGGGCAGGAGGCACTGGAAGTCTTGCGGAGCCGGGCGGCGGCGGGAGACCCCTTCCGGCTGATCCTGTTGGATGCGCAGATGCCGGGGATGGACGGATTCGAGACGGCGCACCACGTGCAACAGGAGCCCGGGATCAAAGCGCCGATTGTGATGTTGCGGTCGGTGGGCAACCCCGGGGATGCGGCCAGGCGGCGCAAGACCGGGATTTACTCGTATCTGAACAAGCCGGTGCGTCAGGAGGAACTGATACGCGCGATTTGTGGGGCCATGGGAGCATCCCCGGCAAACGAAACGAGCGCCGCCGAAGCGCCCGGAGCGGTGTCGGCGGACCGGCGTGGTTTGCGGATTCTGCTGGCCGAGGACAACCCCGTGAACCGTACACTGGCGGTTCGGCTGATGGAACGCGAGGGCCATCGCCTGACCGTGACCACCAATGGACGCGAAGCGCTGGCGAGGTTTCAGGCTGAGCCGTTCGACCTGGCCCTCATGGACGTCCAGATGCCGGAGATGGACGGCCTCGAAGCCACCGCCGCTATTCGTGCGCACGAGCGGACTGGGGGCGGGCATCTTCCCATCATCGCCATGACCGCCTTCGCCATGGAAGGCCGATCCGGGGCATTGCCGGGGGGTTGGAAGGAATGGTATGTAACCCAGGCCAATGGAGGCGCCAAACTGCGCCAGGCCATCGCCCAGGTAACCCGGCCCGCGGCGGGCGAGCGGACGCGCGAACCCGCGTCGGTTTGAGCGTTGCCGGCTACCCGCGTGGTATCGTCTGGTTGACATGCGAGTGGCTTTCTGCACAGTCGCCCTGTTGGCGCTGGCGTGCCTGCTGGCGCGCGCGGGTCGCGTGGGGTTGGCTGGGGACTACCTCGATCCGGTCGGCAAGCTGGGCGGGAACGAGTCCTAAGTAAGCTTCGCGACCCAGGCCACTAGCGCGGCCATCAGCGCCAGCGCCGAGATCGCGGCCGACCAATAGAGGATGTGCGGCACGAAGCGCATCTCGACAGTGTGGTCCCCGGGCGGGAGTGCCAGGCCGCGGAAGGCTACGTCGGCCGGGTAAATCGGCGCGGGCGCGCCATCGATGGCGGCTTCCCAGCCGGGATACCAGGCATCCGCCGCGACCAGAAAAGAAGCGCCCGGGGAATGCGTCCGAAGCCGGACGCGGGATGGCTCATAGGAGACCACCACCGCGTCGCCGCCTGCCAGAGGGCCCGTAGGAAGATCCGCGGCGGGAGCTTCCACGATGGCAGTCTGCGCGGGATCGAAACCCCCGGCATGGAGCGCGCGGGCCGATTCCTCCAGGCCGGAGGCGGCCTCAACGCGCGCGGCGAAGAAATACCGCGGCAGCGCGCGGCTGTTTTCGTAGAGCGTGTATCCGGCGATGGCGTCGACGGCGTGGAACTGCGCGGCGTTGACCGGCGAGCGCGAAACCAGGTAGCGGACGTTGCCCAGGCCGATCGCGGGCGAGGCCGCATCCACCACCTGGTAGCACGTCCCCCAGCGTTCTCCCGGCGCAAAGGACAGACGCCACTGGATCGCACGTTCGGGCGCCAGCGGGTCGCAGCCGTTGGCGGTGGGGATTTCTAGAATGGGCGCACTGCTCGACCAGGTGTACGGAGCGTCGGCCATATCGAAGCGGGCCGCCGGCGTGGTGGCCGCGGTGAGCGAGCGCAGACGCGCGGCGAGTGGCGCGCTGCCATCGATGGAATCGTGCGTGATCCCGGGTTCGGTGTCGAGCGAAGCGGTGTTGAAGGGGCGTCCGGAACCCACCGCGATGAGATCGATCGCGATCACCACGGCGGCCGCCAGTTGCAGGCGCGGCCGCAGGAAACGGCTGGCGCCGAGGCCGGCCAGGACCGCCATGCCCAGCGCGAAAACCGGCAGGTTGTACTCGGGATGGATGCCGATGCGGATCTCGACCGGCAGCCCGCCGAAGATGGCGCGGCCGATGGGCGTGGAATCTCCCAGCATCCAGATGCCCGCGGCCAGGGTGAACAGAGCCCAGGCGCGCGCCAGGCGGCCGGGCTTGCACACGGCGGCGCAGAGCGCCAGCGCCAGGCCCGCCAGGCTGCCATAGAGGTACAGGAACGTGAGGTCGGCGCCGGCGGGGCCGTGGAACTTCGAGAGGTCGAACACGTTCCAGTAATTCGGCATCACCAGCGAATAGAGCGCCCCGAGCTTAATGCCGCCGCCGGTGTTCAGCCACTCGGCGCGGAATTTGGCGACGCTGTGGCGCGTGAGCTGGGCGGTGGGGATCACCTGCACCGCGGCCAGCAGGAGCGCCCACACCCAAGCCAGCAGGACGTGCAGCGGCAGCCTGCGGCTCCCCAGCCGGAACAGAGCCAGCACCACGGCCAACGCGAAGGCGGAGCCAAATGCCGCCACCGCCGCTTGCGGCAGGCCTGCCAGCACGGTCATTGCCAGCGCCAGGGAAAGCGTCGCGAGCCAGCGCCGGCGCAGGCCCGCTCGCAGCTCCCAACAGCACCACCACACCAGCGGCAGCCATGCCCCGCCCTGCATGGCGCCCATGTGTTCGGCCTGCGAGGCGAAGAAGCAGCCCAGTTGGTAGACGGTGGCGGCGAGGAACGCGGCGGCCGGCGCCGCGCCCAGGCGGCGGAGCAGCGCGAACGTGCACCATCCGGCGAAGCACACCTGCGCGGCCACCACCCAGGCCAGAAGGTGTGGAAGCGCGCCGTTGCCGAACCAGTTGGAGACCAGTGTGGCGGCAAGCACCGGGGGATAAAAAAGAGCCGTCTGAATATTGGCGTAGATCGGGTTGCCGCAATACGTGTATGGGTCCCAGAGAGGCCACTGGCCGCGCCCCAGCGCGCCGGCGACGAAGGTGGCGAGCGGAAGATGGACGGCGCGGAAATCCCACGGGAAGACGAACCCGCGCTCGAACAAAACGTGCCGGTAGAAGACCGCCACTTCCGCCATCAAGGCCAGGAAGAACCAAGCATGCGAGCGGTCCACGGCGCGGTCGGAGTTCGGCACTGGAATGACTTATGGTATCGCGCCGCAAGGTGGGGTCAGGCTTTCAGCCTGCCGCCGGCTTTTAGCCGGCGTCTGGAGTTTCTCATTTCAGGACAAGATTCCACAACTCGAAGTCAACACGAGTGCATTGTCAGCCGACGAGGATGTCGTACTCTGAGTGGGCTCCGATCCAGAACCAGAGCACTCCGTCCGGCGCCTCAACGCCGATCGCGCGGTGGTGCAGGCCCACACGAGCTGACCAGAATCTCCCCACCTTCTTGAAGTGAAGCGACGGATGTCACGGATCGCATTTGAGCAGGGCGAACGCTCGGTCGGCGAGGTCCCTCACGGGTACAGGCAGCGCCTTGTAGCACTCCCAGAAGGCCGGGAAGCGCGGTGGATCAAAATTCCCTTGACCGGCCGGCAGCGTGATCGTTCAGTGCTTTCTCGGCCAGGCTGTCGAACTTTCCGGCTTTGACGTCAGCCTCGAACTGCCGATCCCAGGCGTTCGCGTCGAATTCAGCGAACCACTCGCGAAAGGCCACGAGTTCCGCCGAAGACAGCTCACTGATCTGGCTTTCGATCTTGTCCACGCGGCTCATAAGGCGTCCCTTTCCACTATATCGGGCTCACTGCCGCCGGTAAGCGCTGAATCAGCGGCGCTCTGATCGGAGCCGCGACTTGTCGCACGACCGTGAGGGAGCGATCTTCGTGGAACACCAGAGTGTATTGGTGAAACGGTGTACTAACCGCGCCCCACCAGGCCGCGCTGCGCCCGGCAAGCCCGGGCGCAAGAAAATAGCCCACGGCGTAAGCCGTGTGGAACCTGTCGAGAGTCCGAGTAGCCGCGGAACGGGGCGTAAGACTCTGTCGCTCGACAGAAATATAGAAAGTCCAGGGCCGGGCTGCGCCCGGCGGCGCCCGGCTTCACCGGGTGATACCCGGTTCGCCCGATTCCATCCTGCCCCACTGCGCGGTGGCGGCAGGCTCACTCTCCGCGCAGCCGGCTCAACATGCCGACGTCGACTTTGGCTTTGACGGTGCGGCGGTCCAGGCCCAGGCGGCGGGCGGTCTCTTCGTAGCTGCCGGTGCGGCTGTAGACCATGGTGACGTAACGCGACAGCAACTCATCGGCGGAGAGCCGGCCGGCGCGGGCGGCTTCGACGAATTCATCGGCGGGGTTTTCGGGGGCGGCGCGGGAGGGGCGGTAATCGCGGCGGATCAGCACGTTCTTGATACACTGCTCCAGCTCGCGATAATTGCCGGGCCAGGGGTAATCGGCGCCGAGGTGGCGCTCGATCCAGGCGAGAACTTCGCGGGCCAGGTCTTCGCCCTCCTGCCCGGCGACGCGGCGGGCCATATAGAAGACCAGTTCTTCGAGCACGCCGGGGGAATCGGCAAGCTGCTCGGCGAGCGAGGGCGTGTGGATCTGGTCGGAACAGAGGCGGTAATAGAGGTCTTCGCGGAAGCGGCCCTGGCGCATGGCGGCGGCGAGCGAACGGTTGGTGGCCGTGATGAGCTTGCCGCGGAATTGCTTGCCGGCGGTATCGCCGACGGGAAAGAAGATGCGGGTTTCGATGACGCGGAGGAGCTTGACCTGGATGGCGGGATCGAGATCTCCGAGCTCGTCGAGAAAAACCGAGCCAAGCTCGGGGCAGCTCTCGAGCCAGCCAATGCGATCGGCGACCGCGCCGGTGAAGGCGCCGCGGCGGTGGCCGAAGAGTTCCGACTCGACCAGAGTGGGGGAGAGTGCGGAGATGTTGATGGGGAAAAAGGACTGCCCGCCGTCGTTGGCGAACGAGAGGGTGCGCTCATCGAAGGGGGCGTAGCGCGATTCGGCGATGGACCGCGCGGCGAGCTCCTTGCCGGTGCCGGAAGGGCCGGTGATCAGGGTGGCGAATTCGCCCATGCGCGCGTAGAGAGTGCGGCGGAAGCGGCGCATATCGTGAGTGAAGATGGATTGCCAGACGGCGGCGCGCAGGCGGGCGGCGGGCATGGAGCTGCCGATGATGTCGCGGAAGGTGAATTCGAAAGCGCGCTGGATCTGGCGGAAGCAGGCGAAGGTGTGACGCGGATCGTGGCCGGTAGGGAGGCGCAGACCTTCTATGCCGAAGAAGCGGCGCCAATCGGCGAGGAAGCGGCTGTAGAAGCGCCAGCAGCCTGGGGAGGCGGCGGCGGGGCCGAAGCCGGCGTCATAAAAATCGGGGTAGTAGCGGGTGTAGAGAAGATAGAGGACGGCGTCCTCGTAGAGCACCAGATCCGGCTCGCGCGCGCCGGCGGATTGAGTGAGGCGGGCGCGGAGCTGTTCCGCGACGGCTTCGAGTTTGACGAGGATGCGCCAGACGTTTTCGCGGGGCTGGGGCCGATCGAAGTGGTAGCTCCAGACGGGTTCGCCTTCGACGAATTCGGCGCCCAGCGCGACGCGTTCCCATTTGACGCGCTCCGGCAGGAAGGGATTGCAGTAGCCGAGCCCGGCGACGGCCCGCAGCAGGGAGCGCTGGCTGGCGGAGAGAAACGGCATCTGTACATCAATTGTATAGCTGTTGTACTTTAAATGCGCAATCCCCTCTTGTAGCTTCCGACCCCGCCAGAGTGTAAGCTATTGAGCCAAGGAGCTTTGATGCTCGCCGGGCCGGCGGCAGGCGGCGTGCACTCCACCGGTCATGGCTCACGGCAGATTCACGGACCTTCTGAAGAGCGGCGGTTTCCGGGCGTTCCTGTGGGCGCAGTTCCTGGGCGCCTTCAACGACAGCTTTTACCAGACCATCGTGCTGCTCCACGCGGAACACGTGGACCGCGCGTACATCCCGATTTCGCTGATGGTCTTCAACCTGCCGTTCCTGCTGTTTTCCGGCTACGCAGGCCACCTGGCGGATGCCGTCAGCAAGCGGCGGGTGATGATCTGGGTAAAAGTTTTCGAAGTCGGGATCATGGGGATGGGCCTGGCCGCGCTGGTGGCGGGCAGCATGAACGGGATGATGGCGGTGATGTTCCTGCTGGGGCTGCACTCGACGGTGTTCAGCCCGGCGAAGTACGGGATCGTGCCGGAGATGTGGCCGGACCGGGATCTTTCGCGCGCCAACGCGGTGCTGGAAATGAGCACGTTCGTGGCGATGGTGATAGGGATGTCGGCGGGCGCGTTGGTTTTCGGCGCGTGGCAGGGAGCGGGCTGGCGCGCCGGGGTGGCGACGCTGGGCATCGCGGTGGCGGGCTTCGCCAACAGCCTGCGGATCACGCGGGTTGCCGCATCGGGCGCGTCGCAGGCGTTCCGCTGGAACCCGTTGGGGGAAGTGGCGGCGGCCACGCGGCGACTGCGGGAGGCGCGCCCGCTGTGGCTGACGGTGCTGGGCATCTGCTACTTCTGGTTCCTGGGCGCGCTGTTCAAGATGGTGCTGCCGGACTTCGGCGTCCAGGCGCTGCACGCGTCGGACATAAAGGTGGGACTGTTGTGGACGGTGCTGGCGGTGGGAGTGGGAACGGGCAATCTGCTGGCGGGACGCCTCTCGGGCGACAAGGTGGAACTGGGGCTGGTTCCACTGGGCTCGCTGACGATGGCGCTGGCGGGGTTCGGCATTTACGCGGCGCGCGGGTCCTACGGGCTCTCGGTGGCGGCGCTTATGGTTTTCGGTTTGGGGAGCGGGTTGTTCGTGGTGCCGCTCTATGCCTACATGCAGCAACGGGCGGGCAGGCAGGAGAAAGGGCGGGTGGTGGCGGCCAACAACTTCTACCAGACGCTGGCGATGCTGCTGGCCTCGGGCCTGCTGCTGGTATTTCAGGAGCGGATGGGGCCGGCGCACATCGTGCTGGCGAGCGCCGTGCTGACGCTTGGGGCGACGATTTACATCGTGACGGTGGTGCCGGATTTCTTCATCCGGTTCGTGCTGTGGCTGGGGACGCACACGATTTTCCGCATCCGCATCGAGGGGCAGGAGAACGTGCCGTTTCGGGGGCCGGCGCTGTTGGTGGCCAACCACATGTCGCACGTGGACGGCTTCCTGATTGGCGCGTCGGTGCAGCGCTTCATCCGCTTCATGGTATGGAGACCTTATTACGAGATGAAGGCGCTGCACTGGTTCTTGCGGATGTGCAACGCGATTCCGGTGGGGAATGATGGGCCGCGGGACCTGGTGGGCGCAATCCAGGCGGCGCGGCGCGAGCTGGCGGGCGGTCACGTGGTATGCATTTTCGCGGAGGGAGCGATCAGCCGCACGGGCAACATGCTGCCATTCAAGCGGGGGATGGAGAAGATTGTCGATGGGCTGGACGTTCCCATCATTCCGGTGCACCTGGATCGCCTGTGGGGCAGTATCTTCAGTTTTGAACGCGGGCGGTTCTTCTGGAAGTGGCCCAAGCGGCTTCCGTACCGGGTCACGGTGTCGTTCGGCGCGCCGATGCCGGCTGCGTCCACGGCGCACGAAGTGCGGCAGGCCATCCAGGAACTTTCGAGCGACGCCACGGATCATCGCAAGACCGCGGGAGACCGGCTGGATCTGCGGTTGGTGCAATCGGCGCGGCGGAACTGGGGGCGGTTTGCCATGGCCGATTCCACGGGGCGCGAACTGACCTACGGACGCCTGCTGGCGGCGAGCCTGATGGTGGCGCGGTGGATACGGCGCGAGAGGCCGGGCGAAGAAAGAATCGGCATCCTGCTGCCGGCTACCATGGCGGGGGCTGTCGTCAATGTGGGCGCGACGCTGGCGGGACGCGTGCCGGTGAATTTGAACTTCACGGCGGGACCGGAGGCCATGACTGCGGCGGTGGAGCGGTGCGGGATCCGCACGGTGGTGACATCGCGCGCGTTTCTGGCGAAGGTCCGGGCCGTACCCGTGGGAATGGAACCGCGCGAGGGGATGGTTTTCGTGGAAGACATCCTGGGGCGCGCGGGGAAATGGGAACGGCTGCGGGCGCTTCTGGCGGCGCGGTTCGCACCCAGGGCGCTGCTGTGCCGCGGCGGAGGAACGCCGGACCGGGCGGCCACCGTGATTTTTTCGAGCGGCTCGACGGGTGTGCCCAAAGGCGTGGTGCTTTCGCATTACAACGTGCTGTCGAACATCGAGGCGATTGCCCAGGTCTTCTGGATCGGGGCCGAGGACCGGATTGTGGGGAGCCTGCCGTTTTTCCACTCGTTTGGATACACGGTGACGATCTGGTTCCCGCTGATCGCGGGCTGCGGCGTGGTGTATCACCCTAACCCCACGGACGCGCAGGCGGTGGGTCAACTGGTGGCCAAGTATCGCGCGACGTTCCTGGTTTCCACGCCGACGATTTGTTCCGGCTACACGCGCAAATGCGCGCGCGAGGATTTTGCGAGCCTGCGTTACGTGCTGGTGGGCGCGGAGAAACTGCGCGAGCCGGTGGCCGCGGCGTTCCGCGAAAAATTCGGCGTGGAGCTGCTGGAAGGTTACGGATCGACGGAGATGTCGCCGGTGGTGGCGGTAAACGTGCCGGATTTCAAGGCGGGACGCGACACACAGACCGGCAACAAGGCGGGCACGGTGGGACATCCGCTGCCGGGGGTGGCGGCGAAAATCGTAGATGCGGCGACATTCGAGCGGCTGGCGCCGAACCAGGAAGGGCTGCTGCTGGTGAAGGGATCGAACCGCATGATGGGCTATCTGAATCAGCCGGATCTCACGGCCGAGGTGATGCGCGACGGGTGGTACATCACCAACGACATCGCGCTGATCGACGACGAAGGCTTCATCAAGATCACCGACCGGGCGTCGCGCTTCAGCAAGATTGCGGGCGAGATGGTGCCGCACATCCGCATCGAAGAAGCGATTGGCAGCGTGATCGGCGACGCGGTGTGCGCGGTGACGGCCATCGCCGACGAACAGCGCGGCGAGCGCGTGGTGGCGCTGTATGCGGGTTGCGGCCTGAGCCCCGTGGAATTGTGGCAGCGGTTGAGCGAAACAGCGCTGCCCAAGCTGTGGATTCCCAAGTGCGAGAATCTTTACCCGGTGAAGGAGATTCCTCTTCTCGGAACCGGCAAGTTGGACTTGCGCGCGGTGAAACTGCGGGCGCAGGAACTGGCCGGGGTCAAAATGCAGGCCTGATTCAAGGAGAGCGTCATGGAAACCTTGCTATTGCTGTGCGTGATTGTAGTGCTGGTGATCGCGTGGATCCACCTGCGTGACCGCTTGAGAGAGATGGACCGGCGGATTGACGCGCTGGCGTCGGAGGTATATGCGCGGCTGAGGGCAATCCGGGAAACGGCGGGCCGGCAAGCTGCCGCGGAGCCACCGGCGGCGCCGGTGGCAGAGGCCGCGGCGGCAGCGCCTCCGGTTGCGGCGCCGGTAGTTGTGACGCCGATGGTCGCGGAGACTCCGGTTGCGGCGCCGCTGGTTGCGACGCCGCCGGCCGCAGAGGCTCCGGCGCGAGTGCCTGGTTTTGCCGCGGCCGCCGTGGAGCAGCGGCGGTCGAGTGAAGATTGGGAGGCGCTGCTGGGCGGCAATTGGCTGAACAAGCTCGGTGTGTTCGTGCTGGTGATCGGCATCGCGCTGTTGCTGGGGTACTCGTTCAAGCACCTGGGACCGGGGGGAATCGACGCCATTTGCGTGGCGATCAGCCTGGGGATGCTGGGGACGGGCGTGGCGCTCGAAGGGCGCGAGCGGTATCGCACATTCGCGCGCGGGCTCTTGGGCGGAGGATGGGCGGCGCTCTATTTCACGGTCTACGCCATGCAGGCCGTCGCCGCCGCGCGCATCATTTTTAACCCGTGGGCGGGGGCGATTCTGCTGCTGGGGGTGGCTGGCGGGATGATTGCGCATTCGCTGCGGTACCGGTCTCAGGCGGTGACGGGGCTGGCTTACTTCATCGCGTTTGTGACACTGGCGATTACGGAAGTGACGGTGCTTTCGATTGTGGCGCTGGTTCCGCTGGCGGCATCGCTGCTGTACATCGCGCGAAGGGCTTCGTGGGGCAAGATGGCCCTGTTCGGATTGATCGCCACCTACGCGACGTGCGCCACACGTCCCGATCTCGGCGCGCCGCTGTGGCAGGCGCAAGCCGTCTTTGTGGTCTATTGGCTGCTATTCGAGGGCTTCGACCTGCTGAGCGGCGACGCCTGGCTGCTGCCGCTGAATGCGCTGGGGTTTCTGAGTTTGTCGCTGGTGAGGTGGCAATCCGCGGCGCCGCACCAGATCTGGCAACTGCTGGCGGCGACGGCGGCGGCGTATCTGGCGAGCGGGATTTTGCGGGCGCGTTCCGGGCGGTGGCATGCCGCCATCACGCTGGCGGCGGCGCTGGCGGCGGCCGCTATCTTTTTGAAGCTCGACCATCAGTGGGTGGCTTTGGCCCTGCTGGTGGAGGCGGAGTTGCTCTACCTGGCCGGCGTTCGGTTGCGCCAGAGTTATCTGCGGATGCTGGCCGCGGGGCTGTTCGGCATCCAGGCGATGCACCTGCTGATTATTGAGCTGGCGGATCTGCCGGCGCGGGCGTGGACGCCGGTGGCGGCGCTGGAAGCAGTGGTTTTCTACGTCAACCGGGCGCTGCGCACCGGAGACTTGTTGTACGGCTACGCGGGCGCCGGGATGCTGGCGCTGGTAGCCGGGTTCGAAGCGCCGGAAGCCTACCGCGCGGTGGCGTGGATGGCGCTGGCGCTGGGGGCGTTCGCCTGGGGATGGCGCTTCCGTCTGCCGGATTTTCGCATGCAGGGATACCTGCTGGCGGGTGTCGGGCTCTGCGGCGCGGCATGGGAGCCAAGCCGGTTAACACTCGCCGCCGCGGCGGCGATGGGCTATGGGTTGACGCTGTGCGCATTGAAAGGGGGCGAGGACCGTCTGGACCCGCGGGAGCGCGCCGGCATCCTGATTGGAGCCCCGGCGGCCACCGTGGCGGCGATGGCCGCGCTGCTGTGGAAAGTGCTGCCGGAGCAATACCTGGGGCTGGGATGGATGGCGATGTCGCTAATGTTCCTGGAACTGGGGCTGCGCGGATGGCCGGGCCAGTTCCGGCGGCTGTCTTATGCGGCGGCGGCCATGGGCGTGTTGCGGGTGGTGTTCCTCAACGTGTTGCCGGCCGTGCCGCACGATCCGCTGGCGGCGCGGCTGATACCGGCCGGAGCCGCGCTGCTGTGCTATGCGATGGCCTGGCGCGCGCGAAAGGAAGAGGGTGGCTACGTGGCCGGCTTCGCGTCGGCCGTCGGAACGGTGTTCGCCTGCGACGCGGTGTGGTTGCTGACGCCGGCGTTCGCGACCGCTCCGGTGCTGGCGCTCTTCACGCTGGCGCTGCTGATTGCCGGGTTGCGGCCGCACGCTTACGCGGTGGCCGCTCTGGCGTTCGCCACCTGCTGGTGGAGCAACCTCGAGCGAGGGCTCGATCCGGTGCTCGCGGCCGCAGCCGTGATCGCGTGTCTCTATGGCGCACAGTTCCTGAGCGCGCGCGGCAGCCGGGCTCGCTGGTATCTTTCGCTGCTGGGGACGGCTCTCTGGACGTGTTGCTCTACTACCAGGTGGCGGGTAATGTGCGGACGGTGGCATGGGGAATCGAAGGGGTGGCCTTGTTGGGCTCGGGCTTCCCGCTGCGCGACCGGGTGCTGCGGCTTTCCGGGCTGGCATTGTTGCTGGGGTGCATCCTGAAGTTGTTTCTGTGGGACCTGCGTCACCTGGAGACGCTGGCGCGGATCTTCTCATTCCTCGCGCTGGGATTGTTTCTGGTGGGGGTGTCGTGGATCTATACGCGGTTTAGAGGGAGGGTGGCGCAGTATCTGTGACGCAAGGGTACGCCCTTGAACGACCGGCCAGGAGGCCGGTCCCACTTGGTTGGCGCGGTTTCGCGAGCGGGTCCAGCGCCGACAAGAATGTCGGCGTTGCAGGCTAGAAAGCCTGCTCCACGTTACGTTATCCCAACCCTGGAACCCCGCCCAGTGTTTTCGCGAACCGGACGGCGCGGAGGATGGCGGCGGAGACGGCTTCGGCGGCGGCGACGCCCAGAGTGTTCAGGTCGGCCTGATGATCGCCGATGGAAAGCGCAAAGACGATGTCGCCATCGAACGAGGTGTTGACGGGGTAAATGGTGCGCGCCATGCCGAGCGAAGCCTGTTCGGCCAGCTTGCGGGCCTGCACCTTGGTGAGCTTGGCGTTGGTGGCGACCACGGCCAGCGTGGTATTGCGGCCGCCAAAACCACCGGTGGCGCCGCGCTTCATTTGCTCCTGGGTATCGATGAAATCGTGGCTGGTGGGGCTGGAGCGCGCGCCGGCGACGATTTTCCCGGTGGCGGGATCGCGCACGTCGCCGAAGGCGTTGACGGCCACCAGGCTCGAAACCAGCACGCCCGCGGGCAGCGTCACGGTGAAGGAACCGACTCCGGATTTCATGGCCTGCTTCATGCCGAGGATTTTGCCGATGGTGGCTCCGGTGCCGGCGCCGACACAACCTTCTTTGACGGCGTCGGTGGTGGCGGCGGCGGCGGCGGCTTCGCCCATGGCCATGGTGGGACGCACGCCGGCCTTGGCGATGCCGAGATCGTAAAGGATGGCGGCGGGGACGATGGGGACTTTGGCGACGCCCGTGTCGAAGCCGATGCCGCGGTGTTCGAGGTAGCGGCGGACTCCGGAGGCGGCTTCCAGTCCGAAGGCGCTGCCGCCAGCCAGCAAAATGGCGTGGACCTGGGGAGTGACGTGGCCGGGGTCGAGATTGGGGGTTTCCTGGGTATCGCTGGCGGAGCCGCGGATATCGACGCCGCCGACCGCGCCGGCCTCGCACAGAATGGCGGTGCAGCCGGTGAGGGCTTCGTAATCCGAGACGTGTCCCACGCGGATGCCGGGAATATCGGTGAGGCCTTTCATGGCTGGCTTTCTTCTTAGTATGGTAGCATCGGAGTTCGGGGACCAACCTATTTGCTGGACCTTCTGAAAGAGCCTGTTTCCGCGACTCAGGATTTCTTTTTGCTCGCAGGACGGGCCTTTCGGAACATATTCCGGCGCCCGCACTACGGCGATGACATCGCGCTGCAAATGGACACGATCGGTGTCGGCAGCCTGCAGATTGTGGCCATCACGGGATTCTTCAGCGGCGCGGTGATGGCCTTACAGATGTACCACGCGCTGGCGCAGTACGGCCAGATGGGCAAGACCGGACAACTGGTTGCGATCACACTGGTGCGCGAGCTGGGGCCGGTGTTGACGGCGCTGATGGTGGCGGGGCGCAACGCTTCGGGGATCGCCAGCGAACTGGGGTCGATGAAGGTGACCGAACAGATCGACGCCATGCGCGCGCTGGGCACCGATCCGGTGCAGAAGCTGGTGACGCCGCGGCTGATCGCCACCGCGGCGATGCTGCCGCTGCTGGTGATCATCGCGGATTTTGTGGGGATGTTCGGCGGATGGGTGATTTCGCACTTCAATCTGGGAATAGCCTCGAAGCAGTATTGGACCTCGGTATGGCAGGCGCTGGACTGGAGCGACATCGGCCAGGGCCTGCTCAAGCCACTGGTGTTCGCGGTGGTGATTGCGTTGATCGGCTGTTACTACGGCCTGCGGACCACCGGGGGCACGCAGGGAGTGGGCCGTTCGACGACGCAGGCGGTGGTGGCGGCGACCGTGCTGACCTTCGTCCTGGATCTGCTGATCACCAAAATCTTCGTCAGCCAGGCGACGTGATGCCCGAAGGATCGAATTCCGTTCTCCGGTTCGAGCACGTCCACGTCACATTCGACGGGGTGGATGCGCTGGCGGATCTCAGTTTCGAAGCCGTGGAGGGCGAATCGCGGGTGATTTTGGGAGCGGCGGGCAGCGGCAAGACGGTATTGCTGAAGACCGCGCTGGGCCTGGTGCGGCCGGATTCGGGGAAGGTCTTGGTGTTCGGGCGGGACCTGACGAAGATGCGGGAAGAGGAGCTGTTTGAGATCCGCAGCCGCATCGGGATGTTGTTTCAGGAGAGCGCCCTGTTCGATTCGCTGAACATCGAAGAGAACGTGGCGTATCCGCTGGTGAACCAGAAGTCGATCCACTGCCCGCCGGCGGAAGTGCAACCGCGGGTGTTACAGGCGCTGGAATTCGTGGAACTGGGCGACACGCTGGAGAAGTTTCCGAGCGAGCTTTCGGGCGGCATGCGGCGGCGGGCGGCGATCGCGCGCGCGGTGGTGACGGAGCCGCCGCTGGTATTGTACGATTCGCCGACGGCGGGTCTGGACCCGATCACGGCGCACCTCATCATCGCGCTGCTGATTAAGGAGCGCGACCTGAGCCAGACGACCACGCTGCTGGTAACGAATCGGTACCAGGACGGCAACCTGATTGCGAATTTCCGCTACAATTCGAAACAAGGGAGCCTGGAGCCGGCCGGGAACGGGGACGGGCGAGGCGCGCGGACCACTTTCATGGTGCTGAAGGAAGGCCGTTTGGTTTTCGAAGGCGACCAGGACCGCCTGGAATTGTCCACCGATCCTTATATTTTGAAGTTCGTGAAGCCGCGGGTATAGACGATGCCGGAGCAGAGCAAAGTACGGTGGTCACAGTTGAAGGTGGGGGTGGTGGCGCTGTGCGCGTTTGCGGTGTTGTTCGTGCTGGTGTTTCTGCTGACGAGTTCCAAGGGTGGAATTTTCCGGACCAACGCGCTGCTGCGCACCTACATGGACGACGCTTCGGGGCTGGGCGACGGGACGGCGGTGCGGTTGAACGGCATCACAGTGGGGTATCTGGACAAGCTGCAGTTGACCAACTCGCGCGATCCGAAGCGGACGGTGGAATTCGATATGGAGGTGCAGAAGGAATACCTGCCGCAGATCCCGGTGGATTCGGTGGTAGGGGTGGCGGCCTCGAATCTGCTGGGCGACAAGTTCCTGAACATCACCAAGGGCGCCAGCCAGCAGCACGTGGTGGATGGCGCCGAGCTGAAGCCGCTGGAATCGCAGGATATTCCCGAATTGCTGAAGCAGATGGCCAAGTTGTTGGGCACCTTCCAGGACAGCGTGAGCCGGGTGGACAACCTGCTGGCGGGGGTGGAGGCGGGCAAGGGCAACCTGGGAAAGCTTTTGAAAGACGAAGAGCTGTACAACACGCTGAACGGCATTACCGCCGAAGGAAAGAAGCTGCTCACGGATATCCGCACGGGCAACGGCACGCTCACCCGCCTGATCTACGACGACTCGCTTTACCAGGAAGCGCGCAAGCCTCTGCAGCGCATCGACGCCATTCTGGCCGATTTGCAGAAGGGGCAGGGCACGCTCGGGAAGGCGCTGAAAGACCCGGCGCTCTTCGACGAAGCGCGCGCGACGCTGGCGGAAGTCCACAAGCTGGTGGAAGACGTCAATGCCGGCAAGGGGACCGCGGGGAAAATGATGAAAGACGAGGAACTCTACCAACGGGCGGTGGCCCTGGAAGAGAAGCTCACCGGACTGGTGGACAAGATCAACGCGGGACAGGGGACGGTGGGACAGTTGCTCACCAACCCGCAGCTTTTCGACTCGCTGAACGCGGCCACCGGCGAACTGCACTCGCTGATGAAGGACGTGCGCGCCAATCCCAAGAAGTTTCTGACCATCCAACTGAAGATATTTTGAGCTCCCGAAAACAACTGGTAGTCAATGCGGATGACTTCGGGTTCACGCCGGATGTGAACCAGGGGATTGTGGAAGCGCATCGCGGCGGCATCCTGACGGCGACCACGCTGATGGCCAACGGGGCGGCCTTCGACGACGCGGTGCGGCTGGCGCGGGAAACGCCGACGCTCGATATCGGGTGCCACCTGGTGCTGGTTGGGGGCCATTCGCTGGTCAGCGGGAAAGCCCTTCCGCCGACGGTGGGGCGGCTGGTGGCGGCGGTGGCGCGGCGCGAGATCCGCATCTACGACGAGCTGGCCGCGCAGGTGCGGCGCATCGCGGCCGCGGGCATAAGCGCGACGCACCTGGACACGCACAAGCACACGCACCTGGCGCCGCCGGTGCTGGACGCGGTGGCGCGCCTGAGCGAGGAGTTCGGGATCCGCTGGGTGCGGCGGCCCTTCGATTTTCCGCTGCACGCGGCGGGCGGCGCCACGCCGCTGGCGACGCGCCTGGCGAGCGGCGCGATGGGACTGATGCGGGGCCGGTTTCAGCGGGTGCTGGAGAAGCACGGCTGCCGGACCACCGACCACTTCGCGGGATTCCAGACGACCGGCCGGTTGCGCACGGCGGAGCTGGTCGAACTGCTCGAACGGGCGCCCGAAGGCACGACCGAGCTGATGTGCCATCCGGGCCGATGCGGAGCGGCTCTGCGGCGGGCGCGCACGCGGTTGAAAGAGAGCCGCGAAGAGGAACTGGAAGCGCTGATGGCGCCTGAGACGCGCGCGGCGCTGGAGCGCAGCGGGATCGAGCTGGTGAACTACGGGGGGCTGGGAGCTGGGTGAAAAATCAAAGCATGCCTGGCCGCCGATGAACATGTTGGGTCATACTCACGCGGCGGCGCAAAAGGGAGACGGGCAACCCCCTTCCGCGCATCAACCACGTATAGAATAGCGTGAGGCGCAACTGCGCCCCAGGGAGCAAACAGATGTTCTGCCAGAGTTGCGGCGCTCAAGTCGCGGGAGCCTTCTGCGCCAAATGCGGGGCGCGCGCGAGCCAGCCGTCACCGCCTTCCGCACCCCCGCCGGCTTACACTCCACCGCCTCAAGCCCCACAATACGCGCCACCGCCCCAGTACGCTCAGTCTCAGCCACCGGCAGCCAAGAGCGGGTCGGGATTGAAGATCTTGCTGGTCGTGCTGGGGGTGTTCGGTCTAATGGGGGTGCTCGCCATCGGCGGGGTCTGGTTCGCCGTGCACAAAGTCAAACAGGCCGCCGCGAACCACGGAATCGATCTGAGTAGCTTCTCCGAAACGCGTCGCGGACCCGCCCGGCAACTCGACGCCTGCGAGTTGCTCACCAAGGAAGACCTGTCGCAGATCCTCAGCCTCAACATCGAACGGGTGGAAAGCACCGGCCGGTCAACCCATTCCACGTGCCGCTACTACTCGTCCGCCGCACAACAGCGCGCTTCGGATGAAGCAGCCGCAGCCATGAAGAAACTGCAAGAGGAGACCAAAGCCGGGAACTCCAAAGCCGATCAGTCAGCGGTAATCAACGACTTTGGCAATGTGGTTCGAGGCATCACCGGCGCCGCCGGGCCTGCCGTGGGCGAGACCAACGGCCTGTTCCTTACCGTTGGAATCGACTCGGAGAACGCCAAAGCCGCCATGGCCGGATTCAAGCTCGGGGTGGGCCTGACCGGCGCCCTCGTGATGAAAGGCGCCGATCCGGAAGGTAAGGCCATGATTCGCGAAGAAGTAAAAGGAGTGGGCGACGAAGCGATATCAGGGCCCCTGTTGAGCCTCTTCATGTTTCGGAAAGGCGACGTCAGCGTGCAACTCGACGCGCGCTTGTTGCCCGGCGGACGCGACGCGCAAATTGCCATCGCCAAACGCATCATCTCGAAGTTGTAATGGTATGCCTTTCAAGCGCTCTCGGTTGTGACCGGGAGCCGATATAATGGAATTGCGAACCGATGCCCACTATTCTCTACGTGCAGGGCTGGCGGTTTCATTTCTACTCGAACGAGGGCAACGAACCGATGCACGTGCATGCTGTGAAGGGAGATGCAGAGTGCAAGTACTGGCTGCATCCGGACCGTTTCGATATTGTCGAGGATTTCGAGTACAAAGCCGCGATTGCGACGCGAGGTGCGCCAGATAATCTTCGAGCATTTTGACCAGATTGTGGTTGCATGGCGGGAGCGTTTCGGAGGGGATCGTGCAGAGTAAGACGAAGCCAGTTTTGGCGAAGGCAATCGAGACCACGCCCGAGTCGCTGATTGTGATTCTGGAAAGCGGGCCCGTGTCGATTCCTTGGGAAAAGTGTTCCGAGCGGCTTGCCCACGCATCCCCGGTAGAGCGAAATCGAGCGGAACTCTCGCCTTCCGTCTATGGCATCCACTGGCCCTTGATTGACGAGGACCTCGCGGTAGGCCCGCTTCTTCGGGCGGCCGCATAAGGCGCCGGCTGTCGGGATTCGTCCCGTCCCCGGTTTGTTGGATGATGGGAAACACGTAGCCTGTCACGGGTTTTTTTCACGGGTTTTTTATGTTCTGGCGCAGAGGCGCAGTTACAGCTTTTCTTATCGCTTATTTTGCCTACTTCTCGTGGGACACCCTGAGAGTTCATCACGCGGTGGACGCCGTCGCGTCCATTTCCTACTTCTACCGGATGCCCGCCCCATGGCGCCTGCTGCCGTCCCTATTCATGCCATGGGGTGGTTTCTACCGCCAGATGAGCGGGGTGGTCTATCTTTCGCTCTTCTCCGTCTTCGGCCTGAACCCTGTCCCATACCATGTGGCGACCTGGCTGGTGCTGCTTGCCAGTGCCTGGTTGATGTACCGTTTCGCGCGGCTGCTGGGTTGTGAGGAACTGGCGGCGGGTCTGGTTGCGCTGATCGCGTGCTATCACGCTGGCCTGAGTTACCTCTACTACAACACCGCGTACATTCCCGATGTTCTCTGCTGCTTCTTCTATTTCGCTTCCTTTGTGTATTACGTTCGGATTCGTGCGCGCGGCCGGCTTCTCGGAGCCGGCCAGACGGTGGCGTTCTTGGGCCTTTACCTTTGCGCGATCAACTCGAAAGAAATGGCCGTGACACTGCCGGTCATGCTGCTGGTGTACGAATGGATCTATCACCGCCCGGAGCGCCGGGACTGGGCGGGATTACTGGCGTGGTCGCGGGGCCCCGCACGAGTCGCCCTGTTGGGAGCTGCTCTGAATGTTCTGTTTATCTATGGGCTTGCCTTTGGTTTCGATCGGACGATGAACGCGCCTGCGTTCCAGCCTGTCTTTACCCTGCGGCGGCTGGTTGCGTTTCAAAAGGCGTATTTGGGGGACCTGCTGCTCGGCTGGCACTCCGGATGGCGAGGGATACTGGCACTCTGGGCAGTGCTGGCTTACCTGGCATGGCGCAGGGATCGCCCGGTCCTGCGATTCTGCTGGATCTTCATGGCTTTGACGCCGCTGCCGATCGAGTTCCTGGAAGACAGGCATGGCGCCTGCCTCGCGATTCCCCTGGCTGGATGGGCCATCTTCGGCTCCGTGCTATTCCTCGACCTGGTCCGCGCACTTTCGGGCGTGCTTGTCCGCGAACCGCTCTTGCGGCCAATGGGGGGCAAGGGTCTGGTTGCCGCCATGCTCGCGATGGCCGTTTTCCTGTGGGCGCGCGAGAACCGCTACCGTCAAAGAGTCGTGTCCGAGCCCGTCATGGCGGCCTTGGGCCAGCAGGAGTGGGAAGTGCTCGAGCAATTCCGGATCGTCAATCCGCAAGTGCGCCCGAACAGCCGCGTTGCTTTCCTGGACGACCCGCTGAAGAGCTGGGACATGTTGTTTGCAGCTCAACTGTGGTTCCGTGACCGAAGTCTGGCCATCCACGTGGCACGCGAGGGACCGCTTTCGCCTGACGAACTCGCAAAGATGGACTATGTCTTCACCTTCGAGGCTGGCAAGCTGGTTCGGTTGAAGTAGTCGCGACCTCATTTCCCCTTCACCTCCGGCGCGGCGCTGAACCTGTGCCACACTCATAGCATGGCCGGCAAGCTCTACCTGGTGGCGACGCCCATCGGCAACCTGGAGGACATCACGTACCGCGCGGTGCGGGTGCTGCGAGAGGCCGATGTGGTGGCGTGCGAGGACACGCGGCAGACTCGCAAACTGCTGGATCATTATGAAATCTCCAAGGCCACGGTGAGCTACCACGAACACAACGAAGCGGAACGCGCGGTGGAACTGGCTTCGCGGATGGCGGCGGGCGCGACGGTGGCGCTGGTGAGCGACGCGGGGATGCCGCTGGTCTCCGACCCGGGATACCGGCTGGTGCGGGCGGCCATCGAACTGGGAGTGCCGGTGGAGCCGGTGCCGGGCGCATCGGCGGCGCTGGCGGCGCTGGCGGCTTCCGGGCTTCCCACCGATTCGTTCTATTTTGGCGGGTTCCTGCCCTCGAAACCGGGGCAGCGGGCCAAGGCGCTGGAAGCGCGGGCGGAGGAGAACGCCACGCTGATTTTCTATGAAGCGCCGCACCGCATCCTGGAGGCGCTGGAAGCGGTAGAGCGGACGCTGGGGCCGAGGCCGGTGGTGGTGGCGCGCGAGCTGACCAAGATCCACGAAGAGTTTCTGCGGGGCACGGCGGAAGCAGTGCGGGCGCAACTGGCGGCGCGCGACAGCGTGAAAGGCGAGATCACGCTGCTGATCGGCCGGGCGGCGGGACCCGCGCCGGACGATACGCCGGTGGAGGAAGCGGTGGCGAAGTTGGTGCAGACGGGCGCGGCGCGGATGGACGCCATCAAACAGGTGGCCCGCAAGCGCGGGCTATCCAAGCGGGAAGTTTACGACCGGCTGCTGCGGGAAAAATAATTCCGGCGGGAGAGCCAGGCGAGCGAAAGCAGGCCAGCCGCGAGCAGCGTGGAGGCGCCGGGCTCCGGAGCGTCGGTGGACGTGGCATCCAATACCGGCGTGTTGCCGCCCGGAAACAGGGTTGTGTTCCCGTTGTCCCAACCGTTGCCGCTATCAGGGTTGCCGTCAACGTTGAAAAAATCGATGACGAAGTGGCCGAGCGGCGGGATGCCCATATCGCCGCCGTCATCCGGCAAGTCGCCGTCGGCAACGCCGGAAAAATCCATCGTGAACGCGCCGGTGTCAGAGTGATAGGTAATGGCGCAATCCAGGAAAAAGAAGGAACCGCAATTGAATTGGGAGATGTCGGCGGGGCTGAGGCCTGTGTTGATATAGGTGCTCAGGCTGATGGAGGTAAGCACGTTGCCGGTGTTGTTATAGAAATAGATGATGCCGTCTGACGGGTCGAGAGAGGCGGAACCGTTGAACGGAAGGCTTCCACTACCCTGGTCGATCCACGCAGCGGGGTCTTGGATGGCGCCCGCCCACGCCGGCGCAGTCAACCACACCAGCATCCCGCATGTCGCAACTAAGCGTTTGCTGAACATTCAAAGGCCACTCTCTGAGCCAACCAGAGCATTTCAATCTTATGGTTACCTAGCTGGCGGGCCGAGTCAACCCCAAAGTTCAGTATCAAGAGATTGTCCAGAAATACCCGGTACCAGGACCATAGGTTTATTTGGGTGCTTTCTTACTGAATTCCCGCACTAGTTGCGCGAATTCCGGGGTCTTGCGGAGGTTGGCTAGCTCGGGGTCGCCAGTGATCTCTTCGAGGGAGTAGTTGTGCTGCAGCGCCTGGCGGAGGCTCGAGACGGCGCCGGCGGTGTTACCGGCGAGGGCATAGATGGTGGCTTCGCGGAACATGAGCAGAGTGTCATCGCTCTTGATTTGGCGAGCGTGTTGGATCAATTGCAAAGCCGTGGTTTTGTTGCCGAGCTTGGCGTAGGCGATGGCCTGGGTGCCGAGGACATCGGAATCCTGGGGGTTGACCTGGAGGGTCTTAGCGGCGAGCTTGATGGTCTTATCGTAGGCGTCCGCGGCCTGGGCGGTTTGGTTGGAGGCACGGTAGGCATCGGCCAGGTTGACGCGGATGTTGGCGTCGTTGGGGCTTAACTCGGCGGCCTTTTCGAAATCCTTGATGGACTCGGGATAGCGGCCGAGGCGGAAGTAGGCGACGCCGCGGTTGGTGTAATAGAGCGGTTTCTTGGGGTCGATGGAAATGGCCCTCTCATATTCCGCGATGCAATCGCTCCACTTGTCCTGTTCCAAATAGACGGTGCCCATGTTGGCATAGCCGGTGGCGAGGTCGGGCTCCAGGTGGGTGACCTGCTGAAACGCGGCAAGAGCTTTGTCATACTGCCCGCCGCTGTTGTACGCGCCTCCCAGAAAGTTGAAATTCAGCCAAAGATACGGATTGGTCTGGATGGCTTGCTGATATTCGCCGATGGCCTTCTGTGGTTCGCCGGCCGCGGCATAGGCAATACCGAGGCGGCGCATGCCATCGTCCGAATTGGGGACGAGGTCGAGAGCGCGTTTCAACTCGGCGATGGCTTGGGGACCTTTTCCGGTAGCGGTGTAGATGCTTCCGAGAGAATTGTGCACCTCGGGGAGGCTGTCGTTGATGCCATCCGCCGCCAGGGCAGCCGTCAGGGCTTTATCGGTCCAGGCCGAATCTTTGGTCGCGTCGTACATGAAGAGGCAAGCATCCGCGCGGCCGGCGAGCGCCAGGGCAAACCGGGGGTCGCGCTGGATGGCGGTATCAAACAGGGCGAGGGCGCTCTTCAGGCTTTCGGGATCGCGCTTGACACGCAGCAGATTGCGGCCGCGGAGATAGGCGTCGTAGGCGTCGCTGCTATCGGTTGGGCGGGCGCCGGTGCGCGCCAACTCTTCCTTGGTCTGATTGATCTGCAGACCGCCGACCAGCACATTGAAAGCATCATTTTCAAGGGTGATGAGATTCTGGCGCGAGCCTTCCTTCTGGCGTTTGAGGAGATTGCCGCCGTCCTTTCCGACCTTGTCCATGGAGACGATGACGGAGACCTGGTCGCCGGAGACCTGCACGGTGGTGCGGACCAGAAGAGTGACGCCGAGCATTTTGGCGATCTGGGCGTCCCTATCCTTGTCGTCCTTGAATTTGGTGGCGGCGGTCTCGACGCTCCGGCCGCTAGCGACGTACATATTGTTGAGCCCGGCGAGTTTGGCGGCGAGAGTGTCGCCGACGCCATCGCCGATATAGCCGAACGACTGATCCCCCTGGTAGTTGACGGGCAGGACGGCAATGTAATGGGCGGGCTGGGTGGAAACAGCGGCGCCTTTGGGCGGGCCCAGGATCAGATGACGCGTCGCGGGGATCGCGAAGACCAGCGCGACCGCCAGCGCGAGAGCGCCGATAATCAGGCCCCAGCGCCCGGTGGGCTTGGGGATTTCGATGCTGATGGTGGCGGAACCGGGCCGGAGGCCGGCTGTGGGCGCGGAAGCGGCAGTCGTGATGGTGGCAGTGGTGGAGGGGCTGAGGGCAGGGGCGTTGTGCGCGTCCAGATCGTCGAGCACCTCGCGAGCGGTTTGATAACGCCTGGCGGGATCGCGCTCCAGGCACTTCAGAATGATGTTGGCGAGGTAATCCGGCATCTCCGGGAGGATGGTCCGGGGATCCCGCGGCGCGGCGGTGACGCGCTGGTACATGAGCTGCATCGCGGAATCGCCGCGGAAGGGAATATCCGCGGTGAACATCTCGTAGACGATGAGGCCCATGGAATAGATGTCGGCGCGATGATCGACGTCGCCGGCTTCCACCTGCTCGGGAGACATGTAGCGCGGGGTGCCGAGGATCTGGCCCGTGCGCGTCATCATGGTGGCTTCCGATTCGAACGATTTGGCGAGGCCGAAATCGGAGACATAGATATTGTCGGACTGATCGATCAGGATGTTCTGCGGTTTGAGATCGCGGTGGACCACGCCCTCGTTGTGGGCGGCTTCGAGGGCGGAGCACAACTGGCGGGTGAACTTGAGGGCGCGGTCGAAGGGCAAGCGGCCGCCTTTTTCGATGACGCCGGAAAGATCCGTGCCTTCGACCAGGGCCATAGTGATGAACTTGACGCCGCCGGCATCGCCGAGGTCGTGAATGCGGAGGATATTCTTGTGCGATATCCTGCTGGCGAGCAGCAACTCCTGCTTGAAGCGCTGCATGGTCTGGGGGCTGGTGGCCAGTTCAGGCCGGACCAGTTTCAGCGCGACGGTACGGCCGAGTTCGGTGTCGTAGGCCTTGTAGACCGCACCCATGCCGCCTTCACCGAGCAGGGCTTCGATGCGGTAGCGGTTGCCGAAAGCCGTGCCGGGCGGCAGGTTGGCGGGCATGACGGGGCGTGCGCCGGAAGCCGCGGGAATGGCCCAGGTGGCGGATTGCGATGCGCCGGGCGGTGGCCCGAGACTGCCGGCGGAGCCGTCGAGCATGACGGTTTGCGCGTCATCGGCCGCCTGGAGGGAGCGTCCACACTGGTGGCAGAATCGTACGCTATCGGGATTGTCGGCATTGCAACCAGGGCATACCATTGCCGGCTACCTCGGAATCACGTTTATGAAAGGCTGTATGCGCTTATTATGTGACAGCGGGGGGGCTCGTGCAACGTGGAGCGACGTAGGGCATCGATAAAACCAAGCTGGTCGCGTGGGGTTGCGGATGGAACGAAACCGCGTAGCTGGTTGGCTTCGCGGGCCAAAATGCGCTATCAATACGTCGATGGCCGTGCCGTTTCTCTACCTGCGGAAGTTGTAGGCAGTCCTGCGCACCATGGGTGAGGTGGAGAGGATTTGGATTTGACTAATGGACATTTGGAACACGCCCCGCCAATTCCTGAACCAGCCTTCTGAAACACGTCAGGCCAGTGATTCAAGAGCCTTATTCATGCGCCCCCTGTCCGGATTTCAGATTTTTGTGTCTGAATTCCCCACACAAACAGCGCCCGGTGCGGCACAACTCCCTTCTTTTGTGCGTGGCACCCTTCGTGCACATAAGGTGACTGAAAGAAGAAGTCTCCTATGAACGATCCATCGACATACTGGTTGACAATCACCAACATTGCACTGGGGCTGGTTACTCTGATTTGCTGCGTCGCCGTAGGCATCGGCGTTGCGCAGGAACTGGCCGCCAAACGGAAAAAGAAAACGGCGCTGTCCAGGCTCGACGGCGAAGTGGCCGATCTGGTTACTTCGTACGACGGACACGCGTTCCACCTCCCCACGCTCGGCGTCACCATGGCCGATGGCGGCGAGGAGCTAAGGAAGAAAGAAAAGCGGTAGCTTCCATGACCTGCCCGTTCCTGAAAGAGACTGCGGTCAAGTATTGCGGGACGGCCACGGTCCGCAAGTTGATTCCTCTGGCGCAAGCCAATCGGACGGAAGACAAGTGTTCCTCGGCGGAACACCGTTCGTGTCCGATCTGGCGGCAGCAGGCGGAAGCGGTTGAGGAAGCAGCCTGCGGGCCGTGCCCGTACTTGCGGGAATCGCTGATGCAGTATTGCGGGGCGGCATCGGTCGCGAAGCTGGTGCCGTACAGCGAGTCGCTGCTCTCGCGGTGCGGGAACGACAGCTACCGGTATTGCGAGTTGTACCGGGCGATGGCGCATCCGGGATTGGCGGCGGCGGAAGTGGACGGCATCGAGTTTCCGGACTGGCTTCGGTATTCCAGCAACCACATGTGGCTGGACATAAGCGAGGACGGAGTTTGCCACGTGGGCATCGACGGGTTTCTGAGCCGTGTTCTGGGCACGGTGGAGCGCATCAGCTACGTGTGGCAAAAGGGCGTGCACCGGGCGGCGGCGGTACTGACGGCGGCGGGGATGGATCTGGAAGTGGTCTTTCCGAATCCCTTGCTGCTGACGGGCTGCAATTTGTATTTGCGCGCGAACCCGGACCGGCTGACGGCCGAGCCGTATACGCGAGGCTGGTTATTCGAAGGGCAGCCGCAGGCCGGAACAGAGTGCGACCTGATGGACGGCGGGGAAGCGCGGCAGTGGATGGAGGGGGAGCAAAAGAGGATCAACGAGTATTTGCAGCAGCAGACCGGTTGCGCGGCGGACGGCGGAATGTTTGCCAGGGGCCTCGCGAGGCGTCTGGAGCGCGACCAGATGCTGGGCCTGTTTTACGAATTCTTTTCCAGGAAATGAAGCCGTGACGATACGCGGAAAAATCCCGTTTCTGGCTGGAATGCTGATGGCCCTGGGCGCGGGCTGGGTCGGCTTTCCGTACGCCATCAACCAGCGCCGGCCGCAGCCGGTGGACTTCAGTCATAAGGTCCACGCGGAAAAGGCCGGCACGAAATGCGAGGATTGCCACGCGTTCCGCGAAGACGGAACGTTCGCGGGCATTCCGACGCTCGACAAGTGCTCCGGCTGCCATGCGGCAGCGATGGGGACGACCGCGGCCGAGAAGAACTTTATCGACCAATACGTGACGCCCAGCCGCGAACCGCAGTGGGCGGACTACGCGCGGCAGCCGGAGAACGTTTTCTTTTCGCACAGCGCGCACGTGAAGCGGGCGGGAATGACGTGCGAGAGCTGCCACGGCCCGACGGGCGCGAGCGATTCGCTGCGGCCGTACCGGGAGGACCGGATCAGCGGTTATTCGGCGGATATCTGGAAGGTGAGCGGCACGAATCATGGAATGAAAATGGCGGACTGCGTGGATTGCCACCGCAGCCAGCGGATGGAACAAAGTTGCCTGGATTGCCACAAATGAAAACCACTCGCAGAGAGATACTGTTGTTCGCAGGCGGCTCGGCCGTGGGCGTGCTGATGACTCCGGCTCCGTGGAGGCTGATCACGGATTCGGCGTTGTGGTCGGAAAACTGGCCGGGGATTCCGCGGCCGGCGCGCGGCGCGATCACGGCGAAGTACACCAACTGCGCGTTATGCGGAGCGGGCTGCGCGGTGCGGGCGCGCTGTGTGGCGGAACAGCCGGTGTCGCTGGCGGGAGTGGCGGGGCACCCGCTGAGCCACGGAGCGCTGTGCGCGTATGGCCTGGCGGGGCACCACCTGCCGTATCATCCGGCGCGCGTGACTGGCGGACCGGTTGAGGAAGCGGCGGCGGCGGTGGCGGCGGCGATGGACCGACTGGGCGAGAACGAACACGTGGCGGTGCTCGACTTGCGGCCGGGACGGACGGCGTCGTGGACCTACCGGCGAGCGATGGCGGCGGTGAAGAACGGAGTGTATGTGGCGGCGGACGGCGCGGCGGCGGGCTTGGCAGCGACAAACGCCGCCATCGACCTCTGGAAGGCCCGCACGGTGCTGAGCCTGGGCGTGCCGCTGCTCGAAGGTTGGGGCACGCCGGGCAACGTGATGGCGGCGCGCGCGGGCTTTCATTTGATCCAGGCGGAAGCCGTGGAATCGCGCACGGCGGCGATGGCCGACCAGTGGCTGCGGATCAAAGCGGGCTCGGAAGAAGCGCTGGGGCAAGGGATCCTGCAGGCGCTGGGCGGGCAAACGCCGGTAGCGGCAGCGGAAGCCACGGGAATTGCGGAGCAACAGTTTTTGGCGTTGGCCAGCGAGTTGAAGCAGAACGGGCCGGCGTTGGTGGTGGGCGGCGCGCGGTCGCAGAGCGCGGCGCAGTTGAACGAAGCGCTGGGCGCGCTGGGGCACACGATTGTGGCGCGGCGCGAGGCGCCGGTGCCGGACGGGTGGAAGAAAGCGGCGCCGGTGGTGGATCTGGCATCGGTGGAAGACGGGTCGATTCGCGTGCTGCTGATCGACGAATCGGCGCCGGGAGCTTACCTGCCGTGGAGCGCGGTGGAGCCGAAGCTGGTGCGGGACAACCCGCTGGTGGTGACGCTGGGATGGACGCGCGAAGGCTACGGGCGGCACGCGCAATACCTGCTGCCGACCGGGGTTTACCCGGAAGTGGCGGACGACATCCCGCCGGCGGTGGATTCCGTGGCGGCGGCGTTCCGCATGGCGGTCCCGCTGGTCCAGGCGCCGGAAGGCGTGGTGAAGCCGGAAGAGTGGATCGCGAAGGCGGCGGGCCTGGAAATGGCCGACACGCTGCGGGAACGCGCGGACGCCATCCACAAAGCCGGCCGCGGCACGCTGTTCACGTATGCCGACGGGAAATCGGTGGCGACCAAAGATGTGAAGATCGGCGACTTCTGGAAGGCGCTCGAAGCCGGCGGCTGCTGGATGGATCAAGCGGGACCGGCGCAGCGGCCGGCAGCGGTCAAGGCGGCGGCGGGCGCAACGCGCCAGTCGGCGAGTTTGGCGGACGACCTGCCGCTGGTGGCGGTGCTCACGGAAGCGCCTTCCTCGCCGCTGCTTTCCAAAATCTATCAGGAATCGAACCTGAAGCTCGGGCCGAAACAGGTGGCGATTCATCCGGACGAAGCGCGCGCGGCGGGAGTGGAGGATGGCGCACGGGCGCTACTCGAGACGCTGGCGGGCCGAATCGGTGTGGAAGTGAGGGTGGATGCGAGCGTTCCGCGCGGCGCGGTGCTGGTGGCTTCGCGGGCGGCGGTGCTGGATGTGTGCGGCGCCGGCGTTGGGGCAAAGGTGGTACGGGCATGATCTCCGAAACCAAACCGATTCACGCGGCCAAATACGGGATGACGATCGACGTGGACCGCTGCAACGGGTGCGGGGCCTGCATGGTGGCCTGCGCGGTAGAGAACAACGTTCCGCCGGCGCACGAAGGCGCCACCGACCGCAAAGGCTTGACGTGGCTGCGGGTCTACAAAGTGGACAACGGGGAAGAGTATCCCGACCATCGCACGGCCTTTGTGCCGGTGATGTGCCAGCAGTGCAACCGCGACACGCCGTGCGTCCACGTGTGCCCGCAACAGGCGGTGGATCTGGACCCGGCGACGGGTGTGGTGGGAGAGATGCCGCAACGGTGCCTGGGTTGCCGGTACTGCATGGCGGCCTGCCCGTATCACGCGCGTTACTTCAACTGGTGGGATCCGGCCTGGCCGAAAGGGATGGAGAAGACGCTGAATCCCGATGTAACGCCGCGCATGCGGGGCGTCGTGGAGAAGTGCAATTTCTGCCATGGGCGATGGCACGCGGCCAAACAGCTTGCGGCGGCCACGGGGAAGCCGGCGGGCGAGCCGGTGGAGTATACGCCGGCCTGCGTGGAGGCCTGTCCGACGGGGGCGATCCGCTTCGGCGATCTGAACAACGCCGCGAGCGAGCCGGCGCGGGCGGCGAAGCAAGCGGAGAGTTTCCGGCTGCTCGAAAAGCTGGGCACCGAGACCAAGGTTTATTACCGGTCGAAGCACGAATGGGTGCGGGAGATGGCACACGCGCCCCGGCCGGACCAGAGCGGAAAGGGGATCGCCCGTGGATAAAGATTTCATCACACGCGGTGTGCGGCGGTGCTCCCCCAACCGGTTCTTTTTGTGGATGACGCCGTGGGTGGCGCTGTTGGCATTTGGACTCTACTCGGCCGGTTTGTGTCTGGTCAAAGGCCTGAACCAGACCAACATGGACAATCGCTTCGCCTTCGGGCTGTGGATCTTTCTCGACCTGACAGTGATCGCGCTGGGAGCGGGCGCATTCTTTACGGGCTTCCTGCTGTACATCCTGAAGCTCGACGAGTTGAAGTCCGTGATCAACAGCGCGGTGGTGATCGGCTTGGTCTGCTACAGCGGGGCGGTGTGCGTGCTGGCGGTGGACGTAGGGCAGCCGCTGCGCGCGTGGTTCACGTTCTGGTACCCGAACGTGCATTCGATGTTGACGGAAGTGACGTTCTGCATCAGTTGCTACCTGACGGTGCTGGCCATCGAGTATCTGCCGATTGTGCTGAAGAACCGCAAGCTGCGGCAGGTGCCGTCATTCCTGGTGTTCGAGTTTGAGTTGCACAAGCTGATCTATGTGCTGGCGGGCGTGGGGACATTCCTTTCGTTCTTCCACCAAGGGTCGCTGGGCGGCCTGTACGGCGTACTGCGGGGGCGGCCGTTCGCGTTTCGCGAAGGCCTGGCGGTGTGGCCCTCGACGTTCTTCCTGTTCATTATTTCAGCAGCGGCGGTGGGCCCGAGCTTCATCCTGCTGACCACGTGGATGGTGGAGAAGATCACGAAGAAGCGGCTGGTGCGGCCGGGCGTGCTCGAACTGCTGGGACGGATCTCCGGTCTGCTGCTGGCGGTTTATGTGCTGGCCAAGAGCGTGGACACGCTGATCTGGATCAACCGGACTTCGCCGGAGGTAGGCTTCCCGGCGTGGCAGTACTACAGTTGGAATCCCTTCGGCACGTGGATTCTCTTCTCGGAAATCGCGATCTTCGGGCTGGCGCCGGCCTTGATTCTGCTGACGCCGACGCTGCGGCGGCGGCGGGGCTGGCTGGTCTCGGCGGCGGCCATGGCGTGCCTGGGAGTGGCGCTGAACCGGTTCGTGATGACGGTCCAGACGCTGGCGCTGCCGACGCTTTCCTTCGATAAATTCCTTTGGTACACGCCGAGCTGGCAGGAGTCCGGCACGTTCCTGGCGGTTGTGGCATACGGCGTGCTGGTGTACAGTTTCTCGTTCCGCTATTTCCAGCTTTTCCCGGACGAGCGAATGTTGAAAGCGGAAGTGAAAAAAGAAGAAGTGGAAGAGCCGCTGGAAACGGCGGGGAGGTACTGAACAAGGGCTTCGCCCTTGAAATCCCTGCGGGATTTGGAAGTCAGAAGTCAGAAGTCAGAAGAGCCA